>Ga0182013_10005941_pt1 | contig 14016 bp, 10 predicted proteins | sample 612S2MmetaG_FD_120487 | JGI IMG/M metagenome (GOLD analysis project Ga0182013, IMG submission 120487) | Permafrost microbial communities from Stordalen Mire, Sweden - 612S2M metaG | ecosystem: Environmental > Terrestrial > Soil > Wetlands > Permafrost | place: Sweden: Stordalen | collected... | reverse complement strand
GGAGAAGGTGACGGGGCGCATAATGCTATAGTTCCTCCTACATAACCATCTATGGGAAGAACTATAGCATAATGATGGACATTTTGGCGGGGTCCAGTGTCGGCCGATCAAGCACTATGCGCGGCAACTCGTCGTCATTCGGCGCCCGGATTAGTCTTCACCGGCGTGCCGATTATGCTCATTGTCTTCTCTGTTATGTGATTCTATTGCTGCGCCGATGCTTAGCGCCTTCGGTTCGCTCGGTCGAACCTCAGCGCCGTTTCCGGGCTGGGCGGGACAGGGCTAGAATCAATCGCCGAACATCGGGCGGCGGCGCGCAATCGATCGCGACGCGCTCCGCTGAGCGCGGATGAACGAATTCAATATGCGCCGCGTGGAGAGCGACCCGAGCGATCAGCGGCTCGGAGGATTCCGGCGGGTGATATTTCCGGTCGCCGACCACCGGGTGGCCGATGGCGGCAAACTGCGCCCGAATTTGATTTTGCAGTCCGGTCACCAGCGTAACCCGCGCCACGGTAGCGGCGGGAAGAAGGCGCTCGACGGAGTATCGAAGCTCCGCCCGAGCCGCCTCGGCATCTCCGGCCGCGCGCAACGTTTGGAACATTCCCACGCGGCGGAAATAGTGGACGAGGGTTCCCTCCCCTGCCTCCAGACGCCCGCGAACCACGGCCAGGTACTGCCTGACGGGCGTATGGGCGAGGAACTGTCGAACCAGCACCTCGCGGTCGCGCTCGGTCTTGGCAAACAGCAAAATGCCGGAGGTGAAGCGATCGATGCGATGGATCACCAAAGCTCGCCGCCTGTTCCGCGCCAATGCGGCGTCAAGCACCGACTGGGCGGAGGGAGTATGGGAGCCTGGAATCGGAACCGCAGGCAGGCCCGCCGGCTTATCGACCACCACCACGGCATCGTCCTCGTAGAGCACGGGGATCTCCAGGTTAGATGGACGGCGGGTTTTTCCCGAAGGCTTGCCCATTTACGGATATTCATTGCGCGGCCGGCTGCCCATGGCCACCTTGCGAGGTTAGCATGGGTGCGGCGCTGAAGTGGAACCGCGCACGATCAGACGGGTTTCGATGGGGTAGATTGCGCCAGCGGACGCGGCGGAGCGATCGATATCGGCAATCAGCGCTTCGAATGCCTGGCGTGCCAAATCCTGGCGCGAGAGCCGCACCGTGGTGAGCGGCGGCAGCATGAACTGCGCCATGTAGATATCGTCGAAGCCGATGACCGACATATCGCGCGGCGCGCTCAAACCTTCGGCGTGGATACCGCGCAGGACGCCGATGGCGGTGAGATCGTTCGAGCATATCACCGCCGTCGGCCGGCCGGGAATGCCGAGCAGTTCCTGCACCGCGTTGAAACCGCCATCGAGCGAATGATCGCCCTCCAGAATCGCGGGCCGATCCGCCGCCAACTGCGCTTCGGTGAAGCAGTGCAGAAACGCCTCGCGCCGCAGACGGGCCGATTTCAAAGCCAGCGGGCCCGCGATGAAGGCCAGGCGGCGATGCCCGAGGCGGCGCAGATGCTGGACCGCCTGGTGCACGCCGGTGCGATAATTCACGGAGATGTTGCTGATGTGGGGCGCCATGGGGCCGACGTCGATGAAGGCGAGCGGAATGTGGCGGCCGGTGAGCTCTCCGATCAGCGAGTCCTCCATCTCGGACGTCATCACCGCGACGCCTTCCACCTTGCGTTCGATCATGCGGCGAACCGTGGCGGCCATCAGGGCCGGGTCGTAGCTGGTGGATGCCAGCAGCACTTCGAAACCCGCCCGGACGGCGACCTGCTCGAAGCCCTGGATCAGCTCGGGAAAGAACGGGTTGGTGATGTCGGAGACGATCAGGCCCAGCAGCCGGCTGCGGCCCGAGACCAACGCGCGCGCCTGGGTGTTGGGAACGTAGCCAACCTCGCGGATGGCGCTCCAGACCCTGGCGGCGATCGCGGGACTCACCGACCGCACCCCGTTGACGGTGCGGGAAACGGTTGCCACCGAGACGCCGGCCTTGTTCGCCACCTCGCGGATTCCCATTTGATTTTTCCACCCTATCACGGCCGGCGAACGCGGGCAAGCGTTTTCCCGCAGTTGACTGAAACAGATACGAGTGCTAGTATTCCGCTTTGGTAAACGTTTTCCCAAACGACCGCAGCGTATGGAGGGTACTCCGCACGCTCGTCATCGGGGCTGCCGCTCATGCCGACTTAGTCGCCGCTCCCACGCAAAAGCCGTCCCGGCTGCTGACCCTGGCGCCGGCCGATCTTCTGGTCATCTGCCTGTACTTCGCGCTGGTGTTGGGGATTGGCGTGTACCTGAAGCGCCGCATCCGGGCCAGCGACGATTTCTTCTTTGCCGGCAAGGGCGTGGGCGCCTGGGTTGCGGGCCTGAGTTTCGTGGCGGCGAACCTGGGGACGCTGGAACTGCTCGGCTGGTCGGCGTCGGCGTATCAGTACGGCATGCTGGCGGCGCATTGGTATTGGATCGGAGCGGTTCCGGCGATGCTGTTTTTGGGCATCGTGATGATCCCTTTCTATTACGTGTCCAAGGCGCACTCGGTGCCGGGCTATCTGAAGCTGCGCTATGGCGAAGGCGCGCGGCTGATGTCGGCTTTTTCCTTCGCCGCCATGACGGTGCTGATGAGCGGGATCAACATGTTCTCCATGGCCATGGTGATGAAAGTCATTCTGGGCTGGGACATCAACTTCAGCATTCTGGTTTCGACCCTGACGGTGGGAGTCTACGTGGCGCTGGGGGGCCTGCTTTCAGCCATCGTCAACGAAGTGGTGCAATTCGTGCTCATCTGGGCCGGGACCATTTCCATTCCGATTTTCGGCCTGATCGAAACCGGCGGCTGGAGCGGCATGCTGGCGCGCATCGCCAGGCGGGTGCCGTTGCAGGACTACACCCACATGTGGCGCAATATGGGCAGGGCGGCGGACAATCCGATGGGCGTCCATTGGACGGGAATGGTGTTCGGGTTGGGCCTGATTGGCGCCTTCGGCTACTGGACCACCGACTTCCTGGTGGTGCAACGGGTGATGGCGGCGCGCGATCTGCGGTCGGCGAAGATCGCCACCACGATCGGGGCCGCCTTCAAGATGCTGCTGCCGGCGATCGTCATCCTGCCAGGCTTGCTGGGGCTGGCCGTGCTGCCGATGAAATTGACCGGGGAGACGGAAGCGCTGGCGATCGGCGGCCATAGCTTCAATGAAGTCATGCCGCTGATGATGGCGCGCTATCTCGGCCCCGGCTTTCTGGGCATCGGCGTGACGGCTCTGATCGCGGGCTTCATGTCCGGGATGGCGGGGAACATCAGCGCCTTCGCCACGGTCTGGACGTACGATATTTATCGCCCGGTGTTAAACCGCGCGGCGGAAGACCGAAAGTGCCTGCGCATCGGGCGCTGGTGTACCGTGATCGGCCTGGTGGCCAGCATCGGAGCGGCGTACCTGGTGATGCAGTTCGCCAGCATAATGGATTATGTGCAGGCGTTGCTGGGCTTCTTCATCATTCCTCTATTTGGCACCGTGATTATCGGCATGCTGTGGAAGCGCGCCACTCCCGCCGGAGGGTTCTGGGGGCTGTTCTGCGGCACACTGTCGTCGATCGCGCTCTGGCTGGTGGTGAAATTCCATCCGGCGGCGCTGGCGGTGCTGGCCCTCTCGGCCGACGCCAAACCGATGGCCGAGAACCTGTACCGGTTCATCTGGTCCTGGCTGGTGTGCGTCGTCGTGACCGTTCTGGTCAGTTTCGCGACCAAGCCTAAGCCGGAGTCGGAGCTGCAAGGCCTGGTATACGGTTTGTCGCTGTTACCGTCGGATGAAGCCGTGCCCCTTTATCGCCGGCCCCTGTTCGCGGCGGCGCTGGTGGCTGCGGCATTCGTCGGTTTGAATCTGCTTTTCTGGTAAGTCACATGAGTTATTTGAAGTTACTATACGATGCAATCCTGAACGGGAACGACAAAGCGGCGGGTGCTTAACCGAAGCGGGGGTTTTCGCAGTTTAGGCCTGCCAACCGCTCCCTCGCGGTCGCGGCTCGGTAACGGGCGCCGCGTGTTTTCGGTCACTTACCGAGCCGCGACCGCAAGGGAGCGGTTGAACTGGACCAATCTCCCCAGATCGGTTAAGCACTTCAAAGCGGCCCATCGCGGCGGCGCGCCAGGAGTTAAGGTCATGATTGGAGGCGCGCCGGTCACGCGGAGCACCTCGGAAGAGATCGGCGCCAGTGGAGCGGTTTCACTGGCCCGGAGTTTGATGGAGGCGCAACATGCTCACTGAAACAACGCCAGGGCTGGCCTGCCAGAGCGCGGCCGAACTGGTATTCGGAACTTGCAAGAGGCCGCTGCGGTGCGGCTTCGACCTTACGATCGGCGCCGGACATGTATTTCCGGAGGTCAACTTCACTCTGCCGGCGATCGCCGTGGAAGAGGGCACGTGGAGCCAGGTGCTAGCCCAGTACGAGGAGATGGCGACCGGAATCCTGGAGCGCGCCGTCGCCCTGCGGGTGCCGGGGATCGTGCTGGAGTTTGAACTGCTGCCCGCCATGACGGTGACTCCGGAGTGGGGAGCGGAAGTGACGCGCCTGCTGGTGAACCACCTGCGCCGGGCGCACGATAAGCACGGCCTGCGCTGCGCCGTGCGCGTGACTCCCACCGATATTCGCGACCAGGGCAAGCCCCCGCTGCTTCGCCGCGGCGAGCCATGGGAAACGCTGAAGCGCTCGTTCGAACTTTGCATCGAGGCCGGCGCTCATCTGATCTCGATCGAATCGATCGGCGGCAAAGAGCTGCACGACTACGGGCTCATGTATGGCGACATCCGCGCCATCGTCTTCGCTTTGGGGGTACTGGCGCCGCGCGACACCGCCTGGCTGTGGGACCGGATCTCGGCCATGTGCGCGGCCGGCGGTGCCATTCCGGCCGGCGACAGCGCCTGCGGCTTCGCCAACACGGCGATGCAATTGGCGCACCAGCGCATGCTGCCGGAGGTGCTGGCGGCGGTGGTGCGGGCGATGAGCGCCGTGCGCAGCCTGGCCGCGTTCGAACACGGCGCCGTGGGACCGTCGAAGGACTGCGCCTACGAAGGCCCGGTGGTCAAAGCCATCACCGGCTGCCCCATTTCGATGGAGGGCAAGTCGGCCTCCTGCGCGCACTTCAGTCCGCTCGGAAATATCGCCGCCGCCATGTGCGACTTGTGGAGCAACGAATCGGTGCAGAACGTGCGCCTGTTGTCGGGCAGCGCGCCGGAGGCATTCACCGAGACTCTGGCGTACGATTGCCGCCTGATGAACGTGGCCTCGGATAAGGGCGAAGCTCTGCGGCTGCGGGATTGGCTGACGGAGTCCGACGAGTGGCTGAGCCCGCAGGCGGCGGTGCTCTCGCCCGAAGCCACCATGAGTATCGCGCGGGCCATCGCTTCCCAAAAGGACCATTATGGCCAGACGGTCGCCGCGGGCCTGGCCGCCGTCGCAGTCTTGCGCGCCGGTATCGAGCGCAAGCAACTGACGCTGCGGGCGAAGGAGACGCAGTGGCTGGACCGGATCGAAAGAGAACTCGAGTCGTTGGCCACCGCGGAAACGGAATTAATGGAGGAGATGACGGGTCAACATGGAAGCGAATTCGACCGATCCAGCTATGGTCTCTGAAGGCTGCGCGGCAGCCGGCCTGTCGCCAAAGCAACGCATGCTCCGCGCGCTTCGCCGCCAGCCCGTGGACCGGCTTCCGACCCAATCGGGCTACACCGGCGCCATGGGGCGGTTGCTCGCCGGGCATTTTGGGATCTCCGCGGCGGAGCTGCCCGAGCGGCTGGGCAATCACCTGGTGCGCGTGGACATCGACCATCCTCGCCGCACTAATGCGGATGGGTCGATCGAATTCGATTGGTGGGGCGCGGGCTGGGATACCCGCACGGAGGGTTACTGGCACGCTTTCTCCCCGCTTGCAGACTCGCTCGACCTCGATCGCTACGCGTGGCCCGATCCCAACGGCGCGGCGCTTCTCGATACCGCCGCGCAAACGATTGTCAGCGACGGCGCCGACTATTTCATAGCGCCCAATCTCGGCATGTGTCTGTTCGAACGGGCCTGGTCGCTGCGCGGATTCGACGCCCTGCTCATGGACATGGTGGAGCGCACCGAGTGGGTGGAGCAACTGCTGGACCGCATCGTCGAGATTCAGTTGAGTCTTGCGAGGAGGTTCGTCGCGGCCGGCGTCGCGGGCGGGTATTTCGGCGACGACTACGGGGCGCAGCGGGCCATGCTGTTCTCTCCACGGCTGTGGCGAAGGTTGATCAAACCGCGCCTGGCGAAGCTGTTCGCGGTTTTTGTGGACGCGGGACTTCCGGTGATTCTTCATTCCGACGGCGATATCCGGGCGATTCTGCCGGACCTGGTAGAGATTGGGTTGACGACCCTGAACCCGGTGCAGCCGGAGGTGCTGAACCACCAGTGGCTGCAAAAAGAATATGGAGCGAAGCTGAGTTTCTACGGCGGCGTTTCAACCCAGGGGGTATTGCCCGCTGGCACGGTGGAAGAAGTGCGCGCCGCCACCGTGGCGTGCGCCCGCGCGCTGGCGCCGGATGGGACCGGGCTGCTGCTGGGGGCTTCGCACCGCATGCAATCCGACATTCCACCCCGGAACGTGGAGGCGATGCTCAATGCTTTCGATGAAAGACGCTTTCGATGAAATCGGCCGTTGATTGGGCGGTGGATTCGCAGGCGCGGACCGAGGGTCTCGGGGATGGTTTCCGCCGGACCTTCGGAGGTGAGCCGGAGCTATGGGCGCGCGCCCCGGGACGCGTGGATTTGATGGGCAGCCACACGGACTACAACCTCGGGTTCGTGCTCACGCTTCCCATCAGCCGGGACACGTGGATTGCCGCCCGCCGCCGCGACGACCGGACCGTGCGCGTGCATTCGATGAACCTCGATGCCGGCGACGAGTTCCGGCTGGATGCCATTGAGCCGGTCGCGGGATCGAGGTGGTGCAATTATGTGCGGGGCGTAGCCGCGACCCTCGCAGGCGAGCGGCTGGCGTTGACCGGGTGCGACCTGGCAATTCACAGCACCGTTCCGCTGGAGAGCGGGTTGAGCTCGTCGGCGGCCCTTGAGTGCGCGCTGGCCACCATGTTCGCGGCCTTGGGAGGCTGGAGCCTTCGACCGGAACGAATGGCGCTGCTGTGCCAGAAGGCGGAGAACGAGTTCGTCGGGGTCAACTGCGGCATTCTGGATCAGTATTCGTCGTGCCTCGGGCGGGAGGCATGCGCGCTCCTGCTGGACTGCCGCGATCTCTCGACGCGCTCGGTGCGGCTCGCCGATGGGATTCGCGTCGTGGTGTGCAACACCATGAGCCGACGCAGGCTGTCGGGCAGCGAATACGCGCAGCGGAGGGCCGAGTGCGAGCTGGGCGCGGCGCGGCTGGGAGTGAGAGCGCTGCGCGATGTGACACCGCAAATGCTGGCGGCGAGACGGCCGGAACTCCCCGAGCAGGTGGCGAGACGATGCGACTTCATCGTAGCCGAGAGCGCGCGGGCCGAGTCGCTGGCCACCGCGCTCACCGTGAATGACCGCCAGATTGTGGGCCGGCTCTGCGCGGAGTCTTTTGCGGGCGCACGGGATCTTTATGAGATCTGCTCGCCCGCCATGGTAGCCATGATGGAGGCGATGCTGGCCGCGCCTGGTGCGATCGGGGCGCGGCAGGCGGGAGCGGGATTCGGAGGGTCGATGGTCGCCCTGGTGGATGCCGCATCGACGGACGCCTTTTGCGCCGCCGTCGGGAAGGCTTATGGCAAAGCGGCCGGGATGGTTCCCGAGACCTACCCGGTGGAGGCCGCGCAGGGAGCGGAAGTGTTCGACAAGTACCGTTGTTCGTGATTGCTGCGACGTATTCCGTTGTTGAGTGGGACAGGCCTCCTGGCCTGTCGCTGGCCGGAAGAGCCGCTTCGCGGCTACGACAGGCCGGGAGGCCTGTCCCACCAGCTATGTCGCCGTAATTCCAAAATGGAGCACTAAGGGGAAGTTAGACAGATGAACACCGCGACACTGCCGGATCTTACCTCCAGTTACGATGTCCCGGCGCAGCGGGCGACTGAGTTTCGTCGCCAGGGCCACATCCTGCTGCGGGGCGTGGCTTCGCCGGAAGAAGCGGCGGCCTACCGCAGTGTCATCCTCGCGGCGCGCGAGCGGTTCGGAGCGGAGCGGACTCCCCTCGACCAGCGCGACACTTACGGCAAAGCGTTCCTGAAGGGCATGAACCTATGGCCGAAAGACGAAGGCGTGCGGCGATTTGTGCTGGCGCGCCGGTTTGGCGGCATCGCGGCCGAGTTGCTCGGCGTAGAGGGCGTCCGCGTTTATCACGACCAGGCTTTGCTCAAGGAGCCCGGCGGCGGAATCACTCCGTGGCACCAGGACCAGCACTATTGGCCTTTGGACACGGACAACACCATCACCATGTGGATGGCGCTGACCGATGTGACACCGGAAATGGGTACCATGCGGTTTGCCTCCGGATCGCACCGGGCGGGCTATCTCGGCGACATGCCCATCAGCGACGATTCCGATCGCAAGTTCGAGGAGTACATCCAAAGCCGCGGATACAAAATCGCCCACGGAGCCGCCATGAACGCTGGCGATGCCACGTTCCACTATGGCTGGACTCTGCACGGCGCACCCGCCAATGACACCGGCCGGACGCGCGAAGCGATGACCGTGATCTGGTACGCCGATGGAGCCAGGGTGACCGAGCCCGACAACTTCAACCGCGGGCGCGACCTGGAACGGTGGCTGCCGGGCCTGAAGCCGGGCGATCTGGCCGCGAGCGAAATGAATCCCCTGGTGAGCCGGAGCTGAGAGACTGAAAATCCTATCCAGCCCGCCCCTCAGTACCGGCTGGCTTCGTTCAGCAGTTCGATCGAGCGGACATCGAGTTTGAGCCCGATGGCGGCGACGAGTTGTTGAAGCTGCTCCGGATTGGTAGCGCTGGCAATGGGAGCGGCGATCGAGGGACGCGCCATCAACCACGCCAGAGCCACCGCCGCGGCAGTGGTCGAGTGAAGCGAGGCGACTTCATCGAGCGCGTTCAGGATGCCGATCCCGCGCGGGTCCAGATACTTTTTCAGCCCCTGCCCCCGGGCGCTCTTGCCGAGGTCGGCTTCCGAACGGTATTTTCCCGTAAGGAATCCGCTGGCCAGCGAAAAGTAAGGGATGACACCAATGCCCGATTCCTTCGCCACCGGCTCCAGATCGGTTTCGTATCCCTGCCGTTCGTAGAGATTGTAGTGCGGCTGCAGGCTCTGGTAGCGCGGCAGGTGGTGCGACTGGCTCACGCCCAAAGCCTCGCGCAGCCGCGGGCCGGTGTAATTGGAAGCGCCGATGGCACGCACTTTACCCTGCCGGATCAGCTCCGCATACGCTTCCAGAGTCTCTTCGAGCGGCGTGGCGGCATCGTCCGAGTGGGATTGGTAGAGGTCGATATAGTCCGTCTGGAGTCGGGTGAGCGAAGCCTCGGCGGCGCGCAGGATGTAGGATTTCGATAGGCCTTTCTTGTCCGGCGCCAGTTCCATGCCGACCTTGGTAGCGACGACGACGCGCTGCCGCGCGCCCGTCCGCTTCAGCCATTTGCCGATAATGGTTTCCGATTCGCCTCCCTGGTTACCGGGGGCCCATTTCGAGTAAACGTCGGCGGTGTCGATGAAGTTGAGGCCGACGTTCAGAAACGCGTCGAGCACGGCAAACGAAGCGGTTTCACCGATGGTCCAGCCAAAGACGTTTCCGCCCAGGCATATCGGCGAAACCTCGATCCCGCTCGATCCCAGCGGGCGCAATGCAAAGGAGTCTGGCAGTTTCATATCCACCTCGTTGGATGTTCGGGGCGGGGAAACGATGCCACGATCATCGGCCTGCCTCATCGCGAATGGTGGATATTGGCCGCTTACGTGGGGCAGACCATCGTTAGTTTGTGGTCTGCCCCCTGAGTCATGAACTCGAGGGCAGCGGTTAGGGACCAGCGCTTTACTTCGTAGCACCTCTTGAATGCTCGTGCTACGGATGCTAGTATACGATTTGAATTCTCGTAGCTCCGCATGGATCTCCGCGCGTGTCGTCGCCACCATGTTCCTGGCGGCCGGCACGGTATTTGGCGCGGCCAACGGCGGCCTTAACGGGCAATTGAGCGATCCGCAGGGAAAGCCGGTCTCGGGCGCCAGGGTGAGCGCGGAATCCCGCGATGCCGGAACGCGGGAAACCCGCAGCGGCACCGACGGGCGGTTTACCTTCCCTTCCCTTCCCCCTGGTGACTACAAGCTGGTTGCATCCGCGCCGGGCTTTGTCGACGTAAGCCAGACGGTCGCGATCGTGGACGGCGCCGCTCTGGCGGTGAATTTGCATTTCGCCAGGCTGGCTTCCCGCACCGAAACCGTCACGGTGACCGCGGACGTGAGCCAGATCGACGTCCAGGCGCCCGATCCCACCGAGAAGGTGTTCGTCAGCGAGAACTTGCTGGATGCCAATCCGGGACGACCGGGCGCGCCGATTTCGATTCCCGGCTATCCGATCGAGACGGCGTCGAGCGGCATTAAGGCGCCGCAGTATTTTGCGCCGGGCGTTGCGGGCGACCACGGCGAGCCGATCGCGCAGTACGTTCAGGTGGGCAGTTATCTGGTGCCCAACAACCTGTCGGCGAATGCGCACGGCAACGGCTACGCCGATCCGAACATTTATATTGCGAACGCGATCGAGAGCGTGCAGGTGGATGGCGGCGCGTTCAACGTGCGCGAGGGCAATCACGCCTTGAACCTGGCATCGGTCTATGGGCTGCGCTCGCACCTGGATCCGTTCTTTACCTTGACGGGAGACCAGCGGGACATTACGGGCACGGCGGGGATGAGCCCTTCGACGTATTCGTGGGCCGCGGTCGAGGTCTCGTACGGCAATGGATTCCTGGACCGGCTGGAGCACCGCAAGCAGGTCAAGATCAACGGCGGAGACGTCTTCCACGCGGGAGATCACACCCTGACGTTGTTCGGAATCGGATACTACGGCACCTCCTACATGGCGGGATTGAGCCCGATTCACGGATTCAATTCCGTCGATGCCGCCGACGGTTGGAAGCAGTACCCGGATACGATTGACCCTCGGCAGAAAGACCAGACACACACCGCGATGATGGCGTTGAACGACGTGTGGAAAATAGGCGAGGACCAGGAGCTTCAGCTCTCAGGGTTCTTCCGCACCTACAACCTCTCGCTGTCTACAGACTTTGGGCTGGGGCTAGTCCGGCAGAGCGAGTTCCGCACCGTGGCCGGCGGCGGCGCGGCGTACCGGAAGAAGTTCTCGAGAAACTTTACTCTGCTGGCCGGGGCGGACTACCAGCGCGAGGCGCCGCGGCGCGACGATCTGGACCATTACAACTTCTACAATCCCGCCGATCCGTATTCCTACGGGCCTTTCATCAAGGTGGACGGAAACAACGTGACCATCGCTCCGATATCGCCCTACGTTGCCGCGGAGGGCGAGCTGAACAGGTATGTGCACTACTACCTGGGATGGAGACGCGATGAGATCGGCATCGACAACCAGGATCTGCTGACGCCGGCGAATTCCTGGAACCGGTGGGTGGGGGTAAATTCGCCCAAAGCGACGGTGACGCTGTTTCCGGAGGAATCCTGGTGGGTTCCCGAGGTCGCGCTCAGCTTTGGAAAGTCGTTCTTCACCGAAGATCCGAGAATGGGATCGGCCATTGGCCAGCAAACCGCGACCGGCAGCCCGGCGGCTGTCGACCCGGTGGAGACGGCTCGCTCGTATCAGTTGGTTGCGAGCAAGCGGTTCCGCAACACCGATCTGAAGCTGACGCTGGGACACGAGACCCAGACCGCCGAGTACGGCAAGATCGATCCCGACGACGGATTGCAGTTCAACCTGGGGCCGGGCCGGATACGCTATCTGGCGGCCACCGTAAGCCAGGGCTTCCGCTGGGGACAACTGCTGGCGACCTTTGAGCAGGCCGATGCGCGCGATCTGGACACGGGGCAGGTGACGCCCGAAGCGCCGCGGCTGATCGGCGATCTTTCCGGGACGTATCAAAAGCTGCCTTTCCATTTGCAAGTCAAAGGCGAATTCGAGTACGTGGGAAGGAAGGCGGTTGGGAATGGGTGCAACGAGAACAACCCCAACGACCTGACATCCTACTGCCTCGGCGCGCCGAACAAGGAGTTTCGGCTGGCGCTGGTGCGGCCATTCCTCGAGGGAAGGATCGACGTCGGCGTGAATATGATGATTGCCAGCGGCTACACGGGGCAGACCACGGAGAACTTCGCCACCAACTTCGCACCCGGGCAAGCGGGGCTCGTGGACGGAGCGGTTCCCGAGAACCCGATTTCGGAGGTGGTTGGAGTGCGCATACCGTCGTACGCGAGCTTGAACTTCACCTACCGGTTTGGGCGCAAGATGGCGCCGTGACTAAGGGCACCAGCGCCCGTTTTGGACGGCCGGCGCAACCGTGACGCTCGCCTATTTCACCCCCGCCGCCCGCAGGAGCGCGGCGTACTGTTTGTCCATCCCGACGATGTGCCCGACCAGCCAGCTCTGAAGGAATGTCATCACGTGCACCGTGATGATCACCGTTCCCTCGCGAAAGTTCAACTGCAGGACCTTTACTTTCTCGGTCAGCTTGTCGTGTTCCGCCTTGTGTCGTTCGAAGCCGGGGTACCGATGCAACCGCATGAGCTTCTCTTCGTTGGCGAAGTGCGACACGGTATAGGCGGCAAGGCCGTCGAGGATTTTTCCCATTACGGCCTTCCCCTGGCCTTCGAGCATGGCCGCGTGAAGATCGTTGATCAGACCGATCAACTTCTGGTGTTCCGCATCGATCGACGCGATGCCGACACTATACTGATCGCACCAGCTCACCACTTTGGTGGCTGGCCTGGTTTTGAGGGCACCTTCCATAGACATGTTTTCTCATCGGCGGGAAGGCGCCAAAACTGTAGGAATCCGCGGCTTACTTCCTCCGCTGGCGAAGGCGTTCGAGCAGCAGAGCGCGCTTTTCGGGAGAGAGGGCCTCGATCGTCGAAAGCTCGCGGTGCTGATGGCCGAGGGGCGTGAGGCGCTCCAGATACCGCGCCAGGCCGCAAGAGTCCAAACCAGCCACGAAGCCTTCGGCGGCGGCGCGGGAGCGAGCCGATTCGGCATGGTAAGCGTCGCGGCCGGTAAGCAGCTCGCCGATGGCGGCGACCCAGGGAGCGGGGTCGTTGGCGGGCACTACGGGGCGCGGCATGGCGAGCTCGTCGTAGGCGGCCTGGTAGCGCTCGATGAGGCGGACGGGGATAACGTAACCGGTTCCCTGCTTGGAGTCGCACAGGCCGCCGGAATCGCTGGCGATGACGGGGATGCCGCGCAGCAGCGCTTCCATTACGATCAGGCCGAAGCCCTCGTACCAAAGCGACGGCGCCAGAAGCACGCGGGTGGGCGCGAGCAGATCGTCGATGTCGCGGGCATTGGGGAGGAAGGAAACGTTGGGCAGGCGCTCCAGGGCGCGCCGGTCCTCGGCCGTGGTTCCCCAGCCGGGCACGGCGGCGAACGGGCAGTCCGGCATGCGGGCGGCGATGTCGAGAAACAAGGAGATGCCCTTCACCGCGCAGGGATTGATCATGGTGAGGAAACCGCGCTCGAAGGAAGCGTGCGTGGGCCAGGGGCCGGGGCCGTAAATGGGCGGATGAATCACGGCGGGAGAGCGGCCCAGGGCGCGCTCGACGTAGCCGGCCATGTGGGCGCCGATCACCACGATGCCGGCCGAATCGGCCACCAGGCCGGCGGCATGCGGGTCGGGGTTCCAACTGGCGGGGCCGAAAGGAAAGAACTGGGGCGTGTGGGCCAGGTACACGACGCGATCGGGCGCGGCGCGATGGGCTTCGCGCAGCAGGCCGTGACCCAGGTCCTCGCTCGACACCAGCACCCAATCGGGAGCGAACTCGCGAATTTCGCGCGCCAGCCGGTGCACGCGCGCGGCCGGTTCGTCGACGGGAATG
>Ga0182013_10005940_pt1 | contig 14017 bp, 13 predicted proteins | sample 612S2MmetaG_FD_120487 | JGI IMG/M metagenome (GOLD analysis project Ga0182013, IMG submission 120487) | Permafrost microbial communities from Stordalen Mire, Sweden - 612S2M metaG | ecosystem: Environmental > Terrestrial > Soil > Wetlands > Permafrost | place: Sweden: Stordalen | collected... | reverse complement strand
TCGACGAACCTGGTGACCTCGATAGACGCCAGTAGAGCATTCGAGGGGGCCCGAAGGCCCCCTCGAACTCAAGTCCCAGAGGGACTACTACTACTTACGCTTAGCGACGCGCTTGACGGCCTTCTTCGCCGGAGCCTTCTTCGCTACCGCCTTCTTGGCCGGAGCCTTCTTGGCTACGGCCTTCTTCGCCGGAGCCTTCTTCGCCACGGCCTTCTTCTTGGCGGGGGCCTTCCTAGCCGGAGCCTTCTTGGCTACGGCCTTCTTTGCAGGTGCCTTCTTGGCCACGGCCTTCTTTGCGGGGGCCCTCTTCTTAACTACCTTCTTGGCCGGAGCCTTCTTTGCTACGGCCTTCTTCTTCGCGGCTGTTGCCACTTTCCCTCCTTGGGACTCAACGTTGAATCAATTTGGGACCTCGAGCACACCACCGTGGTGAACTCAATCTCGGTACCGCCTTGACAGACGTGAACTCGACCATGTGCCACCCAGCTTCCCAGCTGTGCGGCGACTGTTCGCAGTGCACGGTCCTCGCGAAAGAGCGCAATACAAAAGTGCTGCGAACAATACTTTTGTAAAACATTGGCCTCCTCCGCAGAAGGACATCTAAAAGTTCACTCGCTTTACACACAAATGTCAAGCATTTCGAAATTTATTACAACATTTGTGTTGAGTGGAAAATTTTGACGGCATCTATTTAGGTCGAGCGAACGACGGTGACGCGTCAAGTGGACCGCAACGATCAACTCTCGTGCTCGGTCCAAGTCGGAGTGGAAAGACAACCTCGCTCATCATTCCTAACCTTCTTCTCACGTCGCGAAGTTGTGTCATCACGTCAACAAAAAATGACGTCGTGTCACTCATGGCGCGTGCGCGACGCGATGGTGCCACGCTGCTCTTCGATCCCTCGGGCACCGTAGAAACGCCGCCGGGCGTGCAGAGAGTTGGTTATTCACCTCTTCGACAGTCACGTGAATGGGATGGCGCGGTGCTCGCGTCGCGAAGTCTCATTGACGTCGCTCGGCGGGGACGAGGCGACCGCGGGGACGACCACTGGACCGAGCGAGCGGGTGCTCTCGTTGCGCCGTTACTGCACGCAGCCGCGCTCAAGGGTGAATCGCTAGGGCGGCTCGCGTCGCGCGTCGACGAACGAAGTGGTGACGACGCGCTGCGCGAACTCGACGATCGGTACGGCGAACACCATCCGGCGGTGAGTTTGCTGCGCGGCGTGCTCGCCACAGAGGAGCGGGAGCGATCGGGCATCTGGTCCACGGCATCGGGACTCTTCTCGGGCATGCGAACTGACGCGGCCCGGGCGTCGGCTCGTGAGGCGCCGCTGGATGTTGAGGCCTTTCTCTCCGGTCCTCATCAGCTGCACGTTGTGGCACCGAGTCGTCACCAAGCGGTCACAACTCCCCTGGTCGTGGGGCTCGTTGAAGAACTCGTTCACGCGACGTACGACCGCCACGATCGAGGGGCACGCCTGCTGCTCGCGCTCGACGAACTCGCCAACGTGGCGCCGCTCCCGCGTTTGGCGAGCATTGTGTCCGAAGGAGGGGGTCAGGGGGTCCTCACGCTGGCGTGTCTTCAAGACCTCAGCCAGGCCCGGAACCGTTGGGGTGCATCGGGTGAGGGCTTCCTCTCCTTGTTCCCAACAACCGTAGTGTTGCCCGGGATCGCGGACCGGCCGACGCTCGAACTCCTCCAACATCTGGCCGGTAGGTCACTGGTGTCGAGCCCCATGGTGCAAGTTGATCGCCGTGGCAAAGCGGCCGGTTACTCGACCAGTTGGGTCGAACGAGATCGCGCCACCCTCGCAACCATTGCCCAGGGACGACCTGGTTACGGACTCGGGCTCGATGCGGCCAAGTCCATGAAGTGGATAGAGCTGACCCCGGCGTATCAAGACGAAAGATTTCGTGGTCACCTCGACCGGTCGGAGCGGTCGGACCGGTCGGACCGGTCGGACCGGTCGGACCGGTCGCGCGATCGATGACTCCACTCGTGAAGATCCCTCTCCCCTAGCGGTCGCGGTCCTTTCTCTCGAACAAGGCCCGTCATTCTCGCTTGGGCGACGCCAATGGACATCTCTCGAACGCCGCGTGAATCCGCCAGCGTCGGATAGAGGGTATCAATAGACCGGGCGACGTCGCGCGGACTTTGACCAAAGCGGGCCGCATTCGCCCACGCCTCGACGATATGTCGTCGCGCGACCTCGAAGCGCCCTTCGAGCGAACCGGCGAAAGAATGTTCATCGAGATCCGTTCGATGGGTGCGGGGGCCCTCAATCGAACCCTGCGATTCGAACCGTTGTCGGTCCCTGTTCCACGACGCGATGACTTCACTTCTCTGCCAACTCAGTTTTTCGCCGCGTTGGTTGAAGTGTCCACCCCAGAGTGCTCGATAACCTTCGTCCAGCCCCTCCACGTGCTCGATGCCCTGAAACGATCGCCAGGCCACCCACGGCGTTCGCTCGCCCAACTCGTGTCGAAGTGACGAGCGATAGAGGGCATCGGCGGTCTTCGCGTGGACGAACAACGAACGGCTGTCGAGAACGGTGCGAGCATTCTCGAGCCGAGCGCCGACCAAGACGTGATCGTGGAGATGAGGCTCCCCGTGCCGGTTGATTCCGTGGGTGAAGCTCACGATACTGCTCCACCGCCCGCGCTCGTCTCGCTCCATTCCGTCGCGCCGATCCCTCACCACCAGCGCACGCTCCTCCAAGTATTCGACCGTGGCCCGTACTGACTGACGGTGCGCTTCGATGACCCCCGGAGCACTCGAGGGATCAAGTGCGACGAGAATGGATACTGGTCGAGGAGCGGCAAACACCAAGTCGTATCCCTGAATCTGCGAGCGTTCGGTCGTGGAGAGGACTCTGGCCACGTCGAGGGGTTTGCGAACATCACCCTCGCCTCGAAGCCACCAACCCGGTCCTCCGTCGCGCAGGCCGTCCAACTCGTGGGCACGATCGTCCGTGAAATAGGCAACGTCGTTTGACCGCCGGGTAAATATGCGAAGCACCAAGCACCTCCGTGGAGGTACTCAACGGTCGCTCTAGAGCTGCGCGACGATCCTTTTGGCGAGTTCGTGACCGGCCTTGGAGAATTTCGCCGTCGCGACGACGGCCCCCGGTCCCGCCAGCAGCATCAAATGGTCAAGAAACGACTCGTCCGACACACGGAATCTCACTGCATGACGACCATCGTCCAGGGCAGTCCACTGTGCGCTCGGAAGAGGTTCGAAAAGAAACCGCTGTGACGACTCGATCACGACGACGACCTCATCGCCCCCTTCACCAACTTGAGTCAGCCAGTTGATCGCCGTGTCGCCCGGCCGAGGTTCGCCCGCTGGCGATTTCGCCAGAATTGCGTTGATCCGGTCCACCCGGAACGTGCGCCACGCCTCGCGCGTCGTGCAGTAGGCGCGAACGTAGGTATGACCGTTCAGGACCTTTATTTCGCGCGGTTCAATCAAGCGGAGCCGCGACTCCTCCGCCACGCCCGGCGTGTACTGAATCTTTATCTGCTCGTGGTGCTCCACGGCGCGCTGGACTTGGGCGAGCAGCGATTCGTTGGTAGCGAGTTCCACCTGCACGAAAGAGCTCGCGACGTCCTCAATCTTTTGAATTGCCGAGTAGATAGCCGGATCCGTGTATACCCGTGACGCCTCACGAAGGGCGATGTTGAGTTCAAAGAGGTCTCGCCACATGAATGGCGAGGGCTCGTCGAATTCGTTGACGAAATCGGCCCGGTACGTCGAATCATCGCCGTCCTCGTTCTCCCAGTCGTCGCACTCCTTCATCACGTGGGCCGGGAACAGACCCGAACCGTCGTTGGACTCGGCCATTGGCTCGAGTGACGACAGCCGGTCCATGATCAGTCGAACGTGACTGGGCTCTAACGAGAACCGGCTGGCGAGCTCGCTGATTCGAAGTCCGTCGTCGGCCATGTACACCGCGTGCAGTAGTTGCAGGGTCTCGCCGAGCACATCGTTCGAGGCGGGCCCGGAGAACCTCAGCTTCTCAATCGAAGGAGCCTTGCCCCGATTCACGCCGTCGAGCCAGTTCTCCAGGTCGGCCTTGAGCGACTTGGGGCTCTGTAGTCGAACTCGCTCGGCGGCCTCGAGCACAAAACGAAGGGCCAACCGGGAACTTTCGAACGAGATACCAATTTCGACCTTGCCGTCCTTCTTTTGGGCCGCCAGGGCAGAGGGATATTGACGAAGCAACAGGTCGGCGTAGTTGGTATTGGTGGTAACGACAACGTCAATCGGTGACGGGGTCTTTTGAAACTCAGCCCGCCACGCCTTCGCAATGGCGAGCGACCCCGGATCGACTTCGTACGTGTCGGGCAGCACCGTCGGCATCGAGGTGATTCGCGAGATGCGGTAACCCTTGATTTCATTCGTGCCCATCACGCGCGCGACAAGATACGACGTTCCATGGAAGACGTCGATGACGAGGGGCTCGACGACGCGCATCTTGTTCGTCGACGACTGGTACGAAAAGGCCAGTGCGCGATGGAGCTTCAACGCTCGAACCACCGGCGTGTAGTAGGTCGAGAACTGAAGGCCGCCGTCGCCCGCGGGGGCTTCATTGAAGACGCTGAAGGCGCCCGACGAACCGAAACCGCAGAATCGCAAGGCGAGTTGGACGACTCGCTGCTCGCTCTGCGTGAAATGTATGGCCGGCGCGTAGCCGCTCGAGGGGTCAATCTTGTAGCCAATGGTGTCATCGGGCAGCGTGACGGTTTCGATCTCGAAGCCCAGTTCACGGATTCGGGCCTTGTCACGCTCGAACTTCTGGCGAACGGCGCCCTCGTTGCCCTCGTAGGCGCGGATCTTCTTCGGGCCTTTGGACGAGACGGGATACTCGTCAATCTTCAGGTCGCGCACGATCTCTTCTTGGGTGAGAGGTCTCGCGTCAGTCCAGGCACGCTGCAACAACAAGACCAGCGCAATGAGCCGCTCCCGACTCTGCTCTACCCCGCCACGAATGCTGCTCATCGAACTCCCGTCATAGTCATATCGAGGGTACTGGTCTTCCGTGACAATGCAGCGAAGAGGCCCAAGGAACTACTTCTCGGTGCGCTTCACGGCCCCAAGACCGAGGGCTTCTTCTCGACGCCAGGTTCCCGATCGTCCGCCGGATTTTTCCCACAGCGCGACCGCCTCGACGGTCATTGTTCGGTCGGTTGATTTGCACATGTCGTAGATCGTCAGGGCCGCGACCGTGACCGCCATGAGCGCCTCCATCTCGACGCCCGTGCGGTCGACGGTATCGACGCTCGCTTCGACGTCAATGTGGGTATCAGCGATAGTGAAATTCACGTAGACGTTGCCAACCAGCACCGGATGCGACATTGGCAAGAGCGAAGCCGCGTGCTTGGCGGCTTGAATCCCCGCGACCCTCGCCGTCGCCAAGACGTCGCCCTTGTTCATGGCGTTGGCGGCCACGCTGGCCGTCGTCTCGGCCAGCATGTTGACCCGACAGCGTGCGAGAGCCCGTCTCGCGCTGACCTCAGACGGGCCCACGTCGCGCGGGAAAGCCCCGTCGAGCGATGTTCTTCGAAGTTGGTGGAAGTCGTCCACTGGGCAATGTTACCGAGGTACTGACTGGCCGGGTGACGAGAGACGGTACACTTCCCACGTCGCTTTGCTGTACAGGAGTTGCTCATGCCGACCTACGAATACGAATGCCAGACGTGCCATCAGCGTGTCGAAGCCGTCCAGAAGTTCTCCGACCCCGCCCTGACGACCTGTGAGGCCTGTGGAGGGGAGCTGCGAAAGGTTTTCTCCTCGGTGGGCATTGTCTTCAAGGGCAGTGGTTTCTACAAGAACGACAGCCGAGGGTCGAGTTCGTCGACGACCCCACCCGCATCAACGGCCCCGGCCGCGGCAACAACACCGGCGACGCCGGCGAGCACCCCAAGCCCCAGTACCGCAACCAAGACCGCCGACTAGGAGCCGGAGACGGCTATTCCCTCGATGGCGAGGGACTGACCGGACGCACTGCCCGGCAGCCACTCAATGTCGCTGCCGACGTAAAGGACGTCGAGCAGCATTCGCTGCAGCGTGGACGCGACGGTGATCTCGCGCACGGGCTCGGCGAGTTGGCCATCGCGAATCATGAGTCCCGTGACACCCACCGAGAAGTCACCCGATATCGGGTTGACCCCCGAGTGCACCCCCGTCAACGACTCGACGAAGATTCCGTTGCCCACCCTGCGAAAGATCTCGGCCTGATCGATGTCGCCGGACTCCAGTTGCAGCGCGCGGCATCCCGCGGACGGCGATCCCGCGATCCCGCCTCGAACGGCACTGCCCGTCGAGGTGGTTCCGGCGCGGCGAGCCGACACCGTGTCGTACACGAAGCCCTTGAGTCGACCGCTTTCGATGAGCACGTTTCGCCGACACGCGAGGCCTTCGCCGTCGAACACACTCGCCGCGCAGTGCCGAGGATCGGTTGGATCATCAACGAGAGTGAACAGTGGCGACGCCACGTCTTCACCGATTCGATTGGCGAAGAACGACCGGCCGTAGACCACCGCTTCGCCGCTGAGGGCCCCGCCAATGATCGAGAGCAGGGTTGCGGTGCTTCGAGGGTCGAATACTGCGGTGCACCTCATTGAGGCGGGCTTCACCGCGCCCAGCATTCGAGTGGCCCGCGATATTGCGTCCTTCGCCGCCTCGTGAATGTCGAGGTCGCGAGGGGCCCTTCCCGTCGAGAGTCCCCACCCGGTCTGATCACTCTTGCCGTCCGTCGCTATCGCTTCAACCGACAGGTAGGCGCCCGACCTCGCGTACGATGCCCGGATGCCCGTCGTCGAGACAATCGCCGCTTCGGCGACGTAGTCCGAATAGTTGGCCGAGTCGACCTGGCGGATGCGGGGATCCCCCGCTCGGACTATTCGCTCGAGCTCGATCGCCATCGCGATCTTTTCGTCCAGCGGCGTGGTCAGGACCGATTCGTCGGTCAGCTCCAACGTCGCGCCGGTGACGCCGTCGGGTCGCGCGAACGCGATGAATTCATCCTCCGTGGCGAAGCGAGCATTGTCGCGTGCCTCACGCAAGGCGTCGGTGATCGCTTCTTCATCGAGTGATCCGGCCCACGCCGTGCCAACCTGCGCTCCCGCCGGACCGTCTCGCAGCACCCGGATACCGACCCCCGAGGACGCCGCGCTCGAAAGATTCTCAATCCCTCCCTGGTAGGCCTGGACTTCGGTTTCAACGCCACTCGCGAGATGATACACCTCGATCCCTTCAGAGCCCTTCGCCGATTCGAGGATTCGCTCGGCGTGGGCCATCAACTCGCTCACGATGCCGTACCTCCGATGGTCACACCCGACAAGCGCATCGTCGCCTGGCCCGTACCCACGGGAACCTGCTGGCCATCCTTGCCGCAGGTTCCCGGCGTCATGGAGAAGTCCATCGCGACCGCGTCGACGCGCTGCAGGGTCTCTGGTCCGTTGCCGATGAGGTTGCAATCACGAAGTGGCGCCGTGATCTTGCCGTCTTCGATGAGGAAGGCGGACGTCATGCCGAAGACAAAGTCGCCGGTCGCCGTGTTCACCTGGCCACCGCCGAGTTGGGCGACGTACACCCCTCGAGGAGTCTGCGCCACGATTTCGTCGGCGTCGGACTCTCCGGCCAGCAGGTACGTGTTGGTCATTCGAACCATCGGCAGGTGCTGGTAGCTCTGTCGCCGACCATTCCCCGACGAGACACGACCTTCTTTTCGAGCGCGCAGGTAGTCCCACATGTAGTCGGTCAAAATACCGTTCTCGATGAGCACGTTTCGAGCGCCCGGGCGACCTTCGTCATCGATTGCCAAGTACCCCCACTCGCCCGTGACGGTGCCGTCGTCGACCAGCGTCACGAGGGGACTGGCCACTTGCTGTCCGACTTTGCCGGCGTACACCGACGCGTTCTTCAAGATCGCATCGGCCTCGAGCCCGTGGCCGCAGGCTTCGTGGAACAAGATGCCCCCGGATCCGCCCGCCAGCACGACCGGCAGGTCGCCCGAGGGGGCGGGACGGGCGTCGAGCTTGGTGATGGCCTGGTGGGCGGCGCCGCGCGCGGCATCCTCGATCGCCTCCATGGTTAAGAGTTCAAATCCTCTGGTTCCAGCAACGGGCCGGTAGCCAGTCTGCATTCCGACGTCCCCGCTCGCCACGCACGAAATATTGAAACGCGTGCGAACTTGGTGATCGGAGGCGAACACGCCGTCGGAGTTCGCGACGACGAAGCGTCGACTGGAGTCACCCAACGCGACCTGCACTTGAGTGATCGACGAACCTTGCGACCTCGCGATGTCGTCGGCGTGATGAAGCAGTTCGATCTTCTTGGCCTTATCGACGTCGCCGGGCAACAGCGTGGCGTGCGTTGAGTAGTTCGTGAGGGGCCCGAGGGCGATTTCCCGGACTCCCCCACCTCCCTCGCGCGCAACCGCCGCCGCCGCCTGGGCGGCGGCGACCAGGCCACTCTCCGAAAGGTCAGCGGTGTGCGCGAAGCCCGTCGTTTCTCCGACGACCACGCGAATTCCCGCACCCCGATCGCGGCCAGAACTCAACTCTTCAATTCGACGTTGATCGAGCATCGCCGATGACGTAGCGCGATCCTCGACGAAAACCTCCGCAAACTCTCCGCCGCGGCCGAGGGCCTGGCGGAGAACTCGCTGTAGAACATCTTGTTCAACCAAAGTGACAGACATGCGAATCAGCGTATCGCCATGGGCAAAATGCCCGTCCGACATTAGATCTCACGAACGCCCAGTGAGGCAGGACTCCGCTCGCGCGTCGCCGGTCGATACGTTCGCGTGAAAGTGTCCCGGGGGTGTAATTATTGACTTCTGGTGACATAAAGGAAGAGAGAATGAGTTGGATTTGATTTTCCACCATTGACGCATCAAGCACACCCTTTACACGGAATCAAACGCCCCCGGGGGCCCAAGGAGCACGAATGAGCGATAACACCGAGACCACTGCCTCAAATGATGGGAACGAGCGCCTCGAGGGACCGTGGGCTCGACGGCGCGCGATGCGACGGGGCGTCGCCGGCCTGCTGGTCCTTATCGTCGTGCTCGCGTTGGTTGGGGATATCCTCGCGGGTGTCGCGCTGGGTCGCCCCTCCTCAACGGCGTCGAGGTCAACGGTCACCGTCACTGGATCGGGTACGACCCGCGGAACGCCCGACACCGTGAGCTTTCAGATTGGTGTCAGTACTGTCGCCAAGAGCGCCTCAGCGGCGCTCACCAATAACAACGCCCGAGTTGGTGCCCTCGAAGCGACCCTCATTAACCACGGCGTCACGAGGCGCAATATGCAGACCTCCGGGCTCGACATCTACGAAAACCGCGACAATAGCGGCAACGTCACGGGCTTCACGGCCGAAGACGACCTCAACGTGACCCTGCACCGGATAAGCAAGGCCGGCGGCGCCATTGACGCCGCCGCGAACGCCGCGGGTAACGGCGCCCAGTTGAATGGCCTCTCCTTCTCAATCTCCAACCAGTCAAAGTTTCTCGCCTCGGCGAGAACCGCCGCCATGCACAACGCGTACGTGGAGGCCTCCCAAATCGCCCGGGCCGGCAAAGCCACGCTCGGGAACATTGTTCGCGTGACCGATCAGGAGAACTCCTCCACCAGCCCCGTGACGTACGGCAACACACTCAATGCCCTGCCCACCGCGTCAGCGGTGCCAATTGAAGCGGGAAGCCAGTCAATCAGCGTGCAGGTGACGGTCATCTACGCGCTTAATGGCTAGCGGCGCCGGACAACCGGGCTCGAGGCACTGTTCGTCCACGAGCCCGGTTGCCCGGCGTTGGCCACAGCTGAGATCCCCAAAGGTTTCCAAGGGGCTCACCAAGGCTCGGAACTAGGCTAGGACGGTGATTCTGCCGTCAATTGAAACCCCCGACGATCTTCAAGGGCTCTCCTACAAGGAGCTGAATCAACTCAGCGGCGAGATTCGCGACTTCATTATTTCCACGGTCAAGACAACGGGCGGCCATCTCGGCTCAAACCTGGGCGTGGTGGAGTTGACCATTGCCCTACACCGGGTCTTTGAGTCGCCCAAGGACATCCTGCTCTGGGACACCGGTCACCAGTCGTACGTTCACAAGCTTCTCACGGGCCGTCGGTACGGCTTTAAGGGCCTGCGCCAGCGCGGGGGGCTGTCCGGCTACCCCAACCGCTCTGAGAGCGAGCACGACTGGATTGAGTCCTCTCACGCCTCGACGGCGCTTTCGTACGCGCACGGACTCTCAGTGGCCCTCCAGCAGCGCAAGGAGTTGAAGGGCCACGGCGGCAACCGTTGCGTCGTCGCCATCGTCGGCGACGGCTCGCTCACCGGAGGAATGGCCTACGAGGCCCTCAACAACCTTGGTGTCTCCAATCAGCGCGTCGTCATCGTCCTCAACGACAACGGTCGCAGCTACGCGCCGACAATTTCGAAGCTCTCGCATTCGCTCACGACGCTGCGGCTCAACAAGACCTACCTCACGCTTCGTGAGCGACTGCGCCGTCTGGTGCCGCGACTGCCCCGCGTGGGCAAGGCCGCCTACCTGGGCATCGACGGCTTCACGTCGGTGGTGCGCGAAATGGTCACTCCCCACACCTTCTTCGAGAACCTGGGCGTGCGCTACATCGGGCCCGTTGACGGGCACAACATCGAATCGCTCGAAACGGTACTGAAGAACGCGGCCGAGTGGGACGGACCCATTGTCGTGCACGTGCTGACCGAAAAGGGCCGGGGCTACGAACCGGCGACCAAAGACGACCTGAGAATGCACGACTACAAGCTGCCCCCTCGCCTCAACGAGGAAGAGGTTCCGCGCCAGTCGTTCACGCAGGCCTTCTCGAACGCCCTCGTCGCGCTCGCGAGTGCCGACGAGCGCATCGTCGCGATCACCGCCGCCATGGCCGGACCGACCGGGCTGCTGAACTTTCAAGAGCAGTTCCCCACGCGGTTCTTCGATGTCGGCATCGCCGAGCAGCATGCCGTGACCGCCGCCGCGGGCATGGCCATGGGCGGAATGAAGCCGGTGGTTGCCATCTACTCGACGTTCTTCTCGCGGGCCTTCGACCAAGCGCACCTGGACGTTGGGCTGCTCAACCTGCCGGTCGTCTTCGTCTTCGACCGCGCCGGCATCACCGGTGACGACGGTCCGAGCCACCACGGCATCTTGGACATGGCCCTCTGTCTCGCCATCCCGAACATGACGATCTTCGCCCCCTCGAGCGGCGAAGAGGTTCCCGAGATGCTGGCGACCGCGCTTTCGATGTCAACGCCGACGGCCTTGCGGTTTCCTAAAACGCTCCCCCAGCCGTTCGACGGAAAGATCGGCGAGGGTCTGAAGGCTCGCCAGGTCGTGCGGGGCGATGGCTCGCTGTGCGTGCTCGCCGTGGGAAAAATGGCGGCGAGCAGCTACCAGGCGCTGAACATCTTGGGCGACGATGCCGCGAAGGTGACGCTTTACGACGTGCGGGTGCTGGCTCCCGATTCCTCGATGATCGACGACGCCCTGTCCCACGAGCGGATCATCACCGTCGAGGACGGAACCCGCCACGGCGGAGCCGGTACCTTGATGGTGTCAGCCATTAGAAATCGCGCCCAGGAACTCGGCCGTCCGTTCCCCTCCACTCGAATTCTCGGCGTTCCCCGTGCCTTCCTTGAGCATCACCGGCCCGACGCGCTGCTCGCCGAGATCGGGCTCGATCCCGAGGGACTGGCCGCGGCATTCGTCCGGCTCTTGAACGACCAGGCGGAGTTCCCCCGCGTGCTGCCCGAAGCCCCCCGACCACACTTCTTCTAATCGGGCAAGCGACCGGCGCAGCCCGGTACATTGACTCCATGAGTTACGACATCGAAAAGACCGACGAGGAGTGGCACTCCGAACTGCCGCCCGAACGCTACGCCGTGCTGCGCGAGGCGGCGACCGAAGCCCCGTTCACCGGTTCGCTGCTGCACGTCGACGGTGATGGTGTCTTCACCTGTGGGGGTTGCGGGCAGCACCTCTTTACGAGCGCCCAGAAATTCGACTCGGGATGCGGCTGGCCCAGTTTTGACGCGTGCGAGCCGGGTACCATCGTCGAACGCTCCGATCGCTCGCTGCTTCGCGAACGAACCGAAATCCTCTGTTCCAAGTGCGGCGGTCACTTGGGCCACGTCTTCAATGACGGACCTACCCCCACGGGACTCCGTTACTGCGTGAACTCGCTCGCAATCGACTTCGACGCTTCGAACGATTAGACGTCAAGGAATCGACGGATGGCAATCGCTGATCCGACCGAGCCAATCACGACACCGACTATCAGCACGACCGCGTTGGTGCCGAGCAGGGCACTGGTGTTCAATTGGAACTCATTGTGCAGCGGATACCAGGTGTGCAGCGCCGTCACCGCCAGTATGGCGACAACCGAGCCGAGCAGGCCCTGGATGAATCCTTCGGTGATGTAGGGGATCCGAATAAACCAATTCGTCGCTCCCACCAGTTTCATCACCGAAACCTCACGTCGGCGAGAAAAGATGGCCATGCGAATGGTGTTCAAGATCAGCACGGTCGCCGAGAGCAGTAGCACGCCCGCCAACGCCAGGAAGACAATCTGAATGATTCGGATGGCGTGGTTCATCTCACGAATCTGCTGCTCGGGTGCGGTGACGCTGTAGACCCCGGGCTGGTGCTCGAAGGTTGATTGCACTACGAACGCGTTCGCCGGCACCGTGGGCACGCAGCGAAACGAGGAGGGCATTTGGGCAACGCTCAGTACCGACGACTCCGACTGGGGCAAGAGCTTCACCGCCTCCTTGTAGTCCTGGGCCTGGGTGTAGAACACGCAGCTCTTGACGATCGGCAGGTCGGCGAGTTGGCCCTTCACATTGGCGATCTCAGTCGGTGACGCCGCTGGTTCCATCCAGACCGTCACGCGGGTCCCCTGCTGCCACTGCGCCGACGCCTGGGCGGCGCTCTGCTTCAAGAGCAGGGCCGACCCCACGAGCGAGAGAGAGACCGCCACGGTCAAGACCGCAGCGATCGTCATCATTCGGTTTCGCCAGAGGTTGCCCAGCGTTTCCTTGATCGCGTAGCGGAAGTACACACGCATTACAGAACAGCCCCTTCGTCAATGCCGTAGACGCCGCGTACCTGGTCGCGAATCATCTCGCCCCGGTCGAGCTCGATAACCCGGCGACGCATCCGGTCGACGAGCGCCTTGTCGTGCGTCGCCATCACCACCGTTGTTCCGGTGCGATTGATGCGTTCGAGCAGCGCCATGATCGACTCAGAGTTGGCCGGGTCGAGATTTCCCGTCGGTTCGTCCGCCAGCAGAATGAGCGGGCGATTCACGAAGGCCCGAGCCACCGCCACCCGCTGTTGCTCGCCGCCGGACAGCTCGCCGGGAAGGTCGCGTGACTTGTCGGTGAGGCCCACGAGCTCGAGTATCTGGGGCACCTGGCTCTCCACCGTCGAACGGGGTCGGCCGATCACCTCGAGGGCGAACGCGACGTTCTCAAAGACCGTCTTGTTGGGCAGTAAGCGGAAGTCCTGGAAGACGCAGCCGATGTTGCGCCGCAGATAGGGCACGCGCCATTTGGGCAAGTCGCCTATGTCGCGTCCCGCCTCAAGGATTCGACCCTGATCGGGAAGCTCCTCGCGAAGCAGGAGGCGCAGGAACGTCGTCTTACCCGATCCCGATGCCCCCACGAGAAAAACGAACTCGCCCTTTTCGATATCGAGCGAGATGTCCTTCAGCGCGGACGTGCCGTTCTTGTAGGTCTTGGAGACATTTTCGAAGCGGATCACGGCATCACCCCCTTCGGGTTGGCTGGTAGTAGTGCCTCAGCACTGGAATTTGCGTACAACTCATTCTAGTTTGGCCGCCGCAAACTCTGGTGCCACGAAACACGCCCGTTGCTGGGCCCCCAGAAGTTCTTAGGAACGCGAGCGCTGGCGACGCAGTTCGGCCTCCATGAACCCATCGAGGTCACCGTCGAGCACGGCTTCCACGTTTCCCGTCTCAAAGTC
>Ga0182013_10005939_pt1 | contig 14018 bp, 10 predicted proteins | sample 612S2MmetaG_FD_120487 | JGI IMG/M metagenome (GOLD analysis project Ga0182013, IMG submission 120487) | Permafrost microbial communities from Stordalen Mire, Sweden - 612S2M metaG | ecosystem: Environmental > Terrestrial > Soil > Wetlands > Permafrost | place: Sweden: Stordalen | collected... | reverse complement strand
ATGACCAAAGCAGTGCTCGGCATCATCGGCGGTTCGGGCGTTTACGATCTTCCCGGCCTGGAAAAAGTGCGGTCGAAAGCCGTCAAAAGCCCGTGGGGCGAGCCGTCCGGACCGTTGCGTATCGGCCAGATCGCTGGTCTGCCGGTGGTGTTCCTGTCCCGCCACAGCCCGGGGCATCGGTTGTCGCCGTCCGACATCAATTACCGGGCCAATATCGATGTGCTCAAGCGCGCCGGCGTCACCGATCTCGTCTCACTGTCTGCCTGCGGTTCGTTCAAGGAGAATCTGCCGCCCGGGACGTTCGTTCTGGTCGATCAGTTCGTCGACCGCACTCACAAACGCGAAAGCTCGTTCTTCGGCAAAGGCTGCGTCGCGCATGTCTCGATGGCGCACCCGGTGTCGCCGCGGCTGCGCATCCATCTCGCCGAAGCGGCGATGGCGGAGGACATCGGCGTGGTCCGCGACGGCACGTATGTCTGCATCGAGGGTCCGCAATTCTCGACGCTGGCCGAAAGCCTCACCTACAAACAGCTCGGCTATTCCGTGATCGGCATGACCAATCTGCCGGAGGCCAAGCTCGCGCGCGAAGCGGAGATTTGCTACGCCACCGTCGCCATGGTGACGGACTTCGACTGCTGGCACCCCGACCACGATGCCGTCACCGTGCAGGACATTATCAAGGTGCTCATCGCCAATGCGGAAAAGGCGGCGCGATTGGTGGGGCGGCTGGCCAAGGACTTTCCGCGTCAGCACGAGCCGTGCCCGATCGGGTCGGACCGCGCGCTCGACAGCGCGCTGATCACCGCGCCGAAAGCGCGCGACCCGAAGCTCATCAAGAAGCTCGACGCGGTCGCTCGCCGCGTGCTGCATCCGTGATCTCGTCCGCTTATGGGGCGGCGTCGGTCGCCTTCAGCGAAATCCCGGTCGGCGAGGCGGACCGATATTTCGGCCGCATTGCCAGAATCGGCTTCTCCAAGCCGTAACTGCTCAGCGCCGACAGCAGGCCGGTCAACAGCACGAATGCGGCAAGCGCGAGCCACAACGGCCAGTGCAGCTGAGCCAGCACATAGATCGCCAGCAGGTGATAAAGATAGACCGCATAAGAGGTGGTGCCTGCCGCTTGCGCGATAACGGGCTTTTGCCGCGCCCATGCCTCAAGCGCGAGAGCGGAAACGATGACGAATGAACCGAACACCGCGGCGGCGGGCGGATAGGCCAGTTGCGCAGCCCGGCTCTGCTCGATGACCTGGAGCAGACCGAACATCACCGCCGTCGAAAGCATCGTTCCCGCGACAAGAAAAATGGGTCCGCGCACCGGGCGTCGACGAACCGCAAGATACAATAGAAATCCGTAAGCGATGGAGTCGACACGAAAAATGACGACGCGACGAACCGCGGCACCCCAGTCGAGCGAGCTCCCAAAAATTGTGCGTAGCGCGGTTATCAGCGCAATGAAAACGATGGCGGCAATCACGTAGTGGCGCGTATCGCGCGCCCGGCCGAAAGATGCAGCGAGCATGAACAGAGGGAACGTCAGATAGAACCACTCCTCGACCGATAGGCTCCACGCGACGGAATAGTAATCTCGCTCGTTGTACTGGCCGGACAGATTCTGCAGGTAAAAGAAATATCGCCAAAAATCGACAGAGCCGATGGCGCCGGCGATGGCCGAGACCAGCAACAGCGCGACGACATAGGGCGGCACGGTTCGCATCCAGCGTCGCACCAGAAATGTCCGCAAGCTGCCCGCTGAGCGCAGCGACAGGACGAGCAGGATTTGCGGTGCCAGTACGAAGCCGGAAAGAACGAAAAAAACCTCGACCGCGATGACCGAGAGCGGTTCGAGAATCGGTCCGCCCGAGCCGCGGTAGATGAGGAAGTGCGGAACCGCAACGCACAACGCCGCCAGACCGCGAACCAGATCGAGCGAAGCGACGCGCTCACTCGTCACTTCATATGCTCCAGCACGATCTTTCGCACCGCGCTGCCATAGACCTCCATGCCGAAGCGGGTCGGATGACAGTTTGACGGCGAGATACACATCTTCATCGCGTCGTCGGCGGAAACATCGAGATAGGGGCTCATTCGGACGACCGGCTGATTGGTAACTGCTTCCACGCTTTTTAGCAGCGTGTCGGTGCCCGCCAGCCGCAGGAATTCATGATGTTCGGCGAGATCGCTTCCTCGTGGAAGATGGATCATCAAATAAGGTACGCCGCTTGCCATGACGGCATGGGCGGACCGCACGAATTGAGGATCGAGGCCGTAGTCTGAAACGGTCAGGAGCGGGTTGGTTCCGGGACCCAGCATCGCCCATTGCGAGGCGAAGCTGTCGCCTCGAAACAGCCGATCAAACAGATACGAATGTCTTAGATCGAAAATATCGGCCCGTACCTTTACCCTGGTGAGCAGGGCGGACTTCTCCATCATTTGCCGCAGTATGGGGTCCGCCGCGTTCGGTCGCTGACGCATCGACTCACACCATTCGGGAGTCGCAGATGGCGCCAACAGCTCGATGTCCGTCGCGTCCGCGTCGGGGGGATTCGGCGAGTTTTCCGGTGTCGTGACGAGTCGGACGTCGTCGCCGGATCCCATGACCGTGCGCCAGGTCCGGGCATCGTGAAGATCGCCCGACTGGAAGGCGAAGATGACCAGATCGGGCTTAACCTCCACAACCTTTGCCGCCGCGGCGTCGAACATCGACATCACGCCGTAACCGTCGCGCGCCAAATTGAGCACGCGGACCTTTTTGCCGGTCGATTGTTCGAGCTTGTCCTGCAATACGGACGGCCAGGTCACCCCGTCGGCTGTCGCGGAAGCGGAAAACGAATCGCCGAACAGCGCGATTTTTAGATCGGCCGTATCGTAGTCGGGAACGGCGGGGCCGATATTGCCCTGTGCATTGACCGGCGTCGATGTCGAGCAGCCTACCACTTGGCCGTTCGATATCTCGCTGGCGTCAACGACCACGGACGGAACATAGTCATAGCCGAACCTGCTATCGTAGCGCCACATCGGGCGGTCGAAAATCGTAAAGCTGTCGAGACGGAAGGCCGCAAAGCGCTCAGGATATTTGAGGTAAAGACCCGCACGATAAGCGGCTTCGAGAAGTAATGCGCCAGCAATCACAAAGCAGACGTTGCGGAGGAATCTGACAATCATTTCGGTTTCAGAATTTAGTGTAGACAAAAGGCGCGATCGACGAATCGCTAAATATCAACAGCGCAATGAAGAGAACGGCAAGGATGCACAATGCGATGACAAGTCGCCTATTCATTTTTCGTTACCCAATATTAAGTGCCGACATCAGTAACAATAATCACCTGATTGATCAATCGAGAACCGAAAGTGGCGATTTGCCGCCGCATCGCAATGGCCGGCTCTGGTTTGTGAACCCGCGGGATAGGCGCGGGCGGTTTCAGCGTGGTCATGTTGCACGCCGTCGGCGCGCGAGGTCGCCGGAAGACAGGCTCGGCACATGCTCGATATCGGCGCGGTCCACTGTCCTTGCGGTTCCGATCGACCGCGGCCACGTCCCGCAACTATCCGCTAGAGTCAACTCGCGATTTCTTCGAACCGGCCTGCTCGGCGCGTTTTCGCTTGGGAAATCGCCGCGACGGGCCTAGAATTTCTTAATTAAGTTGTACGAGTGTCAGGCTGCCCCAGTCGACCATTCGGTACGATCTGTCGCGAGTTAAACTTGGCTCATCCGATCATCCCCTTGATTATGTGCGGCGGCGCCGGCACGCGGCTGTGGCCAGCGTCGCGCGAAGACCGGCCCAAGCAATTCCTGCCGTTGTTTGGTCCGTATTCGACGTTCCAGGATACTATCCGTAGGGTTTCCGATCCGGCGCTGTTCGGCCGGCCGATCGTGGTGACCAATACCCAATATCGGTTTTTGGTCGCGGAGCAGCTCGCGGCCATCGGCGTCGAGGCTGATATCATGCTGGAACCGATCCGGCGCGATTCCGGGCCGGCGATCGCGGCGGGCGCGGTTTTTGCGGTCAAACGCGATGGCGATCCGATCATGGTGGCGCTCGCCGCCGATCACGTCGTCACCGACCCGGTGGCTTTCGCCAAGGTTTGCGGCGGGGCGGCGGACGCCGCCGCAGCCGACCGCATCGTCACTTTCGGCGTGCGGCCGACCCGGCCGGCGACCGAATACGGCTATATCCGCGCCGGTGCAGCGATCGGACCCGATATTTTTACAATTGAAAAATTCGTCGAGAAGCCCGACTCCAAAACGGCGGAGCGGTACGTCAAGGAAGGTTATCTTTGGAATGCCGGCAACTTCATGTTCCGCGCCGGCCTGCTCATTGACGAATACCAAAGTTTCGAGCCGAGCTCCATCGAGGCGGTTACGGCAGCGGTCGCGGGCGCCGGCACCGACTTAGGCTTTGTCACACTCGATGCAAAGGCGTTTGCGTGCGCGACGGCGAAATCGATCGACTATGCGGTGATGGAGCGAACCAAGCGCGCCGCCGTGATGCCGGTTGCCTACGGTTGGTCGGACGTCGGTTCCTGGCAGGCGGTGTGGGAGCTCTCCAAGCGCGATGAGTTCGGTAATTGCGGACATGGTTCCGAATCCGGTTCGGTCGTTTTCGTCGATTCGCGCGGCTGTTATGTAGCAAGCGACAAGCAACTCGTGGCACTGTTCGGCGTTGAGAACTTGGTCGTAGTCACGACCGACGATGCCGTGCTGGTGGCCAAGCGCGAGGACGGCGACGGTCTGCGCCGCCTGGTGGCAAAACTCAAGGAAGTGGCGCCTTCGGTCACCGAGGAACATTTAAAGGTGCACCGGCCGTGGGGTTCCTATCAGTCGGTCGATCGAGGCCAGCGCTTTCAGGTCAAGCGGATCGTGGTGAAGCAGGGCGGACGGCTGTCGCTGCAACTGCATCATCATCGCGCCGAGCACTGGATCGTGGTGCAGGGCACGGCACGGGTGACGGTCGGCGACGAGACCCGGATCGTACACGAAAATGAATCGACCTACATTCCGATCGGGGCCAAGCATCGTTTGGAGAATCCTGGTAAAATCGATCTCGAACTGATCGAGGTGCAGACCGGCGGTTATCTCGGCGAGGACGATATCGTGCGCGTGGAGGACGATTACCGCCGGTCGTAATACCGGCTGGCTTGCAAACCGGGGGGCGATAGTCCGGCTTGGCGCGGCAATGGCTTTGCTATAGACCGCCGCGCAAGCCGTCCCGACAAGGGCCAGCAAATGAAGCGAAAAATTCTGATTATGGGATTGCCTGGCGCAGGCAAGACGACGCTCGCCAATACGCTCGCGCCACTCCTCAACGCGGTGGTCTTCAACGCTGATGCCGTGCGCGCCAACTTGTCGCGCGATCTCGGCTTCAGCCGCGAAGATCGCGTCGAACACGCGCGCCGCATGGGCTGGATGTGCGATCGCGTCGTCGAGGCGGGTGGCACCGTTATCGCGGACTTCATCTGTCCGACGCCAGAGACGCGCGCGGCTTTCGGCGACGCCTTCACCGTTTGGGTTGATCGCATCGATGCCGGTCGCTTCGAGGATACCAATCGGATGTTTGTCGCGCCGGAAAGCTTCGATCTGCAGGTCAGGGCGGAAGGCGCCCCGCAATATTGGGCCGAGCAAGCGCTCGCCCTGCTGCGGCCTCCGTTCGATCCGCAAAAGCCGACGGCGCTGTTCATCGGCCGTTATCAGCCGTTTCACGGCGGCCACCAGCGCCTCATCGAAGAGGGCCTGCGGCGCGTTGGTCAGGTCTGCGTCGCCGTCCGCGACACCCACGGGGTCGACGCGAAGAATCCGCTACCGTTCTTTGCGGTCAAGCAGCGCATCGAAACCGCGCTGTCGGCCTACGCCGGGCGTTTCGTGGTTGTGCCGCTGCCCAACATCACCAACGTCTATTATGGTCGCGACGTCGGCTATACGGTCGAGCGCATCCTGCTCGACGAGACGACCGAAGCGATCTCCGCGACCCAGTTGCGCGCGCTCAGCGCGGCCCCAACGACGCCTTCAGGTAATTGAAGTCCGTATACACAACCTATAATTGCTCATATTGAGAAACCATGGCGGCCAGCGCGACTACGTAAATACCCGTCGTGGCACTGCAACAAAGTGAATCCAAACGTGTCCACAATCCCTTACGGGTTGGGTCGCCACCTCGGCTGGCGCATGCTAGGGAAGGGTTTAAGGGTGGTGGCTGAAGTGGGGAACCGATCGGGTCATGCGTGAGCCTGAGACAGTAAGCGCGGCCGGACCATTGCGGGTCGGTGTCGTCGGTGTGGGCGTGATGGGCAGTAACCATGCCCGTGTGGTATCCGAACTGCCGGGGGTGAAACTGGTCGGCGTCGCCGATCCCGACCGCAAGCGCTGCGATCAGGTCGCTCGCACGCTCGGATGCGCCTCATTCGCCGATGCCGACGCGCTGATGCGTCAGGGCGTCGATGCCGTGACCATCGCGGCGCCAACCCACCTTCATCGCGACATCGCCATCGATTGTGCCGCGCGCGGTATCCACATTTTGGTCGAGAAGCCGATCGCATCGACGGTCGAGGAGAGCCGTGCCGTGGTCGCCGCGGCCCGCCGCGCCGGCGTCACGCTGATGGTCGGTCACGTCGAGCGCTTCAATCCGGCGGTGCAATCGATTAAGCGGGCGATCAAGGATCAGGACATTCTTTCGATCGCCATCACCAGGGTCGGGCCGTTTCCGCCGCGCATGTCGAATGTCGGCGTCGTCATCGATCTCGCGGTGCACGACATCGATTTGATTCGCTGGTTCACCGATTCCGAGATCGTGCAGATTCAACCGCAGACCTCGAGCGCGGTCGCCGAGCGCGAGGATATCGCGCTGTTGCAGTTCCGCACCGCATCCGGTGTGCTGGCGCACATCAACACCAATTGGCTGACGCCGTTCAAGGCACGCACCGTCCACATCGCCACCCGCGACAAATACGTCATCGGCGATCTCTTGACGCTGCAAGTCACTGAATGTTTCGGCTTCCAGCCGGACGGCAGCTATTCGATGCGGCATCTATCGGTCGGCTATGCCGAACCGTTGCGCTCGGAACTTGTCGCCTTCGTCAATGCCATCCGCAGCGGCGAGCCGCCCGCGGTGACCGGCGAAGAAGCCGTCGCCGCCCTTGAAGTCGCCATCCGCTGCCTCGAAGGGCGCTCGGCGGAGGCGGTCGCGCCGCCGCGCAAGGGTCCCCGGCGTGTCGTCGGCTAGGCTGACTGCGAAAAATCCATCACTGCTTTCGGCAACGGCAAACCAAGACCCAACATGAATCAACATACTCGCCTGGACGAACGGCCGATCCCTTTCATCGATGTCGCGGCGCAGCGCCGCCGTCTCGGCCGCGCCATCGACGACGCGGTGGCGCGCGTGCTGGCGCATTGCCAATTCGTCCAGGGTCCCGAGGTGCGTGCGCTTGAAGCCGAACTCGCCGCGTTCTGCGGCGTGCGGCACGCCATCGGCTGTGCAAGCGGCACCGACGCGCTTTTGCTCGTACTGTTGGCGTGGCAGATCGGACCGGGCGACGCCGTGATCTGCCCGTCCTTCACCTACCACGCGACGGCCGAAATGGTGGCGCTGCTTGGCGCCACGCCGATCATCGCCGACGTTCTGCCGGAGACGTTCAATCTCGATCCGGCAAGCTGCGAACGTGCGGTTGAGACCGCAAAGCGCCTCGGCTTGAAGCCGCGCGCGATCATTCCGGTCGATCTGTTCGGCCTGTCGGCCGATCACGATGCGATCACCGCCGTTGCCGCGGCCCACGGCCTCCAAGTGCTCGACGATGCGGCACAGGCGTTTGGCGCGACCTATAAGGGCAAAAAGCTCGGCGTGCTCGCGACCGCGACCACGACCAGCTTTTTTCCGGCAAAGCCGCTGGGCTGCTACGGCGACGGCGGCGCCGTGTTCACCGACGACGACGCGCTTGCGGCGCGCGTGAAAAGCCTGCGCCTGCATGGCGAAGGCGTCGACCGGTCGGAGGCCGTGCGTGTCGGCATCACCGGCCGGCTCGATACCATCCAAGCGGCCGTGCTCATTGAGAAGCTGAAAATTTTCCCGGACGAGATCGCCGCGCGCAACCGGGTGGCCGCGCGCTATTCGGAAGCGCTCGCCGACGTCGCGACCGTGCCGCGCCCCGGCAACCAATCGACCTCGGTCTGGGCGCAATACACCATCCGGTTGGCGCCGGGCCGGCGCGATCCGCTTGCTGCAGCGCTTAAGGCGGAGGGTATCCCTACCGCGATCTATTACACCAAGCCGCTGCATCGCCAGCCGGCCTACCGCGATTTCCCCGTGGCCGATGGCGGCGTGCCGGTGAGCGAGCAATTGTCGCAGGAAGTGATCAGTCTGCCGATGCACGCTTATCTCGAGGCGCCGGTCCAGGACCGCATCATCGCCGCGGTTCGGCGCGCGCTCGCGGGCTAACGCCTGTTCCGTTCACTCCCGCGCGAGCGGGAATCCAGAACTTGCTCGCAGCAAACGGGGCCCCCGCTTTCGCGGGGACGAGCGGAATCGTGATAACTAGACGCCAATGATCGGAAAGATTCTCACCGTCGGCGGCTACACGCTTTTGTCGCGTCTGACCGGCTTTCTGCGCGACATCATGCTTGCGGCCATCATCGGCGCCGGGCCGGTCGCCGACGCTTTCTTCGTCGCGTTCCGGCTGCCGAACCATTTCCGCGCCATTTTCGCCGAGGGCGCGTTCAATGCGGCGTTCATTCCGGCCTATGCACGCATCCGCACCCAAGGCGGAGCGATCGCGGCGGCCCGCTTCGGCGACCGCATCTTCACCCTGTTATTGGCGTCTCAGGTGGTGCTGTTGGCGCTGGCGCTGATCTTCACCCCGCAAGTGATCGAACTGCTGGCGCCCGGCTTCTCGCGCGAACCGCAGCAATTCACGCTTGCGGTTTCGCTGACCCGGATCACGTTTCCTTATCTTCTCCTCATCACGCTGGTGACGCTGTGGAGCGGCATCCTCAATGCGCTGCATCGCTTCGCGGCGGCGGCGGCAGCGCCGATCCTTCTCAACGTCGCGATGATGGCGACGCTGGCGCTCGCCTACCTGTTTCCGAGCGCCGGCCATGCCGCGGCCTGGGGCGTGCTGATATCGGGCTTGCTGCAGGCGGCGCTGGTTGGCGGCGATACGCTCTATTCCGGAGTCATGACCTCGTTCCGGGCGCTGCGGTGGGACGACGACGTGAAGCGCTTCTTCGTGGCGCTCTTGCCGGCGACCGTCGGATCGGCCGGCACGCAGCTTGCGTTGTTCGCCGATACGATCATCGCGAGCTTTTTATCGGCCGGCGCCATCTCCGCGCTCTATTACGCCGACCGGATCGACCAGCTGCCGATCGGCGTGATCGGCATTGCGGTCGGCACCGTGCTCGTTCCCGAGATGACCCATCGCCTCGCGGCCGGCGACGAGGCGGGCGCCCGCTCGGCGCAGAACCGCGCCATCGAATTCGCGCTGTTGTTGGCGCTGCCTTGCGTCGTGGCTTTCCTGGTGGTGCCTGGGCTGATCATGCGGGCGCTGTTCATGCGCGGCGCCTTTACGGCCGTCGACGCCCATGCGGCGGCGATGACGCTCGTGGCCTACACTATCGGGCTTGTCCCCTTCGTCCTCATCCGCAGCGTGGTGGCGCCGTTCCTCGCCCGCGGCGACACCGCGACTCCGGTCAAGGCGGCGCTGATCGGCACCGCGGTCAACATCGTCTGCAAGATCGCGCTGATGGTGCCGCTCGAGCAGGTTGGCCTGGCGCTGGCGACCTCGATCGGCGCCTGGATCAATTTCATCCTGGTGCTGATCTTCGCGGCGCGCGCGCAGCTCATCAAGCCGGATGCGGACCTGAAAGCCGCGCTGTTGAAGCTTGCGGCCGCTGCCGCTGCGCTTGCGCTTGTCCTTGTGGTCGCCGATCCGATCGTCACCGCTCTGTTAAAATCGTGGTCCAGGTTCCGAAGCGAATCAGAACTCCTGCTGTTGGCGTTGCTCGGTGGCCTGGTCTATGGGGGGCTCGTGATGGCGCTATTCGGGCGGCGCTGGCTCAAATTGATGCGCCGGGACGCCGAGGCCGCATCGGCGGCGACGCTTGACGAGTTGGCAGGGAATTCCACGCCGGCGGCAGGGCCGGATCGGGTCTGAGCTCTTACGAGGATCGCCATGCGCGTGACCATGATCGGCGCCGGATATGTCGGGCTTGTTTCCGGTGCCTGCTTTGCCGACTTCGGCCATCAGGTGATCTGCATCGACAAGGATGCCGGCAAAGTGGCGGCGCTCAGCCGCGGTGAAATCCCGATTTTCGAGCCGGGCCTGGCCGATTTGGTCGAGGCCAATATGCGCCAGGGCCGGCTCGAATTCGCCGGCGACACCTCGCGCATCGGCGAAGCCGAAGCCGTGTTCATCGCGGTCGGCACGCCGTCGCGCCGCGGCGACGGTCACGCCGATCTGAGTTTCGTCTACGACGCTGTGCGCGAGATCGCGCCGCAGCTTGCCTCAACCGCGGTGGTCGTCACCAAATCGACCGTGCCGGTCGGTACCGGCGACGAAATCGAAAATATCCTGCGCGCAAAGCGGCCGGATGCCGAAATCCAAGTCGTCTCCAATCCCGAATTTTTGCGCGAAGGCGCCGCCATCCAGGACTTCAAGCATCCCGACCGCATCGTGGTCGGCAGCGAGGATGTCCGCGCCCGCGAAGTGCTTGCCGAAATCTACCGGCCGCTTTATCTGAATACGCCGCCGCTTATCTATGTCAGCCGGCGGACTGCCGAGCTGATCAAATACGCCGCCAACGCATTCCTTGCCACCAAGATCACCTTCATCAACGAGATCGCCGACCTGTGCGAAGCGGTTGGCGCCGATGTGCAAGAGGTGGCGCGCGGCATGGGTCTCGACAATCGCATCGGCGGAAAATTTCTCCATGCCGGGCCGGGCTTCGGCGGATCGTGTTTCCCCAAGGACACCACAGCCCTACTCAAGACCGCGCTGGATCACGGCGTGGCGCTGCGGATCGTCGAGGCGGTGGCGGCCGTCAACGAGCAGCGCAAGCGCGCCATGGCGCGCAAAGTGGTCGCGGCGCTCGACGGCTCGGTGCGCGGCAAGACCGTGGCGGTGCTCGGCCTCACGTTTAAGCCGAACACCGACGACACCCGCGATTCGCCGGCGATCCCCCTGATCACCGCGCTTACCGATCTCGGCGCCACGGTGCGCGGCTACGATCCGGCCGGTATGGAACTGGCCAAGCCGCTGCTGCCCGCCGTCCAGTATTGCAACAGCGCCTACACCGCCGCCGAGGGCGCCGACGCCGTCGTGATCGCGACCGAATGGGAACAGTTCCGCGCGCTCGATCTGGCGCGGCTCAAGCGCATTATGGCGCGGCCGGTGATCGTCGATCTGCGTAATATTTATCGCCCCGACGACATGAAGCGCTCAGGCTTCCGCTACGTCGCGGTCGGGCGCGCGGGGGTGGAATAGCTCAGTGCGGCGCAGCAGCGGCGGGCTGTTCGATCGCGCGGCGAACCACCGGTGCGATCCGGGTCGCGAACAGCTCGATCACGCGTGCTACTTCCGCGAAAGGCAAGCCACCGATGTCGATCTGCATCAAAAAGCGCTGGTGGTCGAACAGCTCGCGCTCGTAGAGAATCTTGTCGACGATCTGTTGCGGACTGCCGACGAACAGCGCGCCCTGTGGTGCGGCAAGCGCGTCGTAGTCGGCGCGCGTGATCTCGCGGGCGCGGTACTGCGTCGCCGCGTGGTTCCGGAAATACCCGGCGTAATGCGGGTAGAAGGTGTCGTGCGCATCCTGCGAGTTATCCGCGACATGCAGATGGGTCGCGATGCTAAACTTAAGCGCGGCTATGTCGTGCCCGGCCTTGATGCCGGCGCTCCGATAGAGCTCGGCGAGCGGCGCGAGTTTTGCGGGCGGGACGCTGATATTGGCGAGCGCCAATGGCAGCCCGAGCGCGCCGGCTCTTTCGACACTGCCCGGCGCGCCGCCGGTCCCGACCCAGATCGGCAGGCGGCTTTGCACCGGGCGCGGTGAAATCGCGGCGGCCTCGAGCGGCGTGCGAAAGCGGCCCTGCCAGGTGACGTGCTCGGACGCGTTGAGCATCATCAACAGTTCCAGCTTCTCCGCGAACAGTTCGTCATAATCGGCCAGATCGAAGCCGAACAACGGAAAGGACTCGGTGAAAACGCCGCGTCCGACGATCAGCTCGGCGCGGCCGCCGGAGATGAGGTCGACGGTGGCAAAGTCCTCGAACACCGTGACCGGATCGGCGGTGCTCAAAATCGTGACGGCGCTCGCCAGCCGAATATTTTTGGTCGCCGCCGCGATTGCGGCCAAGACGACCGGCGTTGCGGAGATCGACATGTCGAGCCGGTGATGCTCGCCGATCGCAAATACGTCGAAGCCCGCCGCATCGGCAAGCCGCGCCGCGGCGAGGATCTCCGCGATGCGTTGCTGGGCGCCGATCGCTTTTCCGCTGTGCGGGTCGGGCGTCAGTTCGCCAAACGAATAGAGCCCGAACTCGAACGCCTCACCCATCGGATCGTCGCCTTCTGCGATCGTCGCACGATAGTCGATCCCCGGAGGCTGTAAACGCCGCCCGACTGGCAAGACGGCTGATTGGCGATCTAACCGTGCGCGACCGGTTAGGCTTGGGCGCGGTTCAGACTGCCTTCGACGCTCAAGCCAAACAGCGGGCGCAGGTAAGTGCCGAAGATGCTGCCGATGAACGCCGCGACCAGCCATAGCCAGCCGTGTACGCTCGCCGAGCCGATGCCGCTGAAATAGGCGCCGATATTGCAGCCATAAGCCAGCCGCGCCCCATAGCCGAGCAGCAGACCGCCGACGACGGCAGCGACCAGCGAACGCGGCGGCACTTTCCAGCCCGGCTTGAATTTGCCGGCAAGGCCGGACGCCAACAGCGCGCCGAGAATAATGCCGAAATCCATCACCGAGGTAATGTCGGCGAACACGCTGTCTTGCAGTTGTTTGGCGCGCTCGGCGGAATGCCAATACCCCCACGACGCGACGTCGATACCCGACGCCGCGAAAATCTTGGAGCCCCACAGCGCGAAGGCCGAGGTAATGCCCCACGGCCGGCCGGCAAGATATAGCGTGGCGAAATTGCCGAGCGCGAGCGCGACCGCGCCGGCGAGGAGCGGCCACGGCCCGTGCAGGAAGCGCCGCAAGCCGCGGCGGTCGGTGACGAGGCCGGAACGCAATTCGCCGTGCTTCCGCCGCTCGACCACGGCCGTCAGCGCGGCGATGGCAGCGAAGGCGGTAAGGCTGACGGCGAGCGCCGGCGCCCAGCCCCAGGCCGCGATCAGCGAAATCGAACCGATATTCGGCATCGCCGCCCACCACGGCAGATGCCAGGCGCCAAGCGCGGAGCCGATGATGAAGAAGGCGAGCGTCACCAGCATGCGGCTATTGCCGCCGCCGGCGGTGTAAAGCGTGCCCGAGGCGCAGCCGCCGCCGAGTTGCATCCCGAGCCCGAAGATGAAGGCGCCGACCAGGACGGACACGCCGACCGCGCCGTATTCGCCATGCACCGGCTGGCCGAACAGGCTACCATGAGCGAGCACCGGGAAGAACAACACCGCAGCAACCGCGAGCATCAGCATTTGTGCGCGCAATCCGGCGCCGCGTCCGTCGGCGATGAAGACGCGCCAGGCCGAGGTGAAGCCGAACAACGCGTGATAGAGCACGACGCCCAGTCCCCCGCCGAGCAGGAACAGCGTGCCCTGCCGCCAGCCATAGGCATTGGCGAGCGCGAGCGCGGCGGCACCGAGCACTGCGGACGCCGCGATGACGACGGAAGTGTTGATGGCGGGAACGGCGCCGCGCTCGCTGGTGAGCAGGCGTGCGTCAACGGACAGATCTGTCATGCGATCACTCTCAATGCGCGGAAGGAACAACGTTCACTGTCGACGGCGACTGACGGCAACAACCAGTTCCGCTTGGCGTTCAATGATTTAGGCCTCCGAAGGCCGTGTTCCAACCCAGTTCCGTTCCGTTCTTT
>Ga0182013_10005937_pt1 | contig 14019 bp, 15 predicted proteins | sample 612S2MmetaG_FD_120487 | JGI IMG/M metagenome (GOLD analysis project Ga0182013, IMG submission 120487) | Permafrost microbial communities from Stordalen Mire, Sweden - 612S2M metaG | ecosystem: Environmental > Terrestrial > Soil > Wetlands > Permafrost | place: Sweden: Stordalen | collected... | reverse complement strand
GCGTTCAAATATTCGACAACCGATTCAGCGCGCTATGGCAACAGTTCGTTCGGAAACGCCTGCATCCTCGCCAAGCAGGCCCTGGCGGCCAATCAGGGAACTCGTTATGTCGAGATCACACTGGGCGGCTGGGACATGCACCAGAACATTTACGCGGCAAATCAGTTGCCCGCGCTGGGCAAACAACTCGACCTCAGCCTTTCGTCTTTGATCGCAGACCTGAAAGCATCAGGAGACTTCGCCGATACCATGATCGTGATGGCGGGCGAATTCGGGCGTACCGTCGGCAAACTAACGGGCGCAGCGGGACGCGATCACCTGCAGCAGCAGTTCGCTTTCTTTGCCGGCGGCGGTGTTGTAGGTGGCAAAATCATCGGTTCGACCGATCCCACAGGCGCCACAACTGTCGACTATGGCTGGTCGCGGCAACGCCTGATCAAACCGGAAGATATCGAATCAACGATCTACTCCGCGATGGGCATCAACTGGACCACCGTGCGTCATGACGACCCGCTCGGCCGCGGTTTCTACTACGTACCCAACTCCGACCAGGATCTTTACGGCCCCATAAACGAACTCTTTCAACAGCCAGTAGGAGTGAGAGAACTGGACGTAGCCTGATCCACGTGGCGCACGTTCTCAGTCTCAGCGTGCCGTGTCGAGCCGCGCTCGACACCTGTAACAATAAATCGTGCCGCCCATAGCCCTGACGATAGCCGGTTCCGACCCCAGCGGCGGAGCCGGCATTCAGGCAGATTTAAAGGTCTTCCACCAACTAAAAGTCTACGGAACATCCGCCATCACCCTGATCACAGTTCAAAACACAAAGCGGGTTTCGAAAGTAGAATTCCTGACCGCCGAGCTGGTAGGAGAACAAATCGACGCAGTCCTCGAAGACCTGCCACCAAACGCAGCAAAGTCCGGCGCCTTAGGAACCGCAGCCATAATCGAAGCCATAGCCAGTCGCGCGCTCGGATGCCCGCTAATCGTGGATCCAGTCATGCTCAGCACCCAGGGCCCAGCCCTGATGGGCCCCTCAGCCTTAGACGCGCTGCGAAATAAGCTCCTCCCGAAGGCAACCCTCCTAACCCCGAACCTGCACGAAGCCTCAGTCTTAGCCGGAATCACAATAGAAACTCCGGAACAAATGAAAGAAGCCGCAAAAAGAATCAGGGACCTGGGCGTCCCGTCCATCCTGGTAAAAGGCGGCCATCTCAACGGCCACCCGCTCGACATCCTCCTGCACAACGGCGTTTTCACCGAATTCCCGTCCGTGCGCGTAAATACAAAACACACACACGGCACCGGATGCACTTACTCAGCGGCCATCACTGCCTTTATCGCCCGCGGCCTCACGATCCCGGACGCCGTCGATCGCGCCAAGCGTTACATCCACGAAGCCATAGCCACAGCGCCGGGACTCGGCGGCGGCGCCGGCCCATTAAATCACTGGGCCGACTCATTGGGCTGACCCAGGCAGTTCGGTATAATTTCGTTTCCCGGCACAAATGACCAAAGTTCAAAAACACTTCCGCCTGCAGCGCCCTCTCGATGAAGCGCTGATGGAACAAATCGCCAATGCCAATTCGATTTACGGCATCGAACGCATCCAGATTTCCCCATCGCGCGATGAACTGATGATCGAATACGATGCGACCCGGCTGCGCGTCACCGAACTGGAATCCGCTCTGCAGCGCGCCGGCGTGCCCGTAACCAGCGTTTTCTCCGCGAATTAATCGATATGACGAGCGGAACCACCCTCCGCTCGACTTCCAAAACCCCGCTCAGCGCCATCACCCGCCAGCAATGGATCACTCTTTTCGCTGCGCAGGCGGGCTACATGCTCGACGCGATGGATGTCCTGCTGTTCGTCTTCGCCGTCAATTCCATTCGCGATCAGTTCGGTTTCAGTGCCGCACAGGCCGGCCTCGTCAGCTCTTTCACACTTGCCTTCTCGGCCATCGGCGGCATCGGATTCGGTATCCTCTCCGACCGCTTCGGAAGAGCGCGAACCCTGATCTGGTCCATCGTGATCTACAGCATCGCCTCGGCGGGAACTGCGATGAGCTGGAACCTCGCGAGCTTGCTATTCTGGCGCGCCGCGATAGGGATTGGCCTCGGCGCGGAATGGTCCTCCGGCGCGGTGCTGGTCGCCGAAACCTGGCCCGCGGAGCATCGCGCCAAAGCCGTAGGAATCATGCAGTCCGGCTGGGCGCTCGGCTACATGCTTGCCGCCGGAATAACCGCCCTGATACTTCCCCGCTGGGGTTGGCGCGCACTCTTTCTCTCAGGACTCTTTCCGGCTCTGTTCGCAGTCCTGCTCCAAAGAAAACTGAAGGAACCAGAAATCTGGACCCATCGGAAATCCGCGTCACCAGGCAGCAACAGCATCCGCGTAATATTTCAGGGCCAGCTGTTACGCCGAACACTCCTCGGCTCCGCGCTCGCAACGGCAGTCCTGTTCGCCTATTGGGGCCTCTTCACATGGATCCCCGGCTTCCTCTCCGCTTCACCTGCACGAGGCGGCGCCGGCCTCTCCATCGTGAGCACCAGCAGCTTCATCATCCCCATGCAACTCGGCGCCTTCGCCGGTTACGTGGCCTTCGGCTGGCTTGCGGACAAGATCGGCAGACGCCCCGCGTTCGTGCTGTATGTAATCGGAGCAGCGCTCCTGACACCGATCTACGGGGCGTCCCGTGACGCCCGAACGCTACTGCTCCTCGGACCAGCCATCGGCTTCCTGGGCACTGGCTTCTTCAGCCTGTTCGGAACTCTATTAGCCGAGCTGTATCCAACAGCGGTACGCGGCACCGGCCAGGGCTTCGTCTATAACATCGGCCGCGGCCTAAGCTCCATGGCCCCATGGGTGGTGGGCTTCTTTGCCGACCGATACGGAATCGGCGCATCTCTGGCGCTCAACTCAGCATTCTTCCTGCTGGGCGCAGCGCTGATATTCACCCTTCCCGAGACAAAACAAACAGACCTGATATGAAAAGAATCCTGCGCATTCTGAACCTGCTCTGGCTGGCAGCATTTTTAGCCTGTGCAGCCCAACAGCCGTACGTAATCCTGGTCTCCCTTGATGGATTCCGCTATGACTACGCCGAGAAATACCAGGCAAAGGAAATACTCGCCATCCGCGATGCCGGCGCATCCGCCAAAGCCCTCATCCCCTGCTTCCCCTCCGTAACCTTCGCCAATCACCTCAGCATCGTCACCGGCCTATATCCGGAGCACCACGGGATCGTCATGAACCATTTCTATGACCCCGCACGCAACGCCGAATACTCCAACAGCAAGACCGCAGCCGATGGCTCCTGGTATGGCGGAACGCCGCTTTGGGTATTGGCGGAGCAGCAGCATGTGAAAGCTGCGTCAATGTTCTGGCCAGGCAGCGACGCCGAAATCAGCGGTGTCAGGCCAACCTACTACGTCCCCTACGACGGCGCAGTTCCCGATGAAGTTCGCGTCAAGCGCGTGCTCGACTGGCTCAAGCTGCCCGAAGCCGAACGTCCGCACTTCATCACTCTCTACTTCAGCGATGTGGACACAGCCAGCCACAACTTTGGACCGGACTCGCCCGAAACCCGCCAGTCCGTAAGTAAAGTCGATGACATGATCGGGCTCCTGCAGCGAGGCATAGAGGCCACAGCCTTGCCCGTAGATCTGATCGTAGTCTCCGATCACGGAATGCAAGCAGTGGACGGAACCATAAACCTGAGCGACTACGCGGATCTGAGCAAAGTGCGCGTAATCAATGAAGGACCCTTCGCCATGATCTACGCCCCCGACAAGAAAATCGCGGAGGACACGTACCAGGCACTAAGAGGCAAGAACCCCGACTTCGATGTCTACCGCCGCACTGAAACTCCGAAGTCTCTGCACTTCAGGGAGAATCCCAGAAGCGGAGACATCCTGGTCTTGCTCAACAAGCCGATGGCCCTGATTCTGGCGCCGCCAACCAGGGCACTAAACAAAGGACGTCACGGCTATGACCCGGCGAAGTTCGAAACCATGCGAGGAATCTTCTACGCCGAAGGGCCCAACATCCGCCCGACCAAGCCAATCGAGCCCTTCGAAAACATAAATATCTACCCGTTCATTGCAGAAATTTTAGGTCTGAAAATAACCACGAAAATTGACGGCTCACCGAAGGTCCTGCACACGCTGATAAGGTAACGCCGGCGATCTTGTTGCCGGCGCCCTTGCTCGCCCTACAGCAAATCCCCAGCCTTCTTCTCAGCAATCTGCTTCACTTCCACCGGCAAATCAAAAACCGCACTCTCAATAGGCTCATTCAACCTGATATCACCCACGCTGAAAAGCAAATTCTGCCCCGACACAACCATCCGTACCCGTGTAGGCCACTTGAACCCAGCCACATCCCGATACTCCTCAAACGTCATCAGCGTAGGCAGCGCACCCATATTCGTAGCCAATGCAATCGACGTTCGATAAAGCAAACCCGACCGCCGGTCGTACCAGCGCATCAAAGCAGGCGAATTTCCGCGCGGCATAAGCCGCACTCTATAGCAGTCGTGACCATCCATCTGTTCCCGCGCTTCGGTCCGAACCTCAGCAATCGACTGCCGCCAGCCAACCACCTGCGCCGCGTCAAGGGTAACGCCAAGCCCGTTATGATCAGCCTGCAGCTTGATGCGCGGCCCCAAAACCGGCGAACGCTCCCATGACACGGCGCCATCGCTGCCCTCTTCCTGCAATCCCAAACCAGGCACATCGACCGCCTGATAATACCTGCCGCCATCGGAAGCAAAAGAATCCACGTGCGCTTCCGTATTGCTCGACAAAAACGTCAAAGTGCCGGTAATCCGCTGCGTCTTGAGATTTTCAAACGCATCCAGCCCGCCCGACTCATAGATGTGCCGCTCAATAATCTCCTCCGCATTCGGCAATGCAGTCCCGGCGCGCTCGGCCACCAAATATTCGGAAACAGCCACCGGAAGCCACAACCGCGAAGTATTGTTATAAGCGGTATTGAGGGTGAGCCGGTAATGGAAATCACCGCGCCATGCAAGCAGACTCGAAGGCTGCTTAAGCCCCGCGTGCTCGGTCCAGCGTTCCACCGTGAAACCAACCGCAACCGGACCCGCCGGAGAAAGCTCGGAAGTCTCACGCCGAACAAGCAGTCCGCCATCCGCATCGAACCACTCCGCGGTTTGCGAACTCAGCTGTATCTTGTAACGCAACTGACCATTCAGATTTTCAATCCCCGCAAACTGGGCATGCGGATATATCGAACGCCAGTCCCCTTCCTCCAGCATGCGGGAATCCCGAATGGCTTCGTCGCGTTCGGCGCCATGCTTAATCCGCACACCGGAAAAACGCGACACAGCCCACGCGGTCCCCTTGAATACCCCCTCGGTAGCCTCCTGCGGGACATGAACCGCGCTCACGGAATCCCCCGAACGCGTAGTCGTAATGGTGGCGCGAAGCACAATGCGATCGTCGTCCAGCGCGCGGCCTTCGATGTCGTCAGTTTCGGATTTCTGCGCGTGCCAGAGGATCGCGCCTCCGGTCACCCGCACATAGCGATCAAGAACAGTAGCAGCGGTAACCTGGGATGTATTATCGGCAAAACCCCCGATGCAGAGAACGACCAGACTAATGAGAAGTAATCCAGTTGTCCGCGGCTTCGATAACCAGGTCATGATCCGCCAGTACGCTCTCTCGTGTTTGATGCACAACAGCGTCGGGAGTTACGCCGTTTCCCTCGAGAATTTTCCCGCTAACCGAAGTGTAACTTGCCTGCGCGTATTGGAACCCGTCGCCATTCGGCAGACGGATGATATCAGAAGGCAGCGCCGCTCCCATGCTGCGCGTCCCGAATATACGGGCGCGTCCCAGATCCTGCAACCCCCCGGCGAGAATTTCGGTCGTCGACGCTGAACCTTCATCCAGCAGAATCGCCAGCTTCCCCGCGTACGTTTCCGGACGCGGAAAGATGACAAATTGCAGAGTAGTCTGCCGCATCTTCATCTCGCCCAGTCTCTGGCCCGGCTTATCGATAAAGAAACCGGCAATCCCCATCGCCATAACGCCGATACCGCCCGGGTTCCCCCGCAGATCCAAAATGATGCCCGGAGCCTTCGCAAAACTCTTCAAGGCAGCCTCAAACTTAGGCATGATCGTCGCCGGATCCAGAAATTCGTTGAACCGGATATAGCCGGCGCCGCCCGGAAGCAAACGGGATTCAAACGTAAGGCGCGACTCCGGCAGGTTCCCGAAATGAACCAGTGTCCCTTCCAGCGGATTCGCTGGAGCAGGACTGGCCGCACTCGGAACGTCATAACGTTCGCTCGGAATGATGGAATAATGGGAGGCCTCAAGCTTAGCCACCACACCCCGCAGAATATCGCGAACTTCTTCCATGGAAGCCGCATTCTCAATCAGCGGCAGCGTGGAATCGTGAATCTCCTGCCAGTTCAGGCCATTCAGTTTAGGATCGGGATGCTGATCGCGAACCGTGTGCCAGAGGAGTTCGAAAGACGCAATATTGTCCGCCTTCTCCCTGGGAGTCAACTGAGCCGGGAGTGCTCCGGCAAACAGGAGCGCGACAATGAGCAAACGGCGCAACACCTTCTATGGTAGCGTGGCTCTGATGGCAGGACTAAGCTGGGACCAGGTTGACGACATAGCGCTCGAGTTGTACGACGCGCATCCGGACGTAGATCCGCTGACCGTACGTTTCACCGACATGCACAAGTGGATAACAGCGCTGAAAAACTTCGGCGACGATCCGACAAAATCCACCGAAGGCAAGCTGGAAGCCATCCAGATGGCCTGGCTGGAAGAATACAAAGACAACCAGTAACTTCCCACCCATCCCAATGTGAGGCGGACCCCCCGGTCGCGCTCCGTGCTTTTTCCACCTAACCGCCCTCCCCGCCCGGAGTCTAATTGAACAGCCGGGTGAACAATCCAATAGAAAAAGCCCAGCGAGGCGACCGCGAAGCGTTTCGATTCCTGGTCGAACAGCACAGCCGAGCTGTATTCCGCCTGGCATACCGTATGACTTCCAGCCAAACCGACGCCGAAGACATAGTCCAGGAAACCTTCCTGCGAGCCTGGAAACAACTCGCGCGCTTCGACGGAAGAGCAGCCTTCAGCACCTGGCTGCACCGCATCTGCGCCAATTGCTCACTGGACCATATCCGCCGCCGCAAGGGCCACGCGACCCAAATCGCAGACGAACCCTTCAGACAAATACCAAACGAATCGCCGTCGCCAGAACGCCTGGCCCTAAGCACAGAAATCAACGCGCTGCTCACACCAGCCCTCGACGATCTCTCCGCCATGGAACGAACAGCCTTCATAATGAGGCACTACGAAGGCCTGCCAATCGAAGAAATATCCCGCGTCCTGGGCGTGGAAGGAAATGCCGCCAAACACAGCATTTTCCGCGCCGTGCAAAAGCTGCGCAAAGCCCTCGAACCAGTGAGATGTACCCGATGAGCCACCTGAATCAGGAAGAACTCGTGCTGATCTATTACCGCGAGCCGGGAATTCCGCCCAGTGCCGCATCCCATCTGTCCGAATGCGCCCAATGCCGGGCGGACTTCGATGCGCTGGCCGAAACGCTCAACGCCTGTCTAGACTGGACCCCACCCGAGCCTCCACTGGATTTTGGCAGGTCGGTCTGGGCCAGTCTTGCTCCGCAACTCGTGGAACAGCGACGACCCGTTCTACCGATGCGCACCTGGTTCGCAATCGCAGCCGCCATGGTGCTTCTGATCGGCGCATTCATCGCCGGACGCGCATCGCGGCCGCCGCAGCAGCCATCCCTGACCGCGGGCCTCTCGCCCCAAGCCCGCGCCAGAATCTTCGCCATCACCATGGCCGATCATCTGGATCGCGCCGATGTTCTGCTTACCGAACTCGAAAATTCCGATAACAAGGACGACGCTGCGTTTGCCTCGGAGCGCGAACGCGCCAGGGATCTCGTGCAGGAAGGACGAATGATGCGTCAAATGGTCGCAAGTCGCGGAGAAGCGGATATGCTGCCGCTTCTCGATGATCTCGAGCGCGTCGTACTCGAAATTGCTAATTCGCCGGACACGGCAACCCCGCGTGAACTGCGGGAACTGAAGCAGTCGATCGGCTCCGAGTCCTTGTTGTTCAAGGTCAGGATCGTGGAATCTAATTTACGCAGTGAAGGCAGAAAAATATGAATTTATCCATAGTTCTTTTGACAGGCTGTCTGGCTTTTCCCGGATCAGCCTTGGGGCAGGATGCTGCCAGACAAGCGCAAGAAGCCGCCAGGCAAGCCCAGGATGCGGCCAGGATGGCGCAGGATGCCGCCAGAATTGACGGAGGCTACAACGCGGGAACGCGTGCACTGGATAACCGCCAGTATGAGGCGGCAATCCAGTACTTCGATCGCGTAATCAACGCGAAGTCTGACAGGGCCGATGGCGCCCTGTACTGGAAAGCGTACGCGTTGAATCGCCTCGGACGCCGCGATGAGGCCCGCACTGTACTGGCATCGCTTCGCCGGGATTATCCGAACAGCCGCTGGCTGAACGACGCGCAGGCGCTTGAAGCAGAGGCAAAGCAGGGTTCCGGCAAGCCGGTCTCGCCCGCCGACGAATCCAACGAAGACCTCAAACTCATGGCGATTAACTCCCTGATGAATGCCGATCCGGGCAAAGCAATCCCGCTTCTCGACGGCATTCTCAAGGGATCGAGCTCCCCGAAATTGAAGGACCGCGCGATCTTCGTGCTGACCCAGAATCACTCCCCTGAGGCGAATAAGCTACTCACGGATTACGCAGGCGGAGCTGCGAATCCGGATCTTCAACTCCGCGCGATCCGGTATCTGGGAATGGGAGGTACGGCCGACACCCGGCAGCAACTGACGCTCCTCTATCGCAAGTCCAGCGATGTAGAAGTAAAAAAAGCGATCCTTATGTCGCTTGCGATATCGGGCGACGGGTCCGGCGTCCTCGACCTCGCGCGGGATGAAAAGAACCCCGCCCTTCGCGGCCTTGCGATCCGGGACGCGGCGATCACAGGTAAGGTCTCACCCGACAGCCTGGTTAAGCTCTACGGAAGCGAAAGCGATCCCAACGTCAAAAAAGAAATTGTGAACTCGATGATGATGCGCGGCGATGCGAAGATCCTTGTGGAACTGGCCCGCAAGGAGACCGACCCCGCTCTAAAGAAGACCATTGTGGAGCGCCTTTCCATGATGCAGAACAACAAAGAAGCTACCGATTACATGCTGGAGCTTCTGAAATGAAGACCACCCTTCTTGCGCTTCTCGCCGCCGCGGCCTTTGCCCAGCAGCCTGTAATTGAAAACGGAAAACTCGAAACACAGCCCTTCCAGAATTCACTGGCCACTCAACTAGCGCAACTCGGCGCCGGACCGTTCTGGGCCGCTTATTCGGAGCCATCAATTCCCGGCCAGCACAACGGTTGTTCATCAAAGGACGCAGTCACTACCATCCGGCTTGAAGGAGACACAGCCGTAGTGGTACTGATCCGCGTCGAAGGCGGAAAGGTCGTCCAACTCCGCATAGCCTCGCCTGACTGCAAGCTCGATGCCGGCGGCTTGCGCTTCATCTGGATAGATAAAGTACCGCCCGCCGCAAGTATCGCATGGCTGAAAACACAAGTTCCTGGCGAACATCCCGACCGCGCCATCACCGCCATTGCGCTGCAGAGCGGACAGGCCGCCGATCAAGCCCTCAACGAATTAACCGCGCTCACTGAACCGGAGAACGTCCGTTCAAAAACGGCCTTCTGGATCGGAGTCACGCGAGGCGCCCAGGGCATCACAGCGCTCAAGCGAATGCTGGCAACCGACCCGAGCGATAAGGTACGTGAACAAGTAGTCTTCGCCCTTTCGCAAAGCAAAGACCCTCAGGGCATACCCACAGTAATCGACATTGCGCGTAACGATAAAAGCACACACGTACGAGGACAAGCCCTGTTCTGGCTGGCGCAAAAAGCAGGCAACAAACAGGCAGCCGAAGTAATCAATAACGCCGCCCAAAACGACCCCGAAAGTCAGGTCAAGGAAAGAGCCGTGTTTGCCCTGCAGCAGATGCCGCCAGACCAGGGCATTCCGCTGTTGATCAACCTTGCAAAGAACAATGCAGATCCAAACGTAAGAAAGAAAGCCATGTTCTGGCTGGGCCAGTCAAAAGACCCAAGAGCCCTGGACTTCATAACCCAAATCCTGAAACAGTAACGCCGGCGATCTTGTCGCCGGTGTTCTTGACTTTGCAGTGCCCCATGCAATCCTGTCAACAGTGCGCTACTTCTTCAGCCGTCACGATCCCCCGCTAACCCGCCTCCTCTTAATCGAAAGCGGATCCAGGCACCTAAGCGAAGGACTCCTGCCGCACCTGCACGGAACCTGGGGCCAAGCCGTGGAAATCGACCTCGTCACATGTTACGAAGGCCTGCCCGCCGCCTGGCCCCCCTCAACAACTGTCTTCCGCGTAGCAGATTACAACTCACCCGAAGGCCGCCGCAAATTAATCCAGGAACTCCGCGCCCGCAACCATTCCTTCGCCGGAATGATCTGCTCCGGTCAGCCAATCATGACGAAATGGAAATGGCTGATCGCGCTGCGCCTGCCCGCAAAATTCTTCATCGTCAATGAAAACGGAGACTACTTTTGGGCCCAGCGCGCAAACACCCGAATCATACGCCACTTCATGCTGGTCCGTCTGGGGCTGGAAGGCGAAGGATCCCTCCGAACCGTGGGCCGGCTCTTAATGTTCCCGTTCAGCCTGGCATTCCTTATCCTCTACGCCCTGACTGTCCACGCCCGGCGCAAGCTCCGAATGGCCTTCCAGTAGAATAGTCAGCGATTGGAAGAAAAAAAGATGAAACTGATCGAAGTATCGAAGACCGGCGGCCCCGAAGAACTGAAGGTGGTTGAAAAACCGAAGCCCATCCCTGGCCCGTCCGAAGCCCTGGTGAAAATCGCCGCAACCGGCGTGAATTTTATCGACGTGTATTTCCGGATAGGTCTATATAAAGCCGATCTCCCTTTCACGCCCGGCAACGAAGCCTCTGGCATCGTTGAAGCTGTCGGAGCCAGCGTCACCGACCTCAAACCCGGCGACCGCGTCGCTTACGCAATGCATCGCGGTTCCTACGCCGAATACGCCGTAGTGCCAGCCGCGGTCCTGGTCAAACTGCCTGATTCGGTGGATCTCAACACTGCTGCCGCCGCCATGCTGCAGGGCATGACAGCCCACTATCTGACCCATTCGACCTTCCCGCTGAAAAAGGGCGACAAGGTGCTGGTACACGCCGCAGCCGGAGGCGCCGGACGCCTGATCGTCCAGATGGCGAAAATGCTGGGGGCCACTGTCTACGGCACCGCAGGCAGCGATGCCAAAGCCGCTATCGCGAAAGAATGCGGCGCGGATGAAGTCATTGTCTATACGAGGGACGACTTCGCGGCCGAGGTGAAGAAATTCACTGGCGGCAAAGGTGTGGACGTAATTTACGACTCCGTCGGCGCAACCACTTTTCTGAAAGGCCTCGACATCATCCGCCCCCGCGGCATGATGGCATTATTCGGACAATCCAGCGGACCGGTAGCGCCAATCGATCCCAATATACTGAATCCCAAAGGCTCGCTCTTCCTGACCCGCCCCAGCCTCGCCCACCACTGCCTGACCCGCGAAGAACTAATGTGGCGGGCTGGCGACGTGCTGAACTGGATAGGCTCCGGAAAACTGAATATTCACATCGACAAAACCTATCCGCTGGCCGACGCAGCCCAGGCCCACAAAGATCTCGAAGGGCGCAAGACAGTAGGCAAAGTTCTGCTAATCCCCTAGCCCTGTTATGCAGAAATTGTCCAGCCTTTCAAGATGTGATGTGGCACAGGCTCGACCAGTGGCGCAGGTGAGATGGTCAGGCTTGTCCAGGATAAGGCGACCCGTGGTCTGCACCCGTGGCCAAACCTGTGCATCTCTCTACTAAATGAAAACTCCAGAAGAAAGCCGCCGGGCAAGCGCAGCCGAACAGCTTGACGAACCAAAACTAGACGCCCTCTACGTCACCAGCCCTCCCAACGTCCGCTACCTGACCGGCTTCACTGGCAGCAACGGAGCCCTGCTGTTATACAGCGACGGCCGCGCAGTATTTTTCACAGACCCGCGCTACACAGTCCAGGCGAACCAGCAAGTAACCTGCAAAGTAGTAATAGCGAAAGGGCCCATAACAAAAGCCACATTAATCGAAGTTGCCCGGAGCAAAGTAAGACGCGTAGGAATCGAGCACGACAACCTGACCGTAGGCCAATTCGAAACTCTAAAAAAGACCTTGCCGGTACAAGCGGAATTAGTGCCAGTGACCGGCCTGATCGAACGCCTGCGAATGGTGAAGGACGCCGCCGAAATCGCCCTGATCCGCGCCTCCGTAATCGGCAATTCCCGCGCACTCGAATCAGCCCTGAAGCGATTCCACATGGGAATGACCGAATCAGACCTCGCCGCCGAGATCGATTACAAGAACCGGAAGTTCGGCGCCGAATCGCCATCCTTCGACACAATCGTCGCCGCAGGATCGCACGCTGCCCTCCCCCACGCCCATCCTGGCGCAGCGAAGATCGGGCTCGGAATGCTGCTGATCGATATGGGAGCCTTTCGCAATGGTTATGCCAGCGACATGACCCGCATGGCATACGTGGGCCGCGCCGACGCGAAATACAAGCGCACTTATAAAGCAGTGCTCGAAGCCCAACTGGCCGCAATCGACGCCATCCGGCCCGGCGCGCTTACCAGCACAGTCGACCGCGCCGCGCGCCAAACCCTAAAGAAGCACAACCTCGAACGTGAATTCGTGCATTCCACCGGACATGGCCTCGGACTCGAAATCCACGAACAGCCGCGCATCGGCAAAAAGGACAAAACAAAGCTCGAACCAGGCATGGCAATCACAGTAGAGCCAGGCGTCTACATCGAAGGATGGGGCGGAATCCGTATCGAAGACACCGTCCTCGTAACCGAAACAGGCTGCGAAATTCTGACACCGACCACCAAAGAACTGCGGGAGATCTGCTGATGGACCTCACATCGAGGACCGTATACGATTTGGGACAGCCCCTCTTTCCAGGGATGCCGCACTTCCCTGCGCATCCCCCGTTTCTGTTCTGCCTGAATAAACTTCACGGTGAACTGGAGTTGCCAAATGGGGCCAGTTCTTCGGCCGAAACGATAACCCTGGGCGGCCATGTAGGAACGCATATCGATGCACTCTCACATTTCTCCTGCGATGGAAAACTGCACGGTGGATTCAAACCGACCCAAACCTATACGGAGGGCATTCGGGAACACGGAGTAGAAACAATCGCACCGATCCTGCGTCCAGGCGTCCTGTTCGACATCGCCGGATTGGAGGGCGTAGACGCGCTGCCCGAAGACTTCGTGATAACGCCCCAACAATTCGAAGCCTGCAAAATAGAGCCACCGGCAGGCGGCATAGCGCTAATCAGAACGGGCTGGGCGAGGTACTGGAGAGACTCAAAGCGTTTCGTCACAGGCGGCAAAGGCGGAGTGCCAAGAGGCCCCGGCCCCACCCTGCCAGCCGCCAAATGGCTAAGCCAAAGAGGAATCTTCGCCGCAGGCTCGGACACTGTAGCGTTCGAACGCGTGCCATCCGAAATGGAAGTACACGTCCATCTGCTTGTAGAAAAAGGCATCCACATCATCGAATGCCTCAACCTCGAAACCCTCGCCGCAGACCGGGCAAAGGAGTTCACCTTCGTAGCCCTGCCCCTGAAGATCCAGGGAGGCACCGGCTCCCCCATCCGTCCCGTGGCCCTGGTCAGGAAATCGTAAGATAGTCACGAGCGATCAATAGGGGAAGCGTCCGGAACCTCCGAATTGATTTGCTCCCGGGCGTCCTCCTCCCGCTGCTTTCGGGTGCGAAAGTCTCCGAGCGCTGGAGTTTGTGTTCCGTTCGAACCCCCGCTTTGATCGTAAAGTTGAACATAATTCAGGACTCAATCTAGCACGGCTGACGCCCG
>Ga0182013_10005934_pt1 | contig 14020 bp, 13 predicted proteins | sample 612S2MmetaG_FD_120487 | JGI IMG/M metagenome (GOLD analysis project Ga0182013, IMG submission 120487) | Permafrost microbial communities from Stordalen Mire, Sweden - 612S2M metaG | ecosystem: Environmental > Terrestrial > Soil > Wetlands > Permafrost | place: Sweden: Stordalen | collected... | reverse complement strand
GTTGTTCGTTGTTCGTTGTTCGTTGGAAGACGGTTGCAGAGGCTGAGACAACACGTTCGAAGTGCCAGTCGGTTGGCCAACTGGCAGCCTGCAACTGACAACCTGCAACTTACTTCAGTTCGATCCCCGCGAAGAAGTACCCGATCTCGAACGCCGCCGTATCCTCCGCATCCGAGCCGTGGATCGCATTCTGGCCGAGCGACTCGGCAAACTTCTTGCGGATGGTTCCCTCTTCCGCCTGCGCCGGATTGGTCGCGCCCATCAGCTTGCGCAGATCGGCAATCGCGTTCTCCTTCTCCAAAACCATGGGGAAGATCGGTCCCGAGCTCATGAAGTCGGTCAGCTCGGCGAAGAACGGCCGCGCCGCATGGACATAATAAAAACCTTCGGCCTGCGCCTTCGAGATCGACATCCGCTTGATGGCGACAATCTTGAATCCGGCCTTCTCAATCTCCGCCAGAATTGCCCCGGTATATCCCTTGCGGACCGCGTCCGGCTTGATGATGCTGAATGTGCGCTGTGACAAAATATCTCTCCTGGGCGCGCAAAACGCGCTTGTTCCAGTGTAATGGCATAAGCGATCAGTTGGCTTCTGCCGTCCGACCTTTAGCGATGCGAAAGACCGCCTGGATCTGGTTCGTCGGATGTGCCGTGTGGATTGTGGATGGGGTCCTCCAGGTCCATTTCCATGCGCGGGCGCACGCCCAACTCGCCTTCATGGTGGCGATCGTGTTCCTCGCCGCGGGCCTCTTCTATCGCAACCAGAAACAATCAAGCGTGGCGCCAGTGTCAGCACGCCACGCTCCGCAACTAAAAACTGAAAACTGCTTCTACGCCTTGCCCAGCAGCTTCGCCATCGCCTCGCCCATCTCCGCCGGCGATATCACCACGTGGATCCCCGCGGCCTTCATCGCTTCCATCTTGCTCGCGGCCGTGCCCTCGCCGCCGGAGATGATCGCGCCCGCGTGGCCCATGCGCCGTCCCGGAGGAGCCGTCTGCCCCGCGATGAACCCCACCACCGGCTTCTTCACGTTGGCCTTAATAAACTCCGCGGCCTTCTCCTCGGCCTGCCCGCCGATCTCGCCGATCATGATGATCGCCTCGGTATCCGGATCGTCGTTCAACAGCTTCAGCGCATCGATGTGCGTGGTCCCGATAATCGGGTCGCCGCCAATGCCGATCGCCGTCGACTGGCCAATGCCGCGCGTGGTGAGTTGATAGACGGCCTCGTAGGTGAGCGTGCCGGATTTGGATACAATCCCCACCGAGCCCTCTTTATGAATGCGCCCCGGCATAATGCCAACCTTGGCCTTACCCGGCGAGATCACACCCGGACAGTTTGGCCCAATCAGCCGCGATTTCGAGCGCCGCACAATCTCCCAAACCTTCACCATGTCCAGCGTCGGAATGCCTTCGGTGATGCAGACGATCAGGGGAATCCCGCTGGCCGCAGCCTCCAGAATTCCATCCGCCGCAAACGGTGGCGGCACGAAGATCATGGTCACATTCGCGCCCGTCTCCTTGACCGCCTCTTCCACCGTGTTGAACACCGGCCAGCCCTCATGGGTCGTCCCGCCCTTGCCCGGCGTTACGCCGCCGACCACCTTCGTTCCATACTCCTGGCAGCCCTTGGCGTGGAACGTCCCCTCACGCCCGGTAATTCCCTGCACAATCAGCCGCGTATTCTTGTCGACTAAAACTGACATAAACTTAGCTCCTAGCTGTTAGCTTCTAGCTCTTAGCCGCGACCGCGGCCATCAACGAACTCAGCATCTTTCCGACCTCAACACTCAGCTTCTCCGCCGCTCGGAGCAGAGAGGCATTTCCGAACTTCAATCTTCCTGCAAGCACCAGTTGCGTTTGGACCTCGCAATTGGAACCTTGCGCCATTCCAAGGAATTGCTTGAACTCTCCCGGAGTATTGCGCCCGCGCCCTTCCGCAATATTGCTCGCCACGGACACCGACGCTCTCCGCAACTGCGAGCTGAGCCCGTAAAGCTCCTTTGCCGGGAACTCGTCGGTGTAGCTGCACACTGCAAGGCTCAGTTCAATTGCACGCTGCCAAACCATCAAATCCTGAAACGCTTGCGCCATGAAACCTCTCAGCAATGGCCCTACAACTTTGCATCTACGGTTTGGCTAAAAGCTAATAGCTAGCAGCTAAGAGCTAGCCTTATCGTTTCGCCGCTGCGACAGCGAGGTCGGCAGCTTCCTTCATGGTGGCCCCAACTTCGAACTTCAGGCCGGATTCCTTGAGGATTTTTCTGCCTTCCTCCACGTTGGTTCCTTCCAACCGCAAAATGATGGGAAGCTTGACATCGAGTTTCTTCGCCGCTGCGACCACTGCTGTGGCCAGCACATCGACGCGGAGGATGCCGCCAAAGATGTTGATGAAGATCGCCTTCACGTTGGGGTCTGCGAGCAGAATCCCGAACGCGTTTTCAATCTGCTCCTGGTTCGCGCCGCCGCCCACATCCAGAAAATTCGCCGCGCTGCCGCCCGCGTAGTGGATAATGTCCATGGTCGCCATGGCCAGGCCAGCGCCGTTCACCATGCATGCAATCGAGCCGTCCAGCTTGATGTAGTTCAGAGCAAACTTCGACGCCTCGACCTCGAGCGGATCCTCCTCGGCCAAGTCGCGCAGCTCCTTCAGGTCCTTGTGCCGGAACATCGCGTTGTCGTCGAAGTTGATCTTGCAGTCCAGCGCCATCAACTCGCCGTCCTTGGTCGTGATGAACGGGTTGATCTCCATCAGGCTCGCATCGGTCTCGATGAAGGCCTTGTACAGCCCGGTCATGAACGCGACCGCCGGGTTGATCTGCTTCGCGTTCAGCCCCAGCTTGAACGCCAGCCTGCGCGCCTGGTAGGGCTGCAGACCCAGCGCCGGCTCGATGGTCTCCTTATAGATCAGCTCGGGCGTGTCGTGCGCCACCTGCTCGATCTCCATGCCACCTGCCTGCGACGCCATGAACACGATCTTCGCGCTGGCGCGGTCCAGCACCAGCCCCAGGTACAACTCGCGCTCGATCGCCGAGCCTGCCTCGATCAGCAACCGCTGGACTTTCTGCCCCGCCGGGCCGGTTTGGTGGGTCACCAACTGCATTCCCAGGATCGCCTTCGCCGCAGCGTCCGCGGCCTCGATCGTCTTGACGACCTTCACGCCGCCGCCCTTGCCGCGTCCACCGGCGTGGATCTGGGCCTTCACCACCACAGCCACATTGCCCTTGCCAAACAGCGACTTCGCCGCTGTGTCCGCCTCTTCCAGCGTGGTGGCCATCTCGCCGTCGGGCACGGGAACGCCGTACTTCCTCAGAATGTCTTTTGCCTGATACTCGTGAATCTTCATGTTGTTTGGTCTCGGTCGCGTGGAATTGCGCGCAAGTCCGATGATAGCGGATGTGCACCCCCACGGCGAATTGCGCTCGGTCACGGTCGCACATCGAAGCCGAATATCGCACACTCCTCGACTCGCTGGCTCACTCGCCGCCTACTTCACACCGGAGTACGCTCCGCAGGCGTTTGGCCTGGCGTTGCATATTTGCGGGCCGCGGGCACGCAGAATCGCGAGCACAGCCGGCTGGTCGCGCTTGGAGACCTCGAAGATCGCCACCTGAACGGCATCTCCGGAGTCCGCATAGTTGATGGTGAAGAAGTATCTCCGCACCCGAGGCGCGGCCAGAACCACAGCGATCGCCGGCAGAACCCCCAGATGGTGCGCCACCTCATTGCGTGACTCGAAGTTACGAATGTTCTTATATTCGATCTCAATCTGTCCGGGTGTCCCATCCGGCTTTTTGAACTTGAAGATCAGCAGCGTTGGAGAGGTCGTATCCAGGACCCCGAACGTGCCTGTTGCAATCCCCGCAGTTCCGCCCGCGTACCCGGCCTGCCCCGGCTCCATCGCGAAGGCCGGAGCCACTGCCAGCAACCACAGCAGGAGCATGAGGGCACCGCCTGCTACCGTGATTCTTCGTGCTGTTGAAGCCCTTCGTGCTTGGTTCGCTGTTCCTTGTTTCCTCATCTCCGGTCTTCCCCGCATCTCTACCCGCAGTCGCCACGCCGCGTGCAGGGTCTTCACGTCCTTGCGCCAGACCGGCAGCACCAAAGACATCGCCAGCCCTTCCAAATTGCAGGCAATCCCAAGCGCCAGCGCTACCGGGAGCAGCGGACGCGCATGCCGCGAGGCAAATACCGCAACCACCGCCGTCGCCATCGTCAGGCCCCACGCTTTCGCAAGGTAGGAGTGGTAGCTGGCCGGCTTGCCGAACTTGGCGAAGTTCAGCCCAAAGCTCCCCCCCTCCAGAGCCAGCAGCGCCGCCAGCAGGCCGGCGTTATCACGTAACAGTTGCGGCTGCCCGATCCAGATCGCAATCGCCACGCACCCGTAGAACACGGTGTCTGCCATCGAGTCGAACAGCCGCACCCCCGCCGTATCGCACCGCCACCGCCGCGCCAGCACCCCATCGAAGATGTCCGACATAAGCGTCGCCACCACAATCCACGCCAAGGTCAGACCGTTCCAACCGCACTTCTCTCCCGCGATCAGCACCGGCCCCAGCAACGCCCGGCCCGCCGCCATCGCCCACGGCAATCGTTCTCTTTGGATTCTGATTCGCATCGCTCGCCTCCCTGGCGCTGCTGCGCCGATGAGGTGAGCCTATCCATTCCGCCCAAGCCAAAAAGCCACCTGAGGACACTTTCGCAAGTGTCACAAGAGAGGCTAGCCTTTAGCCACTAGCTCTTAGCTGGTGCATTGCAGCATTGATGCATTTTCGTCCAAAGAGCGAGCAACAAGGACCCATTGGCTAAAAGCTAATAGCTAACGGCTAATAGCTTCTTCTCCCGAATACTCGCGCAGCAGGCCGCTGGCCGAGTCAGCCAGCAGCGGAAACACAATGCGAAATGGCTTGCTGGGAAGGGTGGGCAGATTCGCGGTAACGCTGTCGCACAGGATCGCCGTCACCTGCTCCAGTCCGCGCCGCCAGCGCGGCTTGCGTGCGTCGCGGAAGACCAGCGCCTCGGGCGGCAGCCCCGCAGCAATCAACATGGTTCGCGCGCCATCCAGGAACCCCGGCCAGTGCGACACCACTCCCACCAGATGCCCGGCGGGCGCGGGCAGCCATGGGCTGAGCCACTGATTCGGAGACCGGATGGGAAGCGTCACCAGTTCCACTCCCTTGGGCAGGGCGGCGCGCAGCAGCTTCGCTTGACTTGGCCGGCATAACGGAATGGCCCCCGCCAACATCTCCGCCCGGTCGCAATCCTCGGGCAACGCCTCGCGGACGGCCCAACTGGTGGCCTGGCGCAGCTCCGCCAACAGAATGCGGCACAGCTCAGCGTCGGGATCGATCAGCACGAAGTGGTCGGGCAACGGAGCAGCCAGCCATTGCAGCACCCGCGCGCGCACCGCCGCCTCCGGGAGCCCCAGCTCGCGCGTGGCGCGAAAGAACCCGGCGATATGGTGGTCGATCCTCTGCTCCGCGGTCGATGGCTCCTCCGCCTGGGCGCGGACGTAGATGCCGCTCCCCCGGCGCCGCTCCGTCCAGCCTTCCTTCTGCAACTGGCGATAGCCCGCGCTGACCGTGTTGGGATGCAGCGCAAACCGGCGCGCCAGCTCGCGCGTGCTGGGCAACCGGTCGCCCGGGCGCAGATCGCCGCAAAGGACAGCAAGCACCACCTGCGTCACCAACTGCCGGTAGATCGGTACCTCGCTGCTATGTGCGAACCAGAGACGCATAGGGGTTGTCAGTTGCAGGTTGCAGGTTGCAGGTTGATAACGATACGCCCATCTTCATCGCTCGCCCTGCTACGCTTAACTACCGCGTTGAGATTAGCACCTCGTTCGCAACTGACAACCTGCAACCTGCAACTGACAACTTCTTATGTCCCAGCCTTATCTGAAACGCATCATGGAAGAACGCGCCGCGCTGCCCCGCGAAGAGGCGCGCGACCTGATGCGGCATATCCTTACCGGCCAGCTCGCCGACCTCGAGCTCGCCGCGCTGCTGGGCGCCATCTCCGCCCGCGGCGAATCCCCGGCCGAGCTCGCGGGCTTCGTCGACGCCATGCGCGCCGCCGCAACCCCGGTGCCTTTGGATGAAGCGGAGCGCAGTCAGCTGGTGGACACCTGTGGCACCGGTGGAGACGCCAGCGGCACCTTCAACATCTCCACCGCCGCCGCGCTAGTCGCGGCCGCTGCGGGGGCGGCAGGGACCGGAATTATGGTGGCCAAGCACGGCAACCGCGCCGTCACCTCTGCATGTGGCTCCGCCGACGTGCTTGAGGCCCTGGGCATCCCCGTCGCGCTCTCGCCGGAACGGGCCGCAGCGGCGCTGCGCACCCACCGCTTCGCCTTTCTGCATGCACCTACCCTGCACCCGGCGATGAAGGCCGTCATGCCCGTGCGCCGCGCCCTCGGCGTCCGCACCGTCTTCAACGTCCTCGGCCCGCTTACCAACCCGGCCGGCGCGCGCGCCCAGGTCATGGGCGTCTACTCCGCCCACCTCGTTCCCGTTGTTGCCGAGGCCATGCGCCTGCTCGGGGTCCGCCACGCCTTCGTCGTCCACGGTTTTGTCGATTCCAGCCGAACGATTGGCATGGACGAGCTCTCCATCTCCGGTCCCAGCCAGATCGCCGAGGTCCGCAGTGATACGGTGGTCTTCCTCGAACTCACGCCCGAGCAGGTCGGCCTCCACACCGCCCCCATCGACCGCCTGCGTGGAGGCGATGCCGCCGCCAACGCCCAGATCCTCCGCGACCTCTTCGCAGGCGAACCGGGTCCGCGCCGCGACGTGGTGCTGCTCAATGCCGCCGCCGTCCTGATCACCGCAGGGCTGATTCCCGCTTCAATCTCCGATCGCCACGAAGCGCTGCGCGCCGGCATCGAGCTTGCCGCCCGGACCATCGACTCGGGCGCCGTCACCCGCCTCGTCGCTTCGCTCGCAGCAGATCGTTGACCGTTTTACGTTGTGCGTTGTGCGTTCTCGGTGGTTCGTTGACCGACCGGTTTTCATTCCTCAGACACGCCTGCCTTCAACGTAGAACGTAGCACGTACAACGTAAGTCGTCCGCAACTCCCGGCGCGTACAATCTCCTGCAAGCAGGAAAGCCTGCCCAGGAGAAGCACGTATGTCCACATATCCCCAGCCCACCGTCGCATTCGACCCCGCCATGGTCACCACTGCGCTCGAGCTTCCCGGCTACAAGATCGTCCGCAACCTGGGTGTGGTGCGCGGCATCGTGGTGCGCTCGCGCAACCTCTTCGCCACCCTCGGCGCCGGCCTCCAAACCATCCTCGGCGGCAACATCACCCTCTACACACAGCTCTGCGAGAAGACCCGCCAGGACGCCTTCACCATGATGATGGAGCACGCCGCCGAGCGCGGAGCCAACGCCGTCATCATGGCCCGCTACGACGCCAACGAGCTGATGCAGGGCGTCACCGAGGTGCTGGCCTACGGCACCGCCGTCGTCGTGCAAAAGCTATAGGGCGCGGGCCCGCTGATCGCTCGCCGCCCTAGCTTGCTTCGGCCAGAGCTGCTTCTTTGGCGAACCCGTATCCCTCGTATACCTGCGAGAAGACAGCGTCCCAACTACATCCCAGGGCGTACGCACGCGCGGCCTGGCCCATCCTCTTCAGCCGTGCCCGGTCCGCTGCCAGCGTAGCGATCGCCTGGGCGAATCCATCGTCGGGCACCACAAAGCCGGTCTCGCCGTCGCGCACAACAAACTTCGGCCCGCCATCCGGGGTCACCACCGCAGGCACGCCGGCGGCCAGCGCCTCCAGCACCACGTTGCCGAAGGTGTCGGTGTGCGACGGGAACACCAGCACGTCCATGTCGGCGTAGCCCGCGGCCAGCGGCTCGCCGCGCAGCACTCCGGCGAAGTGGGCCGCATGGAGCTCGTGCCGCAACTCTTCCTCCTCGTCCCCGTGGCCGATGATGTTGAAGCGGATGCCCGCCAGCCCCAGCGCCTCTAGTTCGCGCTCGATCCGGATCAGCAGCGCCACATTTTTCTCAATCGATAGCCGCCCCACATATCCCAGCGCCAGGGTCGGGTCCGCCTCGCTCCGGGTGCGCCGCGTGGGTGAAAACAGATGGGTGTCCACGCCGCGCTGCATCAGGTGGCAGGGCTTGCCGGTCCTGCGCTCCAGCATGGTGCAAAGTTCCTCATTGGGCGCGAACAGCACCTGCGCCAGGCTGTAGAAGCGCACGATCACGGCGAGCGACGCCGTCTCCACGTCATGCTCCATGCGCGCGCCGGAGTCGCCCGGCATCCGCTGCGTCAGCCACGCCAGCCGCCGGGCCGAATACTCATGCAGATTGGTATGCCAGCTCGCCGCCAGCGGGACGCCGTGCTTCCGCGCAAAGTACGCGCCAAAGATGCCCAACTCGCTCGGCCCGGTGATGTGGATGATGTCCGGCTGGAAGGCCCGCAGTTGCCGCGAGATCTCTTCGCCATGGCGCCAGAACAGCGGGTCGAATTGGAGGTCCTTCTCCATGCGGACCGCCAAGGGGCTGCGCCGTAGGTCGAGGGTGTGCAACTCGCCCGCCTGCACGGCCACCCGGCGCGCGGTGTGCGGCCCCGCGCTGGCCCGCACACACAGAAACGGCAACCGGTGCCGCTGCGCATAGGCCTGGAAGTTGCGGCTGGTGTGGGCAACCCCGTTCACCTCGTGGAACGAGTCGGGAAAGTACGCGATCCGCGGCAGGTCCATCGACGTTTTCCGTTCTACGTTGTTCGTTCTACGTTCCTCCGCTTTCTGCAATGTTCCCGAACGGACAACTTAGAACGTACAACGGTCAACGTAGCCGTTCGGCCAGCGCGGAACGCATGGCGCTCGCATCGTTCCACGCAAAGCGAAGACCCTGCGAGACCGGCGCCGCGCCCAGCAGGCGAATCGCGGCGAGGAATGCGTTCAGATAAGACGGCGCGTGACCATCGTTCCAGAGCTCGGAGAGTGGCCGCGGGACTCCGTTCGCATCCGGATGATAGACCCGTTCGTCCCAGCGCCGCGAACCCTCGGGGAAGTCGGGATAGTTGCGGATCGCGGCCAGCGTGGAGTTCAGGATGCGGTGCTTCCATGGCTCCGCATACTGCGGCATAAACAGCACATGGCTCTCCCGTTCGCGGCGTACCTCATGCACAAACCCGGTAAAGCTGGTCGCGTGGGTCAGATTGATGTTCGCATTCGGTTCGATGCCGTGCCGGTCGCCGCCGCTGATCAGCACCTGGTTCCAACGGGTCGCCAAGGTCGTGACCTCGCGGTTCTCATCCCAGGTGCGCAGTCCGTTCAGCTCGACGGCATGGATGAACTGGCCATTCACCGCCAGAAAGTCGTTGACCAGGAAGCGGTGCTTCTCGCTGCCGACCCGGTACAGGTCCCACAGCGGATGGTTGAAGACGATCAGGACACCAGGCAGCTCGTCGAGTTCGGCGAGCATCCCGGTTAGCATCTGCGCCGGACGTTCCGCCACCGGGACCGCGGTGAACGCCGCCATGCGCTGCATCCACTCCGCTCCGGCCGCGCTGGGCAGGTTGTGAATGCCCAGGTGAAAGGCGGTCGCGCCAAACGGCACCGTCCACTCCAGCGAGACCGGGATCTGGCGCGCGGACGAGAGCGAACGCAGCAGCATCGGAGCGCGGATGTCATCGTGGTCGGTGATCGAGACCATCGCCTGCATCTGCAGCTTGTCTTCAATCTGTAACCGCTCCAGGTCGAACGCCAGGCGCGGGGTCAAGGGCGGGGTCCAGTAACTGTTCGCGTAGTCGATCTTAATGCCGGAGGTCCTGACGCAGCGGTCCTCGCACCAGCGCATCAAAGGCTGCAGCACGCCCCAGTCCGTGGACATTTCGGCGATAAAATCCAGGGTCTCGCGCGACTGGTTGGTGTGGCTGTGCAGCGAGACTCCGGCGGAGAACCCCCTGGCGGCATGCGGCTCGCGCCACAGGTAGGAAACGGACTGGGTCATGGGTTGCCTCCCGTCTGACTGCGCAACTTCCTGCATCTTCAGTTTTTCTAAGAGATGTGAACAGACGATGACTGCACCGAGAATTGTGCGAGAAGCAGAACCAAATCGTGCACGTGCCTTTTGAACCAATCGATTGCGGTTCCCCAGAAAGCAGCGCACACGCCTATTGGCGTGCCCGACTTTCCGAAAGAATTTATTCACGCAGCATTCTGTCGAAAGGTTTAGATTTAGACAACCCCGTTAATGGGAGTCCCGGTTTCTAGGGCATCCGGTTTTCAGGGTCATGGGCCATTTGGACGCATAGGCCATTCGGCGATCCGCGGGGCCAACGCACCAAGACCCATCGCGCAATCCAGTGCCGATTCCGAACTGCACGCGGCGACAAACGGTAGAGCATCTTTCCGCGCAGTCGAATCCGCACCAAGGCCATCGCCATGACCGTTTCCGAAGATTTTGATCCAGTAGCCTTTCTTGCCAACGCGGGAGTGGGACGAAAGCTGATCAGCCTGAAGGCCAAAGATGCCTTTTTCTCGCAGGGAAGTCCAGCCGATTGTGTCTTCTACCTGCAGACAGGCCGTGCCAAGCTCACCGTCCTCTCCGAAAGAGGCAAGGAGGCCACCATCACCTTGATCGCCCCCGGCGAATTCATTGGAGAAGAGTCGATCGCCAGCGTCCCCGGCCTGCGCCTGGCTACCGCCGCCGCCGTCACCGCATGCACCGCGCTTAGGATCAGGCGCGATGAGATGATCCGGGTCATGCACGATCAGCATGGCTTTTCCGACCTGTTCGTCAAGTTCCTGCTCGCTCGCGCGATGCGGACCCAGGCCGACCTGGTCGACCAGCTCTTCAACTCCAGCGAGAAACGCCTTGCCCGCATTCTGCTGTTACTAGCGGAGTTCGGCAAGCCCGGTGAACCGGAGACGCTGATTCCGAATATCACTCAGGAGACTCTGGCGGAGATGATTGGGACCACCCGCTCCCGCGTCAGTTTCTTTATGAATCGCTTTCGCGACCACGGCTTTATTGAATACAACGGGCGCATCCGGGTTCATAAGTCGCTGCTCAATGTGATTCTTCACGATCGGGCCTTTGAGCAGAATTCAGTCAGTGCTCCTCTCGTGGAAACCAGGCAATCGGAAGCGGCCCTGAAGAGAGCTGCTGTAGTTGGCGTCAAGGTCAGACACCACGATGGTCTAAAGGACTAAGCAAGGCAGGCGTGCAACCGCCTCAATCCCGGCCCGCGCATTGCTGATGCGCTGAAATCCGCTGCCACAAGCGCGGTTCCCTGCAGCCTGTTCCCTGTCCCGTCCTACCGCGTCTTCGCGATGTCCGGCCCCAGCAGATCCTGCGCGCTGGGCGCTGGGGTTGCCGGAATGTGTTCGCCGTGGAAGGCGCGTTCGCGCTCGTAGGTGACCTCGAGATCCTCGGTCAGGCTCGTCTTCAGCAGTTGGAACGCCTCCTGCGGCGTATCCGCAAACTGGAAGAGGTCAAGGTCCTTCATCGCGATGGCGCCCTTCGCCGCCAATATGTCCAGGTTGATCACGCTCTTCCAGTAACTCGCCCCATAAATCAGCACGGTGATCTTCTTGGCCAGCTTCTGGGTCTGGGCCAGCGTCAGCAACTCGAACATCTCGTCCAGCGTGCCGAAGCCGCCAGGAAAGACCACCAGCGCCTTGGCCAGGTACGCGAACCAGAACTTGCGCATGAAAAAGTAGTGGAACTCAAAGTTCAGGTCGGGCGTGATGTAGGGATTCGGCATCTGCTCGAACGGCAGCTTGATGTTCAACCCGATGGTCTTTGCGCCCGCCTCGTACGCGCCCCGGTTGGCCGCCTCCATGATGCCCGGTCCGCCGCCCGAGGTGATCACATAGCGGTGCCGCCGGCCGGGCAGCGTCATCGCCCAGCGCGATACCAGCCCTGCCAACGTGCGCGCATCCTCGTAGTAACGCGCCATCTCCACCGCGGCCTCAGCCAGCCGCAACTTCTGCTCGGAAGCCTCGCCGCGCTCCACCTCCTCCGGGCGCGCAGGCTGCTCCGCCGGCGGCGCAGGTGCGGTCGAGCCGGTATTCTCCAGCAGCTCCAGCGCGTGGCTGGCCACGTCCAGCGCACGGAACCGCGCCGAGCCGAAGAACACCACCGTGTCCTGGATGCGCTCCCGGCGGAAGCGCGCCATCGGCTCCTGATACTCGGCTATGATGCGCAGCAGCCGGCCATCGGGCGAGTTGAGAAACTCCGGGTTCTCATACGCAAGCAGTGCGGGTTCAAGCGGTGCGGGACTTTTTCGAGCCATCCTCTTCGATCCTTGAAAGGGCCGGGCTTCAGCCCGTCCAATTGGCGCCACAATAACATGGGGACCTTAGTCCCGGAGGGAACATTCCCAATTCAACCATATCCCCAGAATCATCTATCGCCGATGGTCACGGTAGTGTACTGCCTCCGAGATCCCAATCCATATATCCAGCAGCCCGATGCCGGAGATCAGGCCGCGCATCGCCCCATTATGCAGCACTACAGCCAGCGCGGGATGGGAGTCGATCCACAGGTTCCGGTCCCAGACCCGCGTCCACCAGGGCAGAATCATCACCAGCACTCCCAGGTACACGCAGAAGCCCACCAACGTGAACAGCGCCAGCCGCTGTAGCCAAATGGGCGCAGCCGCACCCGCCACGGGCTCCGGGATAGCCTGCTCGGGGTTAGGGTCGGGAGATGCTGGGCTCTCCAGCGCGCCCGAAGAATCCGAACTGACCTGTGAATCGATAGCCATCACGCTCCCATCCCTCTGACAGTAGCAGAGGTGGGTGCGGGATTCTACTCCGCCGCACCAGTCAGCCACCCCTGCGGAGGGAGCATGAGCTTTAGCCCTATGAATTGCGCCCAGCCCGCTCCCCAGACGACAAGATCGACGCCTCACGATCATGAGAAAGTCGCAAGCTTCCAGCAGATGAGAAAATAGTTCAGATGCTCCAACTCTCCGCCGTTGGCAAACGATTCGGCCAAAAACTACTCTTTGAAGACGCCAACTGGCTGATCACGCCGGACGAGCGCACCGGCCTGGTCGGCGGCAACGGCACCGGCAAATCCACGCTGCTGAAGATCCTGGCCGGCCTTGAGACCCTGGACTATGGCCAGCTCACCCGGGTCAAAGGCATGACCCTCGGCTACCTCCCGCAGGACGGCCTCGCCCTGCGCGGCAAGACCGTCTTCGCCGAGTGCCTCTCCGTCTTCGATCCCGTCTTCGCTCTCGAACGCGAGGCCGAGGAGATCACCCACACCCTCTCCACCGCCGACCCCAAGTCGCGCGAGTACCTCGCCGCCGCCGACCGCTACTCCGACATTGCCGACCAGCTCCACGTCCACGACATCTACACCCTCGACTCCCAGGTCGGCGCCGTTCTCGGCGGCCTCGGATTTACCAAGGAAGACTGGGAGCGCAAAACGGAGGAGTTCTCCGGCGGCTGGCAGATGCGCATCGCTCTCGCCAAATTGCTCCTGCAAAAGCCCAGCCTCCTGCTGCTCGACGAGCCGACCAACCACCTCGACCTCGAGTCCCGCAACTGGCTGGAAAACTACCTGCACGACTATCCCAACGCCTACATCCTCATCTCCCACGATCGCTACTTCCTCGATGTCACGGTCAACAAGACCATCGAAATCTGGAACAAGCGCATGCACACCTACCACGGCAACTACGAGAAGTACCTGGCCCAAAAGGAAGAGCGCCGCACCCAGCTGATGTCCGCGTACAAGAACCAGCGCGACCGCATCGAGGCGCTCGAGGCCTTCATCAACCGCTTCCGCTACCAGGCCACCAAGGCCAAGCAGGTGCAGTCGCGCATCAAGGAGCTGGAAAAGATCGAGCGCATCGAGGTGCCCGAGGACGAGGCGACCATCCACTTCACCATCCCGCAGCCGCCCGCCTCCGGCCGCACTGTGATCGAAGTCTCCCACCTGTCGAAAGACTATCCAATGGCGTCAGCCGATGGAGAACCCGCCGGCATCAAGCACGTGCTCGAAGACGTCAGCTTCCAGATCGATCGCGGCGACCGCAT
>Ga0182013_10005931_pt1 | contig 14023 bp, 13 predicted proteins | sample 612S2MmetaG_FD_120487 | JGI IMG/M metagenome (GOLD analysis project Ga0182013, IMG submission 120487) | Permafrost microbial communities from Stordalen Mire, Sweden - 612S2M metaG | ecosystem: Environmental > Terrestrial > Soil > Wetlands > Permafrost | place: Sweden: Stordalen | collected... | reverse complement strand
CCACACATGCCTTTTGATGGCGGAAATCGAGGACGCCGAGCTTGGCCCGAGCGGGCCGGTGCGCGAGTGGCTTGCGCGAGGATCGCGCGCCCCGCGCGACCCGGTTTGGATAGCCGATGGCGTCATTTCGAAAAGCTGGGCGCCGATCTCGCCAAAGACAGGTCGACTCGACGCCTTCGAATGGGCGCCTCCGCCCGATGCGCCGACAGGGCTGACCACCGATGGGAGACTCAACATTCCGGCCGCCTTCGTGAATCCAGCCCCAATCGCGGCCGTTGCGCCGCCGGCTGCCGACGCGGCGAATTAGCGGGCTGCGGATAATCACCTCGTGGCGCCGGTGCGCCATTACCCTTTCGTGACTCTGTCCGCTCTGCGTATGCGTACATAGAGCGCGCCTTCGCCGCCATGATTCCGGGACGCTTCGCCGAACCCGACGACGACATCGCGCAGCGTCGGGGATTGCAGCCAGAGAGGCGCCATGCGTCGCAGCACCCCGCCCGTGTCGCTCGACTGTCCTTTGCCGGTCACGACAATAGCCACCTTCGCGCCGTCGGCCTGCGCATGGCGCAGGAACTGTATCAGCGCATGATGCGCTTCCGATTGACGCATGCCATGCAGGTCAAGCTTGGCGTCTACGTCGAGCCGACCACGCCGCAATTTCTTGCGCGTGCGTTGATCAATGTCCGAAATTGGAGGCGCGGAGGCGCGCGCCGCCGGCGGCGCATCTCGATGCGCCACGAGGGTCGAAGCCGGACGGGCTTCGATATTGGCGGGGGCGGCTTCCGGCGGGGCTGGTTGAATGGGGCGGGAGCGGAAGGGGCGCACATCGGCGGTGACGGCTGACCACAATTCTAGGTCCAGTTTCGAAAGCGGTTTCGACCGTGAGGCGGATCGGTGCTTTTCGCTCATGACCCCTCCGCGCCTCTAGGAAGCAGGACAACGAAATCCGCTTCGTGTCGCACGCCGCCCGCCAAACGGCCAGCGGTCGCGCCGGAGCCAAAATAGAGATCCGCGCGGGCCGCGCCAAGGATCGCCGAGCCTGTGTCCTGAGCAATCATGAGCCGTGCGAATCTGCTTGGCGCTCCGCTTTCCCAGGGAATCGTCCCCGAAATAAAGAAAGGTAGGCCATAACACCAAAGCCCTCGATCGACGGCGATTGATCGCAATGGGGTCAGGGCGCAGCCTTGGCCGCCGATCGGACCGCCGCCGCGCTCGGGAGAATCATCAATGCGGAAGAAGACGTATGATTTGTTCTCCTGCATCAGGAGACGGCCCGCCTCGCCCGGTTCCTGCCCAAGTTCTCTCAGCGTCTGCTTCAGCGTTTCAAGCGTCATTTCCGCTTGAGGAACCAGCCCGCGAGCGATCAGCAGCCGGCCTATCGACGTATAGGGATGGCCGTTGCGCCCGTCATAGGTGAGCGCGGCGGTGCTTCCATCTCCGAAACGAAGGCGCGCCGAGCCTTGAACCTGCATCAGAAACAATTCGACCCTGTCGCGCACATAGGCGAGCGGGGGGCCGTAACGACCCGAAGCCTCGTCTTCAATCTCGCGCCTCTCGCTGAATGGCTCCAGGCCGCCGTCCGGACGGCGGCGGGCGCTGGTCAGCGCCGCTCCGTCCGCCGCGATCATTGGCGTATCGTTCAATGTCACGAGATCCACCGGGCGCGACAGAACCGGCGTCAGGAAGCCTGGCGCCTCGCAGCGCCGCGCTTCCACTTCGACCTCGTAATAGCCTGTCAGAAAGCCCTTGCCGCAAACACGATGGGGCGAAAACCAGCGCAGGAAAAACTCCGCGCCGTCGCCAGTATGAGAAAGCGCCGCATCGCAGGAGTTGACCAGAAGCTTCGAAGGCGTGAGAGCTGGCCGTTGTTGAGCGGCCTGCGTCAGAATGTGTTTCGCCGAACGGCGAAAGACCTGAAGCGCCGTCCCGAGGTCGTCGCTCAGGAGCCCCTCAAGCTCGCCGAAGGATAGCGCATTTGGGTCGACCGAAAGTGGCGGGGGCATTGCTCAACTGGCGGTTTCGGTCGCAACCAGCTTCCAATTGGGATCTTGAGCTTTTGGATTGCGCGCGAAGGTCCACAAATCGACGGTCGGAATGGTGTGCTCCGGGCTTCCCTCGATAAGCTGGCCGTCCTTGTCGCGTCGCGCGGAAATCAGCTTGCTGGCGAAGCGGACCGTCACGCTGTTCAAATCCGCTGACGCCGAGGCGTCTTCGACCATCGCCGAATCTATCGAAACCAGGGCGCTCTCCAAGGTTTCTCCACGCGATTCCCGCGCGGAAATCTCTGCTGCGAAATTCTCGAAGACATGCGGCGACAAAAGGCGGCCGAGCGTTTCCCGATCGCCCTTGGCGAAAGCGGCGATGATCATTTCGTATGCCTTGCGGGCTCCCTCAATGAAGGCGGGACCAGAGAAGCCAGCATCTGCGGCTGCGACGGCGTCAAGGCCGGCCCAAGCCTTGCTGTCCTTTTCCGCGATACCTGTCCAGCGCTCTGCGGGCGGCGGCTGGAATGCGGCGGGCGCGATCACGTTTCCCGGAGCATTCTCCGACCCCGACGCCGCACTGACCGGCTGGACCCTGCTCGGCGCCGATTGATCGCGCTCGGTCCGTTCTCCGAGCACGGACCTCAGCTTCCACAGGACGAACAACGCCAGGGCCGCGAAAATCAACAAGGAGGGGTCAAAGGCTTGGTCGATGGACAACGGGGTCTCTCCCTAATGCTGGGTTTCTGCGGTAACATGTCGGCCGAAGCAAGTCACGAATCAATCCCCAGTCTCCGTCTCGCAGGGTCAGGGGGAGCGCCGTCCTGAAAGGGCAGACGCGGTGAACAAGTCGAAAATCGTCGCTTATGCAATCGGGGCGTGGCTCGGCGTCGAGATCATTGCTTTCGTGCTGGTGGTAAGCTTTCTCGGTCTGACGGCCGCCGTCGTTCTCGGCGTCGGCACCACGGCGCTTGGGCTGCTGGATATCAAGCGTCTTCTAACCTACGTGCGCGGGCGCATCGGAGGGGGCAGAGACAGCAAATCGCGTGCGACGAATAATATGGTCGATGGCGGATTGCAGGCCTTGGGCGCGCTCCTGCTTATACTGCCGGGTTTCGCCTCGGACCTTGTCGGCTTGGCGCTGAAGGCGCCCTCTATTCGATCGGATATTTCCCGGCGCCTGAAGGGAGAGGGCCACAAGGGACCGCGCACGATAGATCTCGCCCCGAACGAATGGAAAAGCATCGGAACGCGCAAGCCCAGAAGGCGCAGCTCGCAGCCGAAACCAACCGGAGCGCCGCCAATGGCCTGAGCGCCTTGTGGCGCCGGGGGAGGTGTGTTAGGCGAGCGCAGCAAAAAAGGTGCGCCGCCCCGCTTCGAAAGGCGAAGCGCGAGCGTTGAGCGATCTGGGCTGGGAGTTTCAAAATGGCGGAAGGAAATGGCAATGGCGGCTCGGCGCAGGAGGCTTCCGGCGCGCCGTCGCTAAACGCATTGGGTCAATATCTGAAGGATCTCTCCTTCGAAAATCCCAATGCTCCCCGTTCGCTTGGACCGCAGGAAAAGGCGCCGAACATCGCCATTCAGGTCAATGTCAACGCCAAGCAATTGGCCCCGACCGATTTCGAGGTTGCGATCACGCTGGACGCCAAAGCCGGCGAGGGCGCCGATGTGCTTTTCAAGCTTGATGTCGAGTACGCGGGCGTGTTTCGCCTTACCAACATCCCCGAAGAGCAGATTCACCCGATCGTCATGATCGAATGCCCGCGTCTGCTGTTTCCTTTCGTTCGGCAAATAGTCGCCGACGCCACCCGCGATGGGGGCTTCCCGCCGCTGTTCATTGACCCGATTGATTTCGTTGGGCTTTACCAGCAAAAGGCGGCAGAAGCCGGCAATCAGCCGGCGGCTTCGACGAACTAAGGCGTCTCCGCCAACGCGGAGGATTCAGACGGCGACAGGCCATAGCGCGCAAGAACCTTGGCCAGAGTCGCCGTCGGCGCTTCGCCGCTCGTGAAGAGCGCGCGGCGTCCCCGCACTCCGACCGCTGGCTCGGATTTTATAGGCGCATCCGGTCCAAAGCTTCCGAAAAGCACCTGATCGACACGGCGGGCTATGGCCGGGGCGGGATTGATCCAATGGACCGGCCAGGGCGCTAGTCGCGCGAACTCCTCCGCCAGGAGGGGATAATGAGTGCAGGCGAGAACAACCGCATCGGTGCGCGCGCCCAATTCTTGCTGAAAACAGGGCGAGATTTCCGCAAGAATTTCAGCGTCCGAGACTTTTTCGCCATGCATGGCCCTCTCCGCAAACCTTGCGAGATTCCCTGAGCCCACCAGCGTCACGCCGCAATCGCCAGCGAATTCCTGGATAAGCCTTTGCGTGTAGTCGCGAGCCACCGTCCCAGGGGTCGCGAGCACGGAAATGAGCTTTGTTTCAGAGATTTGCGCCGCCGGCTTGATCGCCGGCACGGTGCCGACGAAGGGCAGTTTCGTCCACCGTGCGCGCAGTTGCGACAACACGAGCGTGGATGCGGTGTTGCAGGCGATCGCGACAATGTCCGGAGACTCCGTGGAGATGAGCGACTCCATGACGGCGAGAACGCGCTCGACGAGTTCGCCTTCGCTCCAGGAACCGTAGGGAAACCCGGCGTCGTCAGCACAATAGACGAAATCAGCGTGAGGGCGGATTTTGGCGACCTCGGTGAAAACCGTGAGGCCGCCAAGGCCTGAGTCAAACACAAGAATCTTTGGAGCGCGTGTCATGATTGCGCGAGACTTCCCTGGCGGAATGGCGAATCTTCGATTCAATGGGATAAGACAGCTCTAGCCTTTAAAAAAGGCTTTGCGGAGGCTTCGTGAGGGCGGCGCGCTTGCGCCGGAGGCCGATGCCGGTGTATAGAACGATAAATTCCACCTCATAACGGTCATCCTCGGGTGATCGCGAATTGAGAGTGGGTCCAGCGAGGACCCGCTCTTTTTTGTTTGGTTAGGTCCGAAGCTCATCGAACCTTGCTGCAAAGGGTCCAAGACTTGATGCGAAACCCCGAACCCGTCATAGCCCCGCTCGACGAGCCCCGGCTCGTGGTCGAGACGGGCGTGGCCGCGCGCGTCGCGGCCCTGACGATTCCGGTGTTGGAGCAAGTTGGCTACCGGCTCGTGCGGGCGCGTCTTCTGGCGCAAAATGGCCAGACCTTGCAAATCATGGCCGAGCGGCCGGATGGAACGATGACAGTCGCGGATTGCGAGGCCGCGAGTCAGGCTCTCTCTCCAGAACTCGACGTGGCGGACCTTATCCCCGGCGAATATCGCCTGGAAATTTCATCTCCAGGGATCGACCGTCCTCTGGTTCGCGTCTCGGATTTCCGCCGCGCCATCGGCCATGAGGCCAAGATTGAGCTCGCTCATGCTCTTGAGGGCGGACGCAAGCGGTTTCGCGGCGAGATCATGGCGCTCGAAGGCGAGGGGCGCGACGCGATACTGACACTGGCGCGAAGCGACGCCCAGGCGGAAGAGGAGCGCACCGTCAGATTGCCCTTGCGTGACCTTGACGAAGGCAAGCTCATGCTCACCGAGGCTCTGATCCGCGCCTCCCTGCGTGCGGCGAAGGCCGGCGAAACGGATATTGAAGGCGAAGTTCCGCAAGAGGAAACGCCCGAAGACGAGCGTCCGCGGCGCGGTCCGGGGCGTTTCGCGATCAAGCCGAAGAATAGCCCAAATCAAAAGCCCAAGCCGCTGGTCCCCGCCGGTGTGCAGACCCATTTCAAGAAGGGAGGCGGAGGGGGAGCTTCGCGAGGCTGACGCCAGCGAGTTCGCTCATTCGCCATAAGGAGACGAGACAATGGCCGTCAGCGCCAACCGACTGGAGATTTTGCAAATCGCGGACGCCGTCGCACGCGAGAAATCGATCGATCGATCGATCGTCATCGCCTCGATGGAGGATGCGCTGCAGAAGGCGGCTCGTTCGCGTTATGGTCAGGAGACCGAGGTGCGCGCCGAGATCAATCCGCGCACCGGCGAAGTGCGTTTTTCCCGTTTGATGCTCGTCGTGGATGAGATCGACAATGACGCCACGCAGATATCTATCGAGGACGCGCGCAAGCGCAATCCCGCGGCGCAGTCCGGCGACTGGATCTCGGAAACCCTGCCGCCTTTCGACTTCGGCCGCATCGCCGCACAATCCGCGAAGCAAATCATCGTGCAGAAAGTGCGCGAGGCGGAGCGCGACCGGCAATATGAGGAATTCAAGGACCGTATTGGCGAAATCGTCAACGGGGTCGTCAAGCGCGTTGAATATGGCAATGTGATCATTGATCTGGGGCGCGGCGAGGGCATCGTGCGGCGCGATGAAATGATTCCGCGCGAGACTTTTCGCCCCGGCGACCGTGTGCGCGCTTACGTTTACGACGTGCGCCGAGAGCAGCGGGGGCCACAGATTTTTCTCTCGCGAACCCATCCACAATTCATGGCCAAGCTGTTTAAGCAGGAAGTGCCTGAAATTTACGATGGCGTGATCGAGGTGAAATCGGTCGCCCGTGATCCAGGCTCCCGTGCGAAAATCGCGGTCGTGTCGAGGGACTCGTCGATCGATCCGGTGGGCGCGTGCGTGGGCATGCGTGGTTCGCGCGTGCAGGCGGTGGTCGGCGAGCTTCAGGGCGAGCGCATCGACATCATTCCCTGGTCGGCGGACGCGGCTACTTTCATCGTCAATGCGCTGCAGCCTGCCGAAGTCGTCAAGGTGGTTCTGGATGAAGACTCCAACCGGATTGAAGTCGTGGTTCCCGATGACCAGCTTTCTCTCGCCATTGGACGCCGCGGTCAGAATGTCCGCCTCGCTTCACAATTGACGGGCTGGGATATCGACATCCTGACCGAAGCCGAAGAATCCGAGCGGCGCCAGAAAGAGTTCGACGAGCGCACCCGCGTGTTCATGAATGCGATCGACGTCGACGAAGTGGTGGGGCGCCTGCTGGCTTCGGAGGGATTCCGATCGGTGGAGGATCTGGCGTTCGTGGACCTTGGCGAGCTCGCGACGATCGAAGGTTTCGATGAAGACACCGCGACGGAAATCCAAACCCGCGCGAAACTCTATCTAGAACGCGTTGAGGCCGAGAACGAGGCGCGTCGCAAGGAGCTTGGCGTCGCCGACGAGCTCAAGGAGATCGAAGGAATCACTTCCGAGATGCTTGTCAGGCTTGGCCAGAACGACGTGAAGACGATCGAGGATTTCGCTGGTTGCGTGCCTGACGACCTCGTCGGGTGGAGCGAGAAAAAGGACGGCGAAACAACCAAGTACGACGGCTTTCTAACGGGAATTGATCTCTCGCGAGAAGACGCGGAGTCGATGATCATGGCGGCGCGGGTGCGCGTGGGCTGGATCGAGGCTCCCGCGCCCAGCCCGGATGAAGGCGGGGCCGCCGGCGAGAACGCGGCATAAGGGAAAGCGACTGCTAAGTGACAGAACCCCATGCCCATGAGCGCACTTGCATCATCACCCGCCGGCAACAGCCGCCGGAGCGGATGATCCGTTTTGTGCGCGCGCCGGATGGGATCGTGACGCCCGACATCAGGGCTCGTTTACCGGGTCGGGGCGTCTGGGTGACGGCCAGCTCGGACCTTGTCGCCGAAGCGGCGCGGAAGCAGGCATTCTCGCGCACGCTTAAGGTCAAGTCCGAGGCGGCGCCCACGTTGGCGCAGGATGTCGACAGGCTGCTCGAAATGGATTGCCTGCAGATGCTGGCGCTGGCGAACAAGGCCGGGCTGGTGGTCTCCGGCTTTGGCAAAGTCGCGGGCGCGCTGGAGCAAGGGGAGATCAATGTCCTCGTCGAAGCCGTTGACGGCAGCGAGGATGGGCGGCGAAAGCTCTTGCAGAGCGCGAGGCGCGGAGAAGGGTTAACCGGACGGAACCCGAAAATCGTCGCAATTTTTACTTCGAGCCAATTGGATTTGGCGTTGGGCCGCACAAATGTGATACATGCAGGACTTGCGGCGGGGGGGCCCACCGAGGCGTTTCTTTCGCGGTATATGCGGCTGGCTCTTTATCGGGGTGACTGCGCGGCGGATTTGGCGACTGGCGTGGGGCTCGGAACGCAGCTGTCTTCGTGTGAAGGCGCCGCAGAGAATTTGATGCGAATGGGTCAGACAGGCCCGGGATCGGAAACTGAATGAGCGAAACCGAGAACAGCGGCGAAAAAACCCTGACCGTGACTCCGTCGAAGACGCTGCATCTGAAGCAGCGCCCGACGGAGCAGGGCGGCATGGTGCGCCAGAGCTTCTCCCATGGCCGCTCCAAAGTGGTCGTGGTTGAGACAGTGAAGCGGCGCGCGCCGGGAAAGGTCGAAACGAAGCCCTCGGCGCCGGTCGTCGCCGCGCCAGCGCCCGTCGCCGCGCCGCCGCAAGCGAAGCCGCCGCAGGCGCCGAAACCGGAGGCGCGCGCGCCGCGTAACGCGGTTGGCGTTGTGCTTCGTGCGCTTACCGAAGATGAGCGCGAGGCTCGCGCCCGCGCTTTGGTCGATGCACGTGGCAGAGAAGAAGAAGACCGTCGCCGCGCCGAAATAGAGGCGAAGGCCCGGGGCGAACGCGAAGCGCGCGAGAAGGAAGAACGCTCGGCTGCTGATGCGCGCCGCCGGGACGAGGAAGATCGTCTGGCGCGCGAGGCGGATTCCAAAAGAAGATCCGAAGAGGAGGCGAGGCGCCGCCTGGCCGGCGAGGGGCCGTCGCCCGCCCCCGCCGCCGTGACGTCTCGGGCCGCGCCCGTCCGCGCCGCGGAGACAACTCCGGCCGCTGCGGCGGATACAAAGCGCGCCTTGACGCCGGCTCCTCGACGGCCTGCGGTTCCCGCCGCCGCTCCTGTGCCGCCGCGTCCGGCGCCGTCGCGCGGCGGGTTCAAGGACAGAGGCCGTCTCACAGTCACGACCGCCACCGCTGGCGGCGACGAGGAGCGCATGCGCTCCCATGCGTCGTATGTCCGTCGCAATCAGCGACTGATGAAGGGCCGGGTCGCCGAGCCCAAGGAAAAGATCACTCGAGAGGTAATCCTCCCGGAAACGATCACTATTCAGGAACTTGCGAACCGCATGTCGGAGCGTGGGGTCGACGTCATTCGCCTGTTGATGAAGCAGGGCGACATGCACAAGATCACTGATGTGATCGACGCGGACACCGCGCAACTGGTGGCCGAGGAAATGGGCCATACTGTGAAGCGCGTCGCGGAGTCCGACGTCGAGGAGGGGCTGTTCGACACCCCGGACGCCGGCGAGGATCTCGCTCCGCGTCCGCCTGTCGTCACCATCATGGGCCATGTCGACCATGGCAAGACGTCGTTGCTTGATGCGATTCGTCACGCGAATGTCGTTTCAGGCGAGGCCGGGGGCATCACTCAGCATATCGGCGCCTATCAGGTGACGGCGCCGAACGGCGCCGCGATCACCTTCATCGACACGCCTGGCCATGCGGCCTTTACGGCGATGCGCGCGCGCGGCGCCAAGGTGACGGATATCGTCGTGCTCGTCGTCGCGGCCGACGATGGCGTCATGCCGCAAACGATCGAGGCGGTCCATCACGCGCGCGCGGCGCATGTGCCGTTGATCGTCGCCATCAACAAGATCGACAAGCCCGACGCCAAGCCGGAACGCGTGCGCACGGAATTGTTGCAGCATGAAGTTCAGGTCGAAAGCCTTGGCGGCGACACGCTCGAAATTGAGGTTTCCGCCAAGCAGAAGCTCAATCTGGACAAGTTGCTCGAGCTGATCGCGCTGCAGTCCGAAGTGCTCGATCTTAAGGCCAATCCGGTTCGATCCGCAGAGGGCACGGTCATTGAGGCCCGGCTCGACAAGGGTCGCGGTCCTGTTGCTACCGTGCTTGTTCAGCGCGGAACGCTTCATGTCGGCGATCTCGTCGTCGCTGGGTCGCAATGGGGCCGGGTACGCGCTCTGCTCGACGACAAGGGGGCGGTGCGTCAGGAGGCTGGTCCGTCCTTCCCGGTGGAGATTCTCGGCTTCTCAGGAACCCCGGAAGCCGGCGACCGCGTGGCCGTCGTCGAGAATGAAGCCCGTGCGCGCGAGATCACCGAGTACCGCGAACGCCAAAAGCGCGACAAGCTTGCGGCGCGCGGCGGCTCGGCCCGCTCCTCGCTGACCGACATGATGAGCCAGCTCAAGACCGCCGGCCGCCAGGAGTTCCCGCTCGTCGTCAAGGGCGACGTACAGGGCTCGGTCGAAGCCATCCTCGCGGCGCTGGAGAAGCTTAACACCGACGAAGTTGCGGCGCGCGTCGTTCACGCGGGCGTTGGCGGCATTTCGGAGTCCGATATCTCGCTCGCGGAAGCATCCGGAGCTGCTGTGATCGGCTTCAACGTCCGAGCGCATAAGGAAGCGCGCGAGGCGTCCGAACGCGCTGGCATCGAAATCCGCTATTACAATATCATCTATAATCTCGTGGATGACGTGAAAGCGGCGATGTCTGGCCTGTTGGCTCCGACATTGCGCGAAACCATGCTTGGCAATGCGCAGATTCTCGAAGTCTTCGACATTTCGAAGGTCGGCAAGGTCGCGGGCTGCCGCGTCACCGACGGCACGGTCGAACGCGGAGCCAATGTGCGCCTCATCCGCGACAATGTGGTTGTGCACGAGGGCAAGCTCTCGACGCTCAAGCGCTTCAAGGATGAGGTCAAGGAAGTTCTGGCTGGCCAGGAATGCGGTATGGCCTTCGAGAACTACCAGGACATGCGCGCTGGCGACGTGATCGAGTGTTATCGCATTGAGGAGATCAAGCGCTCGCTATAGCGACAAGCGGTTGATCCTCGGGAGCATAGAGCGGTTTGTCGCCTATTGATCTGCAAAGGCGCTTTGCGCCTTTGCAGCAACAGCAGTCGAAGGCGGCGGAAAATTCGCCGCCGGTAGCGGCGCCAAGCCCCAAGCAACGCGGGCGAAGCGCTAACCCCTGAAATCCTTGGCGTCATCATGTCCAGAGCACACCACCAAAGCGGCGCCGAGCCGTCGCAGCGCATGTTGCGCGTCGCGGAACTCATTCGTCACGCCTCGGCTCAGCTTCTCGCGCGCGGCGAAATAAATGACCCCCTGCTGGAAAAGCACGTTGTCACGGTGTCGCGCGTCACGATGAGCCCGGACCTTAAGCTCGCGACGATCTATGTGATGCCGCTCGGCGGCGCCGACGAACCTGAAGTGTTGAAGGCGCTCGATCGCCACAAGAAATTCCTTCGCGGCGAACTGGCGCAAAGGATCAATCTGAAATTCGCGCCGGAGGTGCGCTTTCGCATCGACGATAGCTTCGACAATGTCTCGCGAATCGACGCCTTGCTCAATTCGGAGAAGGTGCGGCGCGATCTGGAATCGTCCGGCGCCCCGGACGACGAACAGCAGGAAGACGGCGCCGCCTGATGAATCAACGCAAATCGAATCGCACCGTCGTCGACGGCTGGATCGTGCTCGACAAGCCTGTCGGCATGACGTCTACGCAGGCTGTCACCCGCCTGAAGCGGATCTATAACGCCAAGAAAGCCGGACACGCCGGCACGCTCGACCCCCTCGCTTCCGGCATTTTACCAGTGGCCTTCGGCGAGGCCACGAAGACGGTTCCCTTCGTGCAGGACGGTGAAAAGGCTTATCTCTTCACAGTCCGCTGGGGCGCCGAGACCGACACGGACGACTCGGACGGCAAGATTGTGCGGACCAGCGAGGCGCGTCCCGACGCGAGCGCCATAAACGCGCTGCTGCCGCGCTTTCTAGGGGACATATTGCAAACGCCGCCCCAGTTCTCGGCAATCAAGATTGCGGGCGAACGGGCATATGATCTGGCGCGCGAAGGCGAGCATGTGGAGCTCAAGGCGCGACCGGTCACCATTCACCGGCTCGAAATTCTTGAGACCACGACGGACGAAACCATGCTGGCGATGGAATGCGGCAAGGGGGCATATGTTCGTGCGATCGCGCGCGATCTCGGCCGCTTGCTGGGTTGCTTCGGCCATGTGACGACGCTGCGCCGCACTCGTGTTGGCCCGTTTGTCGAAGACGACAGCTTCACCTTCGACGAAATCGAAGTGGAGGGGGCGGCGGCACAGGCGCTGCAGTCCGTAGAAGCCGGCTTGACCGAACTGCCCTGCGTTGTGGTTGACCGAGATTCGGCCGCGCGTCTCAGGCGCGGCGGCTCACTGATTCTGCGGGGCCGAGATGCGCCTGCGGGCGGAGTGATTTACGCTGCTTGCGGCGGCGTGCCGGTCGCCTTCGGCGAGGTCGTCGAAGGGGCGCTGGAGCCTTCTCGCGTTTTCAATTTGCCTTTTTAGGCTCAAGCATGAACGCGTGATCCCTTTCACGGGGATCACGCTTTTGTTGATGTCAGGCAGCCGTCTGCTGGATCGCCGAGAGCGTCCAGGCCTCCGGCGGGGCTCCGGCTGGACGCCGGAAAGTCCAGATCTCCGTCGCCTGAGTCGGCACTGCGGCGTCGCCGGAAACAGCCTTGCCCGTCGCCCGATCCTCCATCACGTCGACCAGAGCGAATCGCATGGCGACCGTGGCGTATTCATCAGGGCCCTCGCGCCAGGCTTCCGAAAGGTCGCCCTGTAGGAGCTTGACGCCCGAAATACGGTTGACGACGCCCTTTTGCCGGTTCGCGGCCAGCTCTTCGTTGAAGTAGCCGACCATCTCCGAAGTGGCGAGCCGGCCGAGCGCGGCGCTGTCTTCGCGGCTATAGGCGTCCTGAGTCTGCGCGAGCAGGCGTTCGAAGGCGGGAAAATCCTCTGCGGACAGCCGAAGCGGCGAGGGCCTCGGCGGCTGTTGCGGCGCCGTCCCAAAACCAAATCCCCCGGCGCCGCCGCCAAATCCGCTTCCGCTCGTGAACGCGGCCATGGTCGGCTTTGGCCGGGCGCTCGCTCCGGCCGTCGCCGCGTTGCGGCTCTGCCACCAGCTGAATGCGAATCGAGCCAGCAAGGCGACCAAGGCCAACTGGAACAAGAGCCCGAGGAAGGAGGCGAAACCCTCAAGGCCGCCAAAGAAGCCGTGGCCGCTCAGGAGCCCGAACAGGCCCGCGCCCAGCAGACCGCCAGCGAGGCCGCCCAGCAGGCCGCGCCCAAAGCCTCCCCCCGCCATCCCCATCCCCGGGCGCGGCATTGCCGCCCCCGGGTTAAATCCCGGTTGCTGCGTGGCGGAGGGCGGCGGCGTGACCGAGCGCTGGATTGGCGCGGCGGTCATCGGCGCGGTCGAGGTCGCTGGCGGAGCAGAGAAAGTGCGCGAGCCACGGCTGCCTGCGTTCAGGTTCATCTTGGCTTCGGCAAGCGCCGGCGCCAGAGCAATCAGCGCGGTTAGCGCGAGAATTTCAAAATAGCGGCGCATCCGCGCCATGAGCGATGACATTTCTGGACCCCAATGTTCGCGAGCTCGGCCCGCAGTCGGCCGTGTATATAGGGAGCGCCACCTTCCAGCACAAAGAGGCGACCTGCAAATCTTCTAAACGCATGGACGCGGCGGGTCGAAGCGATTAAATCGACCGATGCGACAATATCTCGATCTTCTTGACACAGTCCTGCGCGAGGGCCGGCGCAAGGAAGACCGCACCGGAACCGGAACGCTGTCGATGTTTGGGCATCAGATGCGCTTCGATCTGGCGCAGGGCTTTCCGCTCGTCACCACGAAGAAATTGCACCTGAAGTCCATTATCCACGAGCTGCTGTGGTTTCTGCGCGGCGAGACCAATATCGCCTATCTGCGCGAAAACGGCGTGACGATCTGGGACGAATGGGCGGATGCGCGGGGTGAGCTGGGGCCGGTCTATGGCCAACAATGGCGTTCCTGGGCGGCGCCGGACGGGCGCAGCATCGACCAGCTCGCCGGCGTAGTCGAGGAAATCAAGCGCAACCCCTTTTCCCGCAGGCTGATCGTCAGCGCCTGGAATCCCGCCGATCTCGACAGAATGGCGCTCGCCCCCTGTCACTGTCTGTTCCAGTTCCACGTCGAAGAGGTCGAGGGCTCCAGGCGGCTGTCCTGTCAGCTCTATCAGCGCTCCGCCGACGTCTTTCTCGGGGTTCCGTTCAACATT
>Ga0182013_10005930_pt1 | contig 14024 bp, 24 predicted proteins | sample 612S2MmetaG_FD_120487 | JGI IMG/M metagenome (GOLD analysis project Ga0182013, IMG submission 120487) | Permafrost microbial communities from Stordalen Mire, Sweden - 612S2M metaG | ecosystem: Environmental > Terrestrial > Soil > Wetlands > Permafrost | place: Sweden: Stordalen | collected... | reverse complement strand
GATGAAGACATCGCCGGCGGCTGGGGCATAGCATTCCGGATCGCCGTACCGCGGAGAATCCGGTCGTTTCCGTCCGAGCGAATCAGACACGCTACGGAACTCTCATTGAAGCCAGTCCGAACCTGGCATGCGGCGCTGTCGTCACGACCGCTTCGTAGATACCCTCAACTGTCTTGATGAAATGGTACTGGACGATGATGATGTTGGCTTCATCGAGAATCTCCATGGGCACTTAAAGCGGATCGACCATGCTCTCTCCTTCGTTTTTTCCCTTAGGAACGTCTTTTGTGATCCTTCCAAACCCATTCGATGCAGCGTCCAGTTCCGAGGTCGACAGCCACAAGCATGCCCGAAGCGACGTGTCCAGGTGGACGAATCCAATTGGCTACTCTTAAAGCCTTTGGGGATAATAACCGGCCTTGGTAAGTTGCATTATGTTTGCAGCAGCGTGCGTGTGATCCGCTCGATACGTGAGTCCGAACCAGGAATCGGCGCAATGCAGGACCTTTACGCGGAGCTTGCCGTCCTTCACCAATTCAGAAATCGTGTCGGGGATGCAACATTCCGCATTCTCGTCAATTCTACTGCGCTCAAGGAAATGTTTGAACTGGCCGGCGAACATGTCAAATACGGGCGGTGTGAATCCCCACATGTTCATGGATACGAGTTCATCACCGTGCAATACTGTCTCCAGACCGTCTTTGTCCGTGCTGATAATGTGACTATTCTCCTTCTCAACGCTCTTCAGTTCGTTGATCTGTTCGAGAAAGCCTTCATGATTGACATGGCAGACAGCGCGCGCGACCGGTTCGAACTCGGGCAACGTATTTCTCAAAACGAAACTAACCATCGCCTGATCTGAAGTTCCGGCGCGCAGATGATTGGCTAGCGATCTATAGCTGTCCGCTCCGTAGAATTCGTCTACGTTGATCACCCCAAACGGTTCATGGATCGTACCTGCAGCGGAGAGAATGGCATGTGTCGTACCCCAAGGTTTGATTCGGCCAGGCGGAACACGGAAGTCGCGAGGGAGGTCCGCAACTTTCTGATAGATAAAGTGAACTTCAATCTGCGTTCCCCCCAGTCGTTCGTGAACTAATCGTCTAAACGAGTCGTCGATTTCTGGGCGAATAACGAAGAAGAACTTACTGAAACCAGCCTGGCTAGCGTCGTGGATAGAATAGTTGATGATGGTTTGACCATGGGGGCCAATGGGGTCATCCACTTTCAGGCCGCCGTAGCGGCTACCCATGCCTGCCGCCAAAATGAGAAGAGTAGGATTGTTCATGGCTATGTTCCTTTCGCGACATCCATTGCGCACGATCGATCGCGGCGCTAGGCCGTGTAGCAGCAGGCGCAACCAGAGGGGTTGAGTTTCCTGCAGCGATTTGTCGAAACTGATTTCCCGACGGCCCTATGCGGCATGGCACAAACAGAGGGAGAGCGAGGGATTGAGAATAGCGCGACGGTGGCGTAACGACACCGGTTTCCATGGGCGGAAACCTCGCATATGGCAAGGCGCTTTAAGGCCGCAGAACAACACCCGGCCATGCTTTCGCTTTGTATGGCGAAAGTTTACCACCGTCTAGATAAGGCTGAGAATCTATATTCGAGAGCAGAGTTGAGACGGCGATGATGCCGCGCCGAAGCTCGACCTAGAAGGTGCCGTCGACGTAAATTGGGCATTAGTGATGGCGATCACTGCTGGGCCACTCATCGAGATCGAATATGGTTTTGGACGGCGGAGAGCCAGATCGGGTATAAACCCATGGACGCTGTGCTCATGGAGCTCTTTGCTGCGACGTGCGTTGGTGTTTCGAGACGGATCGATCAGGAGAGCTTCGGCATTCGAGCCGGAATCAGCCACCGAGGCCCGCAGCGGAAGAGCAGCAGGGAAGTGACTCGCTGATCTGATGCCGATCGCGCAAGGGGCGGGCCTCTGTTCTTTGCGAGGTCAAGTCGTTGCGAATGATTTGAGCGCGCAGGCTTACATAACAGAAAACAATACCAAGACCACGCTCTCGACTGTCATACCCTGACGCACGAGGTCGTCTCGAGACTGCGGGCCCCTTTGCCAATTGATCGACGGCATTTTCCTCGTTCTCTCTTTTTGCCTTGGGGACAGGAGTGGCGGGCCATTATGGTCAGAATTCAAGACAGGGGCCGGTACATAATCGGACTGCTCATAGGCAAGAGCAATGTCCAACGCCATTTTCCTGCAAGTCTCACAACCGTTGAGCTTGAATTGGATCATCTTCGGATCCAGTGCGAACTCAAACCGAGCTTTTGGCAAGATAAGCCGGAGATCACCGATCCGCGACTCTGCGCCTGGCTCCTGGCTAAGGCCCATAGCAAATCGGATCGCGCACTTCGCCCCCTGCATTTCCCGAGAGACCCTTTTCGAGTGCGGGAGAGAACCCGCGATTGTCCCCGAAATCCAAGAGTTCGCGGGTCATTACCTCCAAGTGATACCCCATCACTGCCAATGTCATCGCCGCACCAAAGGAGGGACGATAGCGGGTCGCCACCGTCATCAGAAACTTCCAATAGCTCCAGCGCTGCCGGCCGAAGACTCCTTGGCGAATGATCGACGTGACGAAGGCGCGCGCATTGCCGTGCGTCAGCCACCGCTGCTCCGACGAACGCTCGCCAGGCTTTGGCTGTGTGCGGCTCAGGTAGAGTTTCACGCGCTTGTAGTAAGCATCGCAGTTGTAAATCCTCTGCAACACCAACCTGTACCCCGTTACCAGGCGTGTTGCGTCCATGTGCGGAAGAAAGTTCAGATGGGCCCCGGTGTTGTCGCCGTGGCCTGCGGCCAGAATCCGGCCCTCCTTCCACAGGCGTCGAAAAAGTTGCGTTCCGGGCATGGCCTATAGGAGCCCCACCATGGCGATGGGAATGCCGCTCTTTTCAATAAACTCCACCATACGATCGAAGATTATGCCTGACAAAGAACGTTATCACTCGCCAGCTTGGCAAACCGGGATCATCTCTGCGCCAGTCGGAATGTAATACTTCACTTGGTAATTGAGTTATCGAGCACTCGCAGATCATCATTGACCGACCGACGGGCTTCCCGCCTGATGTCTGACTCACATGAGTGAAAATCGTTCGCAAAAGGTAGCCAACATCGCTCTAAATCAGGGGTGCCGAAGAGTGTGCCATGCATTGCGTACCCGGATCCGTTAAATCAATGTCTTAGGCGACCAGGCTAGAGTGCTTCCGTGCGGGCTTATTCTAAAGGTAATTACTTGGTTCTATAATGGTGGCCCCCAGCGATCCTAGCTCCGGAATGCTGATCCGGCATCAGTATCCTCGAAAAGCTGTTTGGGGACCAATCAGGTTAGTTTCAAGTATTTGCCTAGTTATAATCGGGCACGGTGGCCGTGAAATGTGCCGTGCGTTTAGCGCGTTGCAAATGTTCTCCCCTTCCGGGTGCTGGTAGACCATGGCGCTTCTTACGTCACCGTGGCCCATTGCGTTGATCACAGCTTTCAGATTTCCGGTCTTCGCCAACACGAAGCTGCCGAAGTCGTGGCGCGCACAATAGAGGACGAGTTCGCGCGGCAGCCCGGCGGCTTGCCTCGCCGGCGCCCATTGGCGGTACACCATCCCTTCCCCAATGTGCTTTCCCTTATAACGCGACATCCACACCCTGCCCTCGCTCCGTCCCTCAGAGCGCGCCTTGAGGATCTGCTTCACGCGACTGCCTATAGCGTGAACATCGCCCCGGCATCGAAGTCCACGTTCTCCACCCGCATGCAGCAGAGTTCGCTGGTGTTGCGCATTCCGGTGTCGCGCATGACCACGATGATCCTTCAGCGGCTGGTCGGCCACCGCTGACAGCCTCCTCTCCGCTTCGTCATTGAGGCGGAGCGACCGCCCGTGTTCCTTGAAGAGCGCAAAGTCGGGAACCTCAAGGGTCATCTTGTGCTCCTTGGCTTTGGAATACATCCTCCGCAACGTCCGAAGCGCGTTGTTGCCGTTCGAGGCCGATCCGGGAAACTGCAGCTTTTTGACCTCGTCTTTGATGATCTGATCCATGCGCATTCCGGCGATCTTCGTCTGCTCCAATAGTCGCCAGCCGTTTCTGTAATAGCGGCGGCTGTCGACCTCGACCCGTCCCGTTTCCACCCATTGAAGGAAATCCTTCGAGTATTCACGACGCGTGGGTGGCTTCCTATCGAGCGGATCGCTGCCCTCAATCGCGGCAGCAAGTTTGAGAGGGCAGCCTTCTGCGCTCTCGTTTCGTTGGTCTCCTTGGTGGACCCGCGGTAGCGCTCGCCGCGCACCGTGAAGTCATACCAGTAAAACTTCGACTTGTTCTTTCTGAATAGTTCCACGAGATCACCTCCAAGCAGCCCGCACGGAAGCAACTCGTGTGGTCCGCCGCACGGGTCCGCGCGGAACAATAACATCGTACATCAGCTTTCCGTCGAATCCAATCCAGTCAGGGTGAGCCCCTACGCAATGCCAACGCGGCGTCAATGAGCGCGCCCAGATCGAAACATGTGCAGCGGTGGGCGCTGGTTTTTCCACCGAAACATGAACCTGGCATTTGGCCATGCCCGCTAAGCCGATGAACTGGAGCGAACGCTCTATAACGGAGCTCTTGCGGGGGTTTCCCTGAAGGGCGACACCTACTTCTATGAGAATCCGCTGGAGGCGGACATCACTCGCACTCGATGGATATGGCATGAATGTCCATGCTGCCCCCCGATGTTTGCCAAATTGATGGGCGCTATGCCGGGCTATATCTATGCTACAGATGGCGACAGCGTATACGTCAACCTCTTTGTCAGTAGTCGCGCTAAGACCACGGTGAACAATCAGCAGGTTGTTCTGAGGCAGACAACCAGCTATCCATGGAATGAAGACGTGAAGATTGCGATCGAAGCAGCACCTTCAACCTCGATGAAGCTGATGCTGCGTGTGCCAGGTTGGTGCCGAGGCGAGCGCCTGACTGTAAATGGGGAGCGCGTTGCGACATATCAAAGAGTCCGCGGATATGTCCAAGTCGACCGAGTATGGAAAAAGGACGACGTGGTGGAAATGACTCTTCCTATGCCCGTTGAGAGGATGCGCGCAAATCCTGCGGTGCAAGCCGACGCTGGCCGGGTTGCCATCGTGCGCGGGCCAATCGTTTATTGTCTTGAGTCGGCCGATAATGGCGATGGAACAAAAGGCCTAGCCCTGAAGAACCCCGTATTCACGACGGAGTCGCGTCCGGATTTCCTGGGTGGCGTAGTGGTCATTAAGGCAACTGCGGTTGTCGGACCGCCAAAATCATCGAATCGAGATTTGTACCGCCCGACGGAACTGGCGTTCACCACTCCGGTTCCGATCACGGCAATACCCTATTACGCAAACACAAACAGAGGCCCCGTCGAGATGGCTGTTTGGTTACCAATCGAGGCCTAGCCTTGCCGTCACGCACCCGGCGGGAATCACTCATTAAGTCTGTACTCGCGCAGAGTGCGCCGGTGGTCGAGCATCGGCCGCTGGCGGCCTATGTGTCGGTGGCTTGTGGAGGTGCGCTATGACTCCGGTCGAACAATCGTGCACCAAGCTCGCCGCTCCTCAGTCTCACGGCCGTCGATGCACGCCTGGAAGGACTGCGGGAGAGCGCTTCGAAGAAAGAGCCATCCTATGCTGTCAAGAGCGGAGTAAGAGTAGACCCCTGAGGCGGAGGAAAAGGGAGCCAGTAGTAGGAACGGTGAAGTGGTTTTTCGGAGGGGCAGGGTTCAGCGGTCCTGGGGTGGTGTGCGTTTGCGTCGGCTTTGCTTGAGGCGGTAGCTGTCGCCGTTCATCTCCAGGATTTGGACATGGTGTGTGATGCGGTCCAGCAGTGCTCCGGTGAGGCATTGTGGGCCAGATCCTGCATTACTCCCAGGCAGGACCAACTCTTGCCAGGTTGTGGCGACCTGGACCTCGACGATCCCAGGTGGCGCCGTGCCATTGCTGACCAGATCATAGAGTTTTCGCTGGCGGGCATTGAAGGAATCGAGCGCGAGCGAGGCGAAGTACAGCGCGAGTAATCAACCAAAGCCAGCCAACAGGAGTTCCGAAGTTAACCACCTACCGCATTTCCAACCGTCGCAACTCCATGGAGATCAGAATGAAGAATGCATTTCGCTTGATCGTGTTATTCGCCGCAATCGCTACCCCCGTTTTGGCAGCCAATAAGGGGAACGTAACCATACCGCAGAACACCTCAGTTGGCTCGACTCATGTCGCAGCGGTGAATACAAAGTATCAGTCGATGGCTCCGGCCCGAATGTCAAGGTGACACTCACGAAATCCGGGAGTGCGCCGATCGTACTTGAAGCAATGCTCAATCCCGGCCCAAAGGGCAATCCATTCGTATCGCTTTCCACGAAGAACGGGGTCAGCGTTCTCAAAGAGATTGACCTCAATGGCTTCATTCTCGTTTTTGAAGAGACGGAGGGGGTGGTTCAAAAGCACGTCCAACTCCCACGAATACGACTGGCCGGAATTAAGAAACGATTTTCTCCATTCGTCGTACTTGAATGCGCGAAGTGGGTATGTTGCGATCAACCAGATTGTCGCAGTTCATCGGTCGGATAAATGAGCCGTATCCGTCCATCGCAGCTTCCCTGTGAGCCACTCAGATCTCAGTGGATTTCTGAATTCCCGCAGTCCGATGACTGAACGAGCCATTCCGGCGGGAGCCCAGGAAGTCTGCCGTCAAAAAGTCGATTGCCAACATCAAAAGGAGACGAACAAATGCGTCGCAGGTCTTTGTCCTGGACATTTTGGGGAATATTCGCACTGATGGTTTCGCCGTCGCTTATGGCTTGGAGCCAGGAGTCGCGCACGCAGCTCAACTCCGAAGAGCGGCGCATTCAATCGTTGATGTCTGACTGGGTTGCGGCATACAAAAATCTGGACGCAAAGAAACTTGCTGCGCTCGAAGTACCGGATGTTGACATCGTAGATCGCTTCGGCGATCTGCACCAGCCAAGTGGAAGGGCAGAAAACGAAGAGTTGTGGTCGGAAACGTTTGAGGTCATTTCCCCGAGCACAGAGCCTCCCAAGACCACGATCGATCGCATTCGGTTCCTTGGGTCCGATATCGCCTTAGTGCAGATGTCCTGGCAATTCGCTAGAGGGATCCTGCTCACTGACGGTTCGCGTATCGCACCCTATTCTCAGATTGACATCTATCTTGTAACCAAGTCGAAGAGCAATTGGACGATCGCGGCGCACTACATGCAGGAAAAGAAGCCATAGGGCTGCTGTTGTCCTAAGTCTGAATGGGAGGTGATCAGGTCAACCTCCTGTGTAACGGCGATCATCGTGCTATTTCCAGTGGCTCGTGAGGGTCTGGGCTGTGATGCGGCAGATGCCCGAAACACACTTTGGCGAGGGCTGAACCCTCGGATTGTAACTCGATGTCCGATTGCTGCGACTGTGGATCAGGACTTACGCGCAGTCTGGTTCGCCATGTGTGGGATCTTGCATCCGTCATTGAGAGCCTGAAACACGCTGGAATGAGGTTTGCAAAGGAGATGGAAATGAGTCCGAATGGGAAGCATGTTCAACTTGAAGATCCAGATGGAAACCGAATCGAATTGTTTGAGTCGTCCGCGTTACCTCTCCCTGAGCACCCACGCATCGAGTCTCGGAAGTTCGTCAATGAATGGCTGGCCCCGATCTTGATTTCTCTCACGATCGTGGGCCTGTTCCTTGGGGCCGGAGCTCTGCTCCTGTTCGTAAATCATTGACAGTTGCGGGATGATCCGTTACTTTCAAGCCCACTGATGCAGTCGAACCCACCCATTCGGCGAATCTTGGTTGTTGTCAGACTCGATGCACCGGTCGACCTTTGCTTCTATCTGAAATCAGGGCTCAAGCTCCATCCAAATGCTCTTCGTACAAGGAAACTTCCCCCCCATGTTGCGGAAGGATAGGCGCTTCGCGGCGGGCAAGTGCCATCCGGACTCTCAAAGCCAGCTTCCGAGACCAAGAACTCCAGCTTCCGACCCAGGTTCACCAGCGCAGGGATAATCCGTCCCGTTACCCCGACGTTTGATTCCAAGTCAAAGAGCTCTGCTTCAGACGCGAATCTCGGATCGGGGACCCTCTCGATCAGCGGTCTAAGAATTTATACTCCGTTTTCTGTAAGAAGTAATATTGATTGTTGCAATCATTGTGATTATGATTACAAATCAATGGAGATCAGTCTGGATCTGAGGCAGCTCAGGTGTTTTCTTGCGGTGGCAGAACAGCTGCACTTCGGGCGCGCCGCGCGAACGATGCATTTGAGTCAACCGGCGCTGAGCCAGCAGATTCGCGCCCTTGAACGGGAGATTGGCGTGCCGCTCTTTATCCGCGATCGCCGTTGCGCGGGCTCTTCCCGGCGACCTCCCTCAATCGGAGATCGCTGTCGCAGTCAACGAACAAACTCTTTCTCCCGCGGCGATCTCTTTCTGAAGCTGGTTCTGAAGATGAGCTCCAGCGGAGAGTTCGAGCAATGCAATCGACAAGTCCCACATGCCCGGTGACGGCTTGCATGCAGGTCGCCCAATCAATCGCGCATCCGAGACACCGTTCACGATCCTCGGCGGCCCCTTCCCAAATCCGGACGCGACCCAGGAGTTCAGCGTCGTGACAGGCACCTACGGGGCGCGCTATGTTTCGGCCGGCGGAGGCGCAGTGAACATTGTTTCACGCTCCGGCACCAATCAGATCCACGGTACGCTGATTGAATTTTTGCGTAACGGCTACACGAACGCAACGGGCCACGAGGGTATACCCGACAACATGAAGCGCAATCAGTTTGGCGGTGCGCTTGGGGCGCCCCTCATTAAGAGCAAGCTTTTTATCTTCGGCGCATTTGAAGACGGATTACAACATTGGCCAGCACCAGCTCTTCGCCCGTTATCTCTACGACCACTACACACGCAATGCCAACCGTTTTAACCCCAACGACATCCTCACGATGACCGGTGGCGAGCACTTCAACTGGGACTCAGTGGCCGCCGGCGACACCTGGGTGTTCGGCAAATGGATCTCCAACAAGCGCGCCTCCTACCTGGACATCAAGGTCACGGACACTCCCTCGGATCCGAGTGTCAACTACGCCACGCTTGGCATCACAGGCATCTCGCAGGGCGTGGACCCAGGCATTCCGTATTTCATTGGCGAAGGCACCAGCTTCACCGTCGACTCTCAACCTCTAACCGAGACGCCCCACACGAGCCTGGAGTTTTCGCAGGACATGATTTACGCCAAGGGCAACCACCAGATATCCGTCGGTGCGGACTACCGACACATTACATTCAGGGAGAACAACCGCGCCGGGCAAACCCCCCATTGATCTTCACCGGCGCGTACAGCGGCATCGTTTTCGGCACCGCCGACCCATTCGCCGATCTGATGGTCGGCAACCCAACTGTTTTTGAGCAGTTGGATGGCTTGTTTGCTTCTGCTAACGGCAATTTGTTCGGCCTCTACGCGGAGGATAAGTGTCGCGCAACGTCACGGCTGACCCTGACGGGAGGCCTGCGGTGGGACCCGTACTTCCCATACACCACCAATGGCAACCATCTCACCTGTTTCATCCCCGGTGAGCAGTCCCAGGTGTTCGCCAATGCGCCGGAGGGCGTGACCTTCCCCGGCGACCCCGGCTGCAGTTTCAGCGGCATTGACAGCAGGCTCAACTTCTGGCAGCCGCGTGTCGGATTCGGCTATCAGGTGGACAAAGCGGCAACCATCGCTATTCGCGGTGGCTTTGGTCTTTACCAGATGCAGGTGCCGGAGCGCAGCTACTTTGGCTTCTCAGTGCAGCCATGGGTCCGCCAGTATGTGATTGCAGACCCGTTCCAAAACATTGACGACCTCTGGCCAATCGGCGACAACCCCTTTTGCCGGGGGCTGGCGCGGGCCGAACTACGTGGCCCCTGCAAACTACGTCTTCCCGTCCGGGCAGAACAACGCCGCCGCCTATGCTCACAACTTCAGCCCCGGCTACGTGGAGCAGTGGACGTTGTCCATTCAACGCTCGCTCACTCACTCCGATCTCCTAGAAGTGGCGTATGTGGGTACGGTCGGAAGTCATGAGTCGCTGACCGAAGACGAGAACCAGGCGGTCTACGTCCCCGGCAATTCCATCCCCAACAACACAGCGAACCGAAACGCAAGGCGACCCTACCGGAGCGTCGCACAGGTGACCGAGGTTGCGAGCAACGGCATGTCCAGCTACAACGGGTTGGAGGCCACGTACCATCATACCGACAAGCACGGCTTCAACCTGATGTCGACCTTCGCGTGGTCCAAGTGCATCGACACCGGTTCCGTCGACGGCGACACCTACACGGTAACCTCGGTCAAGGGGGGATTGGACCTCACCCGCGGACGTTGCGACTTCGACCAGAACCTGGTCTTCACCAGCACGTTTACGTGGAACACACCGGCGCTGAAAGGCTCCAACGCATGGATCCGCGGGGTGCTTGGGTCGTGGATCGCAAGCGGCACCATTGCCGCAGATGCAGGCCAGCCGTTCTCCGTCCCGGATTCGGCAGATGACTCGTCGACCACCGGCCTTGGCCTCGAGAAAGCAGACCTGACCGGGCAGCCCACCCACGTAAATGGCCGGCTGAACCTGGCTGCGTTCCCGCCGGCAGCGCTGGGCACATGGGGTAACAGCGGCCGGAACTCCTATCCTGGACCTAATTACGTGGACGTGGACTTCGGCCTGGGCAAGGACTTCAAGCTGCCGGAGAAAATGGACCTGACGTTTCGCGCCGAAGCCTTCGACCTGCTCAACCATCCGAACAGGTACAACATTATCACCACTATCTCGGGATCCAGTTCGTCGCAGTTTGGTCTGCCTAACAACTATCAGGACCCGCGCATCATGCAATTCTCGCTGAAGCTGGCCTTCTGAGGGAGGCGTGGCATGCCGCGGGAGACGGCAAGCGTTGCCTCCTTGAAAACACTGGCAACGGGGCGGCTGTTCAAACGGTCTGAATTGGCCGACCCGGCGCCGGCAACTTGTGTCATTTCGCACACGAGCCCGCGGCGCATCCTGCTGCCGCACCTAGGAGGATCAATGCGCCGATCGCCACGGCTGAACCGTCTGCTCCAATACTGCTTCCTATTCATATTGACCGCAGCCTATACCGCGGGCGCATCCGGCAGCATGACGGAGGAAAGGCATCCGTTCTAGGACCCGAGTCTCCCGATAGAGGAGCGTGTCACGAATCTGCTTTCACTCATGACCTTGGATGAGAAAATCGCGGTTTTGGGCACAAGCGCTGCGGTGCCCCGTTTGGGCGTCCCAAACGCGGGCAATACCGAAGGAATCCACGGTCTGCAACAGCGCGGACTGCCAGGCGTGGTCCATGAGAAATCCATACCTACAACGCAGTTCGCGCAGGTGGTGGGCATGGCCCAGACATGGGACCCGGATCTGATCCAGCGCGCCGGCAAAGTGGAGGGCGCCGAAGCCCGCTACATCGCGCAGCACGAAGACCGGTTTGGGCGGCCGGCGCCACCACTGGTCGTCTGGGCGCCTAACGCGGACCTGGCGCGCGACCCGCGCTGGGGACGCATTGACGAGTCCTACGGCGAAGACCCTTTCTTTGATGGCATCATGGCTGCTGCGTTTGTCCGCGGGCTGCAGGGCGAGACCCAAACCACCTGCAAGTGGCCTCACTTCTGAAGCACTTCCTCGCAACAGCAATGAGCATGGACGCTACAGCTCCAGTTCGGACTTCGATGAACGCCTCTTGCGGGAGTACTATTCGGTCCCCTTTTCGCATGGCATTTGAGGCTGGAGCCCGCTCCTACATGGCCTCGCTCAACGCCTGGAACTCCGTTCCGATGGCGATGAATCCCGTGCTCGATTCTGTTGTCGCCAAGGAATGGAACGTTGACGGGATCGTCTCTACGGATGCAGAAGCTATCGCTTATGCGGTCTCCAGGCACAAATATTTCCCTGGTTCAAAGGAGGTAATTGCCGCATCGATAAAGCTCGGAGTCAATCAGTTTCTTGATAACTATGCGGAACCCGTACGCGATGCCCTCGAAACGGATCTCATCTCCGAATCCGATATCGATCACGCCCTTCGAGGAAAATTCCGGATTGTGATTCGGCTGGGATTGCTTGATCCGCCATCCCACGCTGGGGAAGTCGATTCGACTCAGCCGGAGCCCTGGATTAGCCCAATCGACAAAGATGTTGCATTACAGATAGCGCGGGAAGGCATCGTGCTCCTTAAGAACACAAAGGGAACTCTGCCGCTCGACCGGCATGCAATCAAGTCGATCGCCGTCTACGGCGATCACGCCGGCAAGGTTTTCGAGGGCTTTTGCAGCGGCGAACCCCCGTATACCGTCACACCCGTGGAGGGACTGCAAAATAAACTTGGTCCGAATGCCAAGATCAGCGTTGACCATGGGTCCTTCGGTTTCGGCGACAGGTTTGCGGCGGCAAGAGATTCCGATGTGGCAATAGTTTTCGTCGGGAATGATCCAACATGCAACAGGGCCTTCTACTTTGCTCACTTTGATAGCGACGACTCATGGTGCGAAACACCGAGCGATGGTGTGGAAAACTCCGATCGACGGTCGCTCGAACTCTCGGAAGAAGATCTGATTAAGCAAGTCTATGCAGCGAATCCCCGTACAATCGTCGTATTGTTGGCCGACTTTCCTTACACCATCAACTGGACTGAGGATCATATTCCTGCGATTTTGACCATGAGCCAAAATGCGCAGGAGATCGGAAACGCAATCGCCGATGTCTTGTTCGGGGATTACAACCCCGCGGGCCACACAGTGGTCACCTAGCCCGAATCCATCGACCAGTTGCCTCCCATGCTCGATTACAACATCCACCATGGGAGAACTTATATGTACTTCAGCGGCGCGCCACTTTATCCTTTTGGCTTCGGCCTCTCGTATACCGCCTTTTCCTATTCGAATCTTCGTCTGAGCGCAGCGAAGTTCAAGAAAAACGGTACGCTTACAGCTACCGTCGACGTCACCAACACCGGCGCCCGTGACGGTGATGAAGTTGTGCAACTCTCCGCTTCGCATTTGAATTCAGTTGTCGAACGGCCGCAGCGCGAGTTGAAGGGATTCCGACGGATCCACCTTGCGGCGGGACAGACCACGTCAATTCAATTCACTATCCCGGCTCAATCCCTCGCCTGGTGGAACCCGGCGCAGCACGCATGGCAGGTGGAATCGGACACTGTCAGGTTTTCCGTTGGTTCTTCGTCGGCAAATCTGCCGTTGCACCAGGACGCCTCAGTCGTCGATTGATGGTTCGCTTCTCTCAGCGCAGATCGCCGAAGCCCCGACGGTAGAGGGGATCTTTGGTTGCTCATGTCCCATAATCAGGGGAACTGGAAGAAGAAGCGATCCTCTTATGAACGGAGTCCGCTTGCGACGGAATTTCAGCGGATATTTCTCCCGTTGGCCATTGTGATTCCAGCACGAATCCGCCCTTCCACAAACGCGAATCCGCGAAACTCGTTGGGAGTTTTCTGCCGGCTTTACACCCCGGAGTAGTACACGCCTTTGCCTCCCCTTCGCCCAGCTAAAAATAGTTCGCTCTGCATGAATCAAAATTATTGTTTCAAACATCCGTTTGAATGAAAGGAGAGAAAGACATGAATACCAGTTTGGAGAGGAGAACAACCGTGAGCACCAGTTTGGAAGGTATCAGCCTGCTTGTCGCCGACGTGGAAAAGTCGGTTGCTTTCTATTCAAAACTGCCCGGCGCGCAAATGATTATGCGCCGCGCCGGTCATTTCGCCAAGTTCAAGATCGGTGAGGGGCATGTCCAGGTTGTAGGGATCCCGCCCGAGGAGAAGAGCTTCCACATCGAGATGGACGCGCCCGACCTGCAGGGGCTTTATGAGCATCTCAGAGCTGCCGGCATTGAGCCTGACGGACCGCCAACGAAGCGGTCGTTCGGAAGGACAAACTTCCGGGTACACGACCCGGACGGGAACATCATCGAGTTCGACTCGAACGAGGTCTAACCG
>Ga0182013_10005928_pt1 | contig 14027 bp, 7 predicted proteins | sample 612S2MmetaG_FD_120487 | JGI IMG/M metagenome (GOLD analysis project Ga0182013, IMG submission 120487) | Permafrost microbial communities from Stordalen Mire, Sweden - 612S2M metaG | ecosystem: Environmental > Terrestrial > Soil > Wetlands > Permafrost | place: Sweden: Stordalen | collected... | reverse complement strand
TAAATGCAATTTTTAACGCAAAGACGCAAAGTTTGCAAAGATGAATACAGAAGAAATACCTTTAAAATGATTCATTTTGTGTTGCTTTTTGGGGTAGATATTACTTTAATTCCTGTTTTTTAACAGCTTCTAAGAAGCTATTTAAGATTATAATGAAATGCAATTTAACACAAAGAGCACAAAGGTCACAAAGGAGTATATTTTTTGGTGTTCTTTGTATTAACCTTTGTGCGCTTTGTGTTAACCGGTATTTCCTTTCTTTAATTTTAAACAGCTTGTAACTAAGGAAGCTGTTAATAAAACCTACCAGTACCCCGGGCGCATTAAACTTTCGTTAATTATTTACATCTCACCATTACAGATACGTAAACATGAACCAGACAGAATATCAGCATTTAATGAACCGGGCTTGTTTTGGGGCCACGCCGGAAGGGTTTAAAGATTGCGCAAAAAAAAGCAGGGACGAGGTTGTAAACGACTTGTTCTCTAAATCTTTAAATGCAGAGGGGCTGACAACGATTAAGCAGGCGGAAGTTGAAAGTATTATGGCCGACATGAAGACCGGCGATGCAGATTCAAAAAAGGCCTACCGCAAAATGCTTCTTGAAAAAGGCGTTGACCTGAATGTTGAGTGGCTTAAAAAGATGATGACCGACCAGGCGCAGCTGGCGGAAAAGATGACCTTTTTCTGGCACGGCCACTTTGCCTGCCGCGATGACAACCCGCTTTTTCTGCAATCGCTGAATAATGTAATGCGCAACAACGCATTGGGTAATTTTAAAAACCTGTTGTTGTCCGTTGCACAATCGCCGGCCATGCTGAAGTTTTTAAATAACCAGCAAAATAAAAAGGACGCTCCTAACGAAAATTTTGCCCGTGAAGTAATGGAACTTTTTACACTGGGGCGCGGCAATTATACCGAGCACGATATAAAGGAAGCTGCCCGTGCTTTTACCGGCTGGAGTTTTGATAAAGACACCCGGGATTTCCATTTCAGGGAGAAACAACATGATTTTGGAAGCAAAGTGTTTTTTGGCAAAAGCGGCGATTTTGACGGTAAGGATATTATTGATATGATACTTTACAAAGAAGAGTGTGCAAACTTTATTGCAGGTAAAATTTACCAGTTTTTTGTAAACGATGTGCGCGATGAAAAGATGATTGCCGACCTGGGCCATAAGTTTTACATGAGCGATTACGATATTGGCGAACTGATGAAAGAAATATTTCTGGCTGATTGGTTTTATGATGTTAAGAATATGGGGGCACGGATTAAATCGCCGGTTGAGTTGATTGTAAACAGCAGCAGGTGGCTAAAGGCTGAATATGGTGGCGATGATGCACTGATATTTGTTCAGCGGATTTTGGGGCAGGTATTGTTTCTGCCGCCCAATGTGGCCGGGTGGCCCAGCGGAAAGAGGTGGATAGATAGTTCGAGCCTGATTTTCAGAATGGATTTTGGGCGCAAGTTGGTTGAGGTAAGTGAGTTTACCCAACGGCTTAAATCGGATGATGATACCGACCCAAATATGGCCATGCTGAAGGAAAAAAGCCTGAAGAAGAAAGGAAGGTTTTTTGAGTTAAATGCAAATATAAACTGGGATGTGCTGAGTTTGAATTTTGATGCGGCTGATGATGCAGGTTTGTTTAACCAGGCCAGTAATGCCATGCTGGTTACCGGTAATGTAAATTATAATAGTGCCAATTACCAGTTTACGGAAACAGAGAAGAATGCGAAGCTGAAGGGCCTTGTGGTGTATTTAATGAGCCGGCCTGAGTTTCAATTGTGTTAGTTGTTTCTTGCCACTAAGGCATTAAGGACACGAAGTTTGTTTGCAGTAAGCGCACAAAAAGCGCAGTCCCCGTTCCGCAGAGCCGCCCCGCGTAAGGCGGGATGAAACAGAAAGGGAGACTCTGCGAGGAAGGGGATTTTTAGAGCCTTTGTGTCTTTGTGGCGGGTTTTTATGTAGTTGAATAATAAAGTATATAAAAATGAAAAGAAGAAATTTTATACAGCTTTCCACCCTTGCCACTACGGCCATGATGGTGCCCAATTTTTTAAGGGCAACAGGTTCTTTAATTTCTGCCAATGGAAAGAAGCTGGTTATTGTGCAGTTGTCGGGAGGCAATGACGGGTTAAATACTATCATTCCTTTCAGAAATGATATTTACTACAAAAGCCGCCCTACACTGGCGATTAAGGAAGATAAGGTAATTAAGCTGAATGACGAGCTGGCCATGAATGACGCCATGTTGGGCATGAAAGACCTGTTTGATGAAGGCATGTTAACCATCATCAATAATGTAGGCTACCCTAACCCTGATCGGTCGCACTTCCGGTCAATGGATATATGGCATACGGCTTCTGATAGTTCAGATTATATAAACACCGGTTGGATTGGGCGCTACCTGGATGCTACCTGTGCGGGTTGCTCAAAGCCTTATTCGGCTATTGAGATAGATGATTCGCTTAGCCTGGCAATGAAAGGGCAAAACGTTAATGGCCTTGCCCTGCACGATGTAAACTTGTTTTACAAAATGGTTAAAGATGCTGAGGCGTTTAATAAGCCCGGCTTTAATACGCCGAATGATGAACTGAGTTACCTGTATAAAACCCTGGCTGAAACCTCCTCAAGTGCCGATTATTTATACCAGAAGTCGAACATTTATCATTCCAAAGCGGCATACTCCAATAATGGATTTGCCAAAGACCTGAAAACCATTTCGGAGTTGATTATCTCTGGTGTTGATGCTTCTGTTTTTTATACTTCGCTGGGTGGTTTTGACACCCACGTAAACCAGCAAAATGCGCAGGCTACGCACTTAAAAGAGCTTTCGGAGGGGTTGAATGTGTTTGTAAATGATTTAAAAACCAATAACCGGTTTAACGATGTAACCATCTTTGTTTTCTCGGAGTTTGGGCGCAGGGTAAGCCAGAACGCCAGCAACGGTACTGACCATGGCACAGCCAACAATGTTTTTGTTATCAGCCCCAACTTAAAAAAGCCCGGTATTTTTAATGAGACGCCCGACCTCAGCCAATTGGACCAGGGCGATTTGATACACCGCATTGATTTCAGGCAGGTGTATGCCACCTTGTTGAACAAACAACTGGGTGCGGATGATGAAAAGATATTGGGGAGGAAGTTTGAGCAGTTGGGGTTTGTGTAGGCGATTTAAATCTCCTGCAGTTGATTTTGAATAGATGCTCACCACCCCCTACACCCCCGCCAGCGGGGGACAGGCTTCATTTTTCTTCCCTTCGCTTGAAAAATGAAGTATTGTGATGCACTTGCTGTAGGGCACAGTAATTTTACAACCTTTCAAACCTCGCCGTAAAGTGCCTTAAAAACGGTGGCTCATAAGTTATTTTAAGGCCGGTTGTTTTTTGTTTGTCTTCAATAATATCATCAAATACATCAATTACATATTCAATGTGGCTTTGAGTGTAAACCCGGCGGGGGATGGCCAGGCGGACTAGTTCGGTTTTTGCTGCTAAGAGGTGTCCATGCTCGTTATATTTGCCGAACATGACAGAGCCCACTTCTACACACCTTATTCCGCCTTTGGTATACAAATCGCAAACAAGGGCCTGGCCGGGGTATTTATCGGCAGGAATGTGAGGATAGAGTTTACCGGCATCAACATAAATAGCATGTCCGCCAAACGGTTTAATAACGGGTATGCCTTTTTCGTCCAGGTGTCGCCCCAGGTATTCAGTGCTTTTTATGCGGTAGTGCAGGTAATCGGGGTCGAAGACTTCATCAAGTCCTATAGCTATGGCTTCCATATCACGGCCGGTTAAGCCACCGTAGGTAGCAAAACCTTCGGAGATGATAAGCAGGTTGGTGCACTTTTGGGCCAGGGCCTCATCTTTCATAACCAGCAAACCGCCAATGTTGGCGAGGCCATCTTTTTTGGCGCTCATTATAAAGGCATCGGCCAGGTATATCATTTCATGGGCAATTTCGCGATAGGTATTTTCCCCGTAACCGGGTTCGCGGTGCTTAATAAAATAGCTGTTTTCGGCTACGCGGCAACCGTCGATTACAAACAGCAAACCAAATTCATCGCATAGCTGGCGCAGCTCTTTGGCATTTTGCATGCTTACCGGTTGTCCCCCGGCTGAGTTGTTGGTAACGGTTAATATTAACGCCCCAATATTTTGTTTGCCATAAATTTTAATCAGCTCGCGGGCTTTTTGAATATCCATGTTACCTTTAAATGGCATGAGGGTTGCGGTGTCCAATGCATTTTCGTGCAGGCAGTCAAAGGCCTCGGCGCCGGTAAATTCGATATTAGCGCGGGTGGTGTCGAAGTGCGTGTTGCTGATAAAAACTTTCCCTTTGCCGCCTAAAATGCCATACAGAATGCGCTCGGCAGCACGGCCCTGGTGGGTGGGTAGCACGTAAGGCATGCCGGTTAAGTCTTTTACCACCTTTTCGAGGTGTTCCCAACTGTGGGCGCCGGCATACGATTCATCACCCAGCATAATGCCGGCCCATTGATGGTCGCTCATTGCCGAGGTTCCACTGTCTGTCAGCAAGTCAATATATACATCATCGCTTCTGATTAAAAAGGGGTTGTAGCCTGCTTTCTTCAATACATCAATCCGGTATTCTTCGGTGGTTAAACGGATGGGTTCAACCATTTTTATTTTAAAGGGTTCGGCAAGGGTTCGGGTTTTGCTCATAGTATTATATTAATGGTAACAATAAGACCCGAAAGTATGGAATACGGCCAGGGGAATTAATGAGCAGAATCAGGTCAGGGATTGAGTAAAAAGCAGGTCTCCCGGTAAAAAGATAGCACTATGGGGCTTAATGAATTTATCTAATTGTAATTTATTGTTAACACATGCATATTAACCAAAATAAATTTATTTTCGCGCTTTAAACCTTACAAGGCACAATTTGTCTTATGGGCACAATTACTTCACTTAACCTTTTGTCATGAAGAAGCAAATACTATTTGCAATCAGCTTTATTTTAGTAGCAATTACCTCCCGGGCACAGGGGCCGTATACCTCTACTGAATATGGTGTAGCAGGAGATTCTCTTTTTTACACCTCGGTTAATGTTGATACCAGTACCCTCAACTTTGCCCAGGCAGGTGCCAATGCCGTGTGGAATTTTTCTACACTTGCACCAACTACCCAGTATTACAATGATTATCTTTTCCCTGCTACGGCTGGTTATAAAACTGCGTTTTTAACGGAATGTGTGGCAGCAGGTGGCACGCTCGCAAGTTGTAATACCCAATTTAATGCGCTTACTAATGTTGCGTTTAAGCAACAGAACAACGTAAATATCCAGGGCACCGTGCTTACCAACGTGGTTACCCATGACCTAAAAAGCAATGCTGCATTAAAAACCAATATTTTAGGTTTTACCACAACTATAAGCGGAGTTGCCGTAAGGTTTACCAGCGAGTATACCAGCCCTGATTTGGTGCTTAAATTCCCTGTTAATTATGGCAACCGCGATACTTCGCTAAGTGCCTATAATATTGATTTAACTGCGCACGGGGTAAATTTTATTTACCATGCCCATAGCAGGCGTATCAACTACTCTGATGCCTACGGAACGCTTACCTCTCCGTTTGCAACCTATAGCTCAACAGTGCGTGTAAGAAGCTACATTTTACATACTGATACACTGGATTATAATGGTGCTGTTATTCCTATTGCGCCTTACACTTCGTTTGAGTATAAGTGGTTTAATGCATCTTATATTGGCCCGGTATTTACTGCCAGCGGCACCTTTGCCGGAATACAGGAAAACTTTACCAATGTAACTTACCTCGATACCATCCATTGCCTTACCCCTATTGCAAGAGAGCACCATGTACCTGACCCGCCTGTTATTGATCCTTCGGTAGGGTCGGTGTTGGTAACCTTTACTAATAGCAGCACCAATGCCAATTCTTATCAATGGAACTTTGGCGACCCTGCAAGCGGAGCGTCAAATACTTCTACTGCCAACAACCCTGCTCACACTTACGGCTCGGCTGCGCTTTACACTGTTGAACTGATTGCCTGCAACACGGCTTGTTTGCCTGAGCGTTGCGATACCGACTTATTTACTGTTAACGTGGTTGACTCGGGCAGGTTAACTGCTTCTTTTATTGTAACACCCGCTACAGGATGTATTGAGGATACTATTAAGTTTAAAAACACATCAGGCAATGCAACTACTTATTTCTGGAATTTTGGCGACCAGAACACCAGCACGCTTAAAAGCCCATTCCATATTTACACTTTACCGGGAACATATACTGTTACTTTAATTAGCGGCAACGGAACTATCAGCGATACCACTACCCGTACTATTACGGTTAATTCTCCGCCTGCTGCTGTTATAACGGCAACCGGGTCTGTTACTTTCTGTAATGGAGATTCGGTAACCTTATCTGCCAGCGGCGGAACTGTTTACCATTGGAGCAACGGGCATGTGGGCGCAACGCTTAAAGTAAAAACCAGCGGCACGTTTACTGTAACAGCTACCAATAGCTGCGGTAGTAATACTTCAACACCCATAACGGTAACAGTTAACACTCCGGTTGATACGATTGTTGCAAGTGGTGATACTTTAGTGTGCAGCGGAGATAGTGTTGAACTTGTTTCGAACATTATTGCAGGGGCCACTTACCAGTGGAGGCTGAACGGCAATATAATTGTGGGTGCTATACATAGTACTTATTATGCCAAAGCAACGGGTAATTACAAATCGAACGTAATTGTAAACCAATGCGAAGGCGTTTCGAATATTATACATATAGTGGTTAATCCTTCGCCAACCGCAACAATTACAACTTCGGCAGGTACTGTTATATGCACAGGCGACAGTGTAAAATTAGTTGAAACGCTTACCGCCGGTGCCGCTTACCAATGGCAGAATAATGGCGCTAATATAACAGGGGCAACTACTCATATTTATTACGCAAAAATTGCAGGCACTTACACTTGTGTTGTAACCAATAACGGATGTTCGTCCACCTCTAACAGCATTATTGTTACCACCAATACTACCCCACCGGCCATTATAACACCAGCCGGCACAGTAGCCACATGTAATGGCGATACGGTTGACCTTAGCGCCCCTACCGGCAATGGTTATACCTACCAATGGTTTAAAGGTGGTGTTGCCATTGCAGGCGCAACTTCTCCTTTTTACAATACAGACAGTGCAGGAACTTATAAAGTATCAGTATCGGCAAATGGCTGTAGCGCAAAATCTGCTGGAACTATTATTAAAGTTAACCCGGTGCCAACTGCCAGCGCGGGTTCGCCGCAAAGCATAACCGGTTGTAGCTTTACTACGGTTACTATTGGGGGCAATCCTACGGCAAGTGGTGGCACAACGCCATATTTGTACCAATGGTCGCCATCTTCGGGCCTGAATGATAGTGTTATCGCAAACCCTACGGTAAGCCAGATTGGTACAACAACCAATTATAATGTTGTGGTAACTGATAGCAACGGTTGTACTGCCGAAAGCAGTGTGCTTATTACGGTAAACGGTTCCAGTCTTTCAGTAACTACCAGTTTTACCGGCGACACTTCGTGGTGCTTTGGTTCAGGTAATCCTGTTAATTTAACTGCTACACCCGTTGGCGGCGCATCTCCTTACATTTATAACTGGACTCCGGCAACCGACCTTTCATCAACCAATTCTGCCACAACAACAGCAACTCCAACTGCTGTGGGCGTTTATAATTATACAGTGCTGGTAATTGATCATAATGGTTGCCAGGCCAGTGGCAGCGTGCCGGTAACTATTTATGCTGTGCCTGTGGCAAGCATTATAGCACTGGATACAACCAGCCCTTGTGGGGGCGATTCGGTTAATTTTACTTCAACACCTGGTGCAGGTTATGCCTATCAATGGTTAAACAGCGGAACCGCTATTGCCGGGGCTAACAGTATTAATTATACAACTGCCGCTGCCGGAAGTTATTCGGTAAGTGTTACAGCGGGTATTTGCAGCGCTACTTCGGGTTCAGAAGTTGTTACCAACAGGGCCAATCCGTTAGCACAGGTAATATCTCATGGCGGTTCGGTTATTTGTGTGGGGGGAAGCCAGCAATTAATTGCAGCAACAGCTAATGGTTATACTTACCAATGGTACCTAAACGGGTTTGGAATCGGGGGTGCCACTTCCTCTATTTACACGGCGCAGGATTCGGGTGCGTACTTTGCAGTTGTTACACTAAACGGGTGCAGCCTGGCTTCTGATACAGTAAGTCTTACTGAAGTAGCATATCCTGATGATTCTATAAGCATTTATGGCCAAACAACATTCTGCAACGGCGATAGCCTGATGTTGGGTGTTTCAACCGGGCCGGGCTACTTGTACCAGTGGCAGAATAATGGAAATAATATACAAGGTGCTGATGATTCTACTGTGGTTGTGTATACCTCCGGCAATTATAATGCTTTGGTTACTTACTCGGGTTGTGCTTCTACCTCTGGCGAGGTTTCGGTAACGGTTTACCTGTATCCTTCGGCTACTTTAACCAATGTTGGTAACCTTACTTTCTGCGGTGGCGATAGCGTAACACTTAGCGCTACAGACAGTGCCCAATATAACTACCAGTGGGTGCTCAACGTTGGCGGTAACGTAGATACATTGCCCAATGTAACGCCATCTATTACAGTAGGTGATTCAGGTTTGTATAACGTGATTATTTCGCAAAACGTTTGCAGCACTGCTTCCAATGCGCTTTACGCCAATGAAATTGCTTTACCTGTTGCCGGTGCATTTTTATCCGGCGATGGCTTTGTTTGCCCCGGCACTACAGATACTATTTCGGCTAATGTGGTTACCGGCTATACTTATCAGTGGCAATTAGATGGTAATAACCTTACAGGGGCCACCAATCCTACTTATGTTGCTACTGATTCGGGTACTTATACAGTGGTTGAAACCGGTGTAAATAATTGCCCGGCGGTTTCTAATTACGCTGTTGTAAGTTACGACTCATGCACGGTGGGTATTGAAACTATAGTTAAAAACGAAAGCATTTCAATTTATCCTAACCCTGCCCATAACTCAGCTATTATTTCGGTTGATTGCAACCAGGCAGGCAATATTTCAATCAAAATGTTTGATGTAACCGGCAGGCAGGTATCGGTAGTTTTTGAAGGTAAAACTGTAGCTGGAAGCAATATTTACACCATCCCTCTGGACGGCTTGTCAGAAGGCATGTATATGGTAAGGCTGTATGACGGCTCTTCTGTAGTTACACGTAAGTTAGTTAAGGAGTAAATTACCTCTTTTTGATTTATATCCTCGTGGGCCCCGTTTTTGATAGAGCGGGGCCTTTTTTTTGTTATCCGCCGGTTATCCGCCGTATTTTTTACAATAATATGACATTGGGAATTTATAATTTGAAAAAAAACAAGTATATATTTGAAGCACTAAACCCTTGAAAAATGCGGTTCTCCATTTTGCTTATTGCTACACTGTTACTCCTAACCACAAATTCGTTTGGCCAGATAACACGTTCTCAAACTATTGAAGATGCAGCCAAATGGCGGTTTGACCAGTTAAAAGATGAGCAGGGAAATTTTTATGCGGGTTATGCTGCGAAGGCTTTGCAGCAGGCGGATGGATATAAATCAATTAGCCGGTCGGGCGGATTAGGCCTGGAATGGCAGGAATTGGGGCCGAATAACGTTGGTGGAGCTATGACCGCTTTATTAATAGATAAGCGTGATTCAACCAATAATACTTTATATGCTGGCAGCTTTAATGGCGGGGTTTGGAAATCAACAGATGGAGCTGCCAGTTGGCAACGTTTAACCGGCTGGAACCAATGGCTGGCTATTTCCTGTATAGAGCAGGCTCCGGCACCCGATTACACCATTTATATCGGCACAGGAGACGGTTTCAGCCAGCCAGATGGTTCATCGTATAATGAAGGCAGTTATGGTAATGGTATTTTTAAATTAGATGCTAACGATAATCCAGTTTTGCTTACGCCGACAATTTTTAGCAACAATTTATATGATCCACCTAATTCCCCTCCATGGAGTTATGTAAACGCAATAGCTGTTAATCAAAATAATTCAACACAGATAATGGCGGGCACCGCATCAGGTTTATACCAGTCAAATGATGCAGGGACTACCTGGGTTAAAGTAACTTTTGCAGGTAATTTAGTTTCATACTCCAATGAACCTATAGAAGCTGTAAAATGGTCGGGGGACGGTAATAACATTTTTATTGCTTGCGGATATAACACCTCCACCAATTCAGTTTTATATTCTAATAATGGAGGTGTAAATTGGAGTCTAGAAAATTCTGCAAGTAATTCAGGGTTTCCTACTGGAAGTTTTGGGAGAACATCATTGGCAATTGCTCCTTCAAATCCTAATGTTGTTTATGCCTTAATAGCTACAACCAGTTCTTGCACTAAAGGGTTATATCAATCAGGAGATGCCGGCCGTTCCTGGACAACCATCGCCACTGGAGGAGATACTGCTTTTTCAATTTTTAGCTTGGGAGGAGGACTTGAATGTCAGGGATGGTATGATAATGTAACTGCAGTTTCTCCAGCTGATACAGGGAAATTTTATTTGGGTGGCGTAGAATTGTATACAGGTTCTGACGCCTCGGGTTTGAATGCTGCGTCCGAAAGTACAATCGGCAGCCCTAACCCTTATTACATAGCCCCGGATATAAAGTCAATAACTATTGCAGATAACAACTCTGACTTAATGTATGTCTGTTCTGATGGGGGTGTATTTAAATCTACAAATGCATTAAGTGCTTTTCCAACGCCAACCTACACGCCGGTAAATAGAGGATTGAGCGTTGCTTTAAATTATGGTATCGGCGTGGGAATCCAAGGCGATGTGATTGGTGGTACTCAAACCAACGGAACTTATTATATCAATTTCCAGGGTAACAACGCCGGCGTTGCAAATGTGGTAATACCCGGTGATGGAATTGTAAATGCAGTATCGCAGATTGATACCAATGCATGGTTCGGCGGATATTACTTTGGTGCTTTGCTTCGCTCCATTGATCATGCAAATACATTTTCCAGCTTTTTTGACGGGAAAATTGATCCTTTAAGTCAGGGAGCACCCTCGGTTTGCGGTGGGAATTCACCGGAAGCGGATGCTCAGTTTATTACTCCGTTTTATTTGGGCGAAACTAAGAATGCAGTAGATGGTGTGATAAAGGTTCCTTTTGTAGCCACTCAAAACTATACAAGCGGTCAAACCATTCAACTGCAAAGCGAAACAGCTAATTATCCTTTTAGCTTTACATTATCTCAAAATCTAAATAACGGTGATAGCTTGTTGGTTAACGACCCAATTCGCTCCAGACTATTCATGTCAACGGAGTGTGGTGTTTTTTTAACTTCAGAAGTTTTAAATACTGCGTCTACCCCCAAATGGTTCGGGCTAGCAACTGGTTTACAAGGGATGGCCGAAAGTTTTGTAACAACCACCGATGGTAACGGGTTGTTTATTGGCACAGATAATGGTGTGGTTTACAGGTGTGAAAACTTAAATATCCATGCAGATACCGTGGTTTATAGGGGAGGCGGAATTGTCAGCACTTTATATGCTATAAACGATACCGATATATCGTATGTAACTATAGCTTCCGGAAGGTCAATTGAGGGTATTGATGTAGACCCCAATGATAATAATCATATGGTTGCGGTGGTTGCTGGTTTTTCGTCTGTTGTAAGGGAACCGCATGTTTATGAATCGCACGATGGGGGAGTTACTTGGGTGGGAGATACTGCGGGACTGCCGAACGTGCCTGTGTACTCGGTGGTTATTCACGATGCCAATACTATAATTATAGGAACAGAATTTGGTATCTGGACCTGGGATGGAAGCAGCTGGCATGAAGATAACGGCAATTTTGAACGGGTGCCGGTTTACAGGATGATTGAGCGGCCGCTTTACCAGGATGGCTGCAATGTACTTTATGTGGGAACCAGTGGTCGTGGCATGTGGAGGTGCACTACACTTACACCGGCGTCTTGTAACATAGCTATTACTACGGCTGTTACCAACGTAAACGAAAGCGAACATAATAAGCTACGGGTATTTCCAAATCCTACATCCAACCAGTTTAAAGTTGCCGTGGAGCTTGAAAGGAGCAGCAGTTTAACTTTAAGAGTGTTTGACTTATCAGGCAGGTTATACAGTGAAAGAGACTTTGGAAATACAGTAGCTGGCACCAATTTATTCAACTACGATGCTGTGGAAATGAGCAGTGGCACCTACGTTTTATCGGCAATATTACCCGATGGGCAAACTTTAAGGCAGCTTTTTGTAATTGCGAAGTGAAATTATTCCACAAACGCTCCCGCATATGTTTTAATGCGCTGTATCATGGCTGTTAATCCATTTGAGCGTTGAGAGGAGAGGTGGGAGCGGAGCTTTATACGGTCAATAAACGCAAGTGGGTTATTGATAATTTCTTTAGCAGGTTGGCCTGATAGAACGCGGATAAGAATAGCAATAATGCCTTTGGTGATACTGGAATTTGAATCAGCTTCGAAAAATACAAGGTCGCCTTCTTTGTAAGCGTGTAACCATACTTTGCTTTGGCAGCCTTTAACCAGGTAATCGTCGGTCATATACCGGGCATCCAGCGGTTTTAGCTTTTTTCCTAGGTCAATGATATATTCGTATTTATCCATCTGGTCGTCGAAAAGCTCGAACTCTTCAACAATTTCATCTTCTATATCTGATATGGATTTACTCATAATGAAACACGGTGCCTGTTAAATGCAAATTCGCAAGGGTGGTAATCTGATTTTTATTAGTTAACGTGCCCATGCTTAAATTAGGGATAATGGCTTAATGAATTTTGGGCTAAAAATTCTCGGGTTTCGTCATCATTATATAGTCTTCTCATATCTTCGCAAATGCCAACGTGACAAGTGCTGGTTTCTATGCATTGGAGGTAGGTAGAATCAGGATACTTGGAATGAATCTCATAAATAGCTGTTCGTGCCCACAAAAGTGTTTCTAATTTTTCTTCAGTATCATAACAGGATTTGGGGGCAGTTGAAATGTTTTTTTCAAGACCCGTTTGATTTTCCTTTCGTTCTCGGGGTCTGTATGCTTCATTTAAAATTGTATTATCAGGACGAATATGTGCAAATTTCACTTTCCTGAGTAGAAGTTGATTTATTGGAGAGTCCTTGTTTATCATATACTATTGATATAGGAATGAAATTTTTTCCAAATCTATATTTCCTTTATAATCCAATTTGCCGTTGATAAAAAATGTCATTTCAGGAGAATCTTTCTCAAAACGAATATCTATTCTTTTTGAATTATTTTGATATTCAATTAAAACACCCGAATGAAAAGTCGGGGCAGCAAATGAGGGTATTTTTAACGTTGAATAAAAAATATTAAGAGAATTGGAAATTGCTGCTTGTATTTCGCTGTGGTGAATTTCTAAGGCACCTTCCTCATCCCAATTATCCCCCAAGTTCTTAAATGAAGCTGTTTTCTTTATAATATTTTTTAATGTATCTAATAATTCTTCTTTAATGTCTTTCTTATAAACGAAATGTTCTAATTCATCTTCTTTTATTTGTAAAAAACTGAAAAATTCTGATTCTGCTCTATAAAATTTTTCAAACTCTGCCTTGCCTCTTGTATAAGTGATGTTTGTGTGCTTAATGAATTCAGATAATCTTTCAGATGGGATGTTAATTTTATTAGTATTCGTTAAGTCATATAATATCAAACCGAGATCAAATTCATACGTTGATATAATCAAGTCTTTAAATCTGTAAATAAGATAAAACAACTCAGGTGGTAATGATTTCATTGGCCTTTTGTGAAAAACTATCCCAGATACAATATATTTTGATAATATAAATGTGCTTAATTCTGTTGTATCGTGAACCTTTAATTTTTCTATGGATTCATTTATAACCTTAAAGTCAATTTTGGAAAAGGAGTCTAATGCATAAAATCCCAATTCTGAATTTAACAGATATGGGTTTAGTATAATTCGGTTTATTTCATT
>Ga0182013_10005927_pt1 | contig 14035 bp, 14 predicted proteins | sample 612S2MmetaG_FD_120487 | JGI IMG/M metagenome (GOLD analysis project Ga0182013, IMG submission 120487) | Permafrost microbial communities from Stordalen Mire, Sweden - 612S2M metaG | ecosystem: Environmental > Terrestrial > Soil > Wetlands > Permafrost | place: Sweden: Stordalen | collected... | reverse complement strand
GGGACGGGACTGGACTCCACTACCGCCTCGACCCATCACCCGATAGGGGAGAACGCGGGGTCAAACCGCCGGGGCGGGGCCTGCGTTGTCTTCGGATTCTGGTGCCGGGAAAGGGAATCGAACTCCACCCAAGCGTGGCCCAAGGAAGCCGAGAAACCCCCGTCCGAATACGAAGATGGGGCCATAGCCTGCCATGCGCGGCCGCTCCGTGCCAGGCTTAAGGGGTAGGTTAAGGGGTACACGTACGTGCTCCTCCGACCCTCGCCGGGGCTCCCCCATGCCACTCCTTGGTGGTTGCGGCACAGCAGCGTTAGCCGCTTCGCTCGGCTCTCGAGCCCGGACCTCTGCCAGGTGCCGGCGCCTAGGAGAGCGAAGCCGCGCCCAGACCACCGATGGTGGCGGGGCGGGTCACCAGCAGCCAAACTCCCGCTACCGCCGCGAGCAGGAGCAGCCCAAGCAAGAGCTGTGAGCCTGTCAATTGAAGTTGGGCCGTCAGTTGCAGTTGGAGTACCGGCTGGACACTGACGACGACGGGTTGCGGTTCTGGAGCACCGCGCCGCTCGCTGAGATGTCGCAGGACCACGATGAGGTCGGCGCTGCTTGCGGCGGGGTTGTCGGGATCAAACCGAAGTTGCTCGACGCCGTCCAGCATCGCGAGAGAAGTCGATGCGAGGCTGCTGTCCACAAGAGGCAGGATGGGAATGCCCGCTTGGACGGCGGCGCCGATCTCCTGCTGAACGTACCGGGAGGCGAGGGCCGTCTGGGTGAGCAGGACCAAGAGGGCGTCACTCCCACCGATGGCATCTTTGACCTTTGTCGCCAGAACGGCGCCTGGCTGCGGGTCGTCCTCCGCTAGGTAGACCCGGATGCCCATGGCCTCCACCTGGTCTGCGACCCACTCGACGGTCGCGCGGTCAGCGGTTGCGTGGCTGATGAAGATTTGGGGGCTGTCCCCGAGCATAGCGTTCATTCTGACAGCGCCGAAGGCCTGGGGTCAGCCCGCCATCTTTCCCGCTCTCTCCAACGGATCGATCTGGCAGCCCAGCCGTGGAGCACAGAGTGCCCGAAGGGCTTCGCGTCCAACCACACCCCGCGCTGCATTGGTCCGTCGGCCGTTTCTGACGCATTCAATCCATTCCGTTGTCAACCCTGACAAGCCATGACGCCGCTCCCTGTGCGCTTTGTGACTGGTTTGCAATATCTGGCGCATAGGGTGGTTGCGAGCCACTAGCCTTGCCGATGCGGGGGGGGGGGACGATCCTCGCGGATGCGCGGTCCCCGGCGCGAGAGACGCCTTGAAGTGGCCGAGCGCGAGCCCTATGCTGACGCCTGGTGGGCGCCTGAATCCGCAACGACTTGCGGGCGCACGTCTGTTCGTCGCATGATCTAGGGGCTTAGGAGTCGATGAGTGCAGCAACCACCTACACGCCGTGGGCCTCGACGCCCGCTGTCCGCCAGGTCATGCAGGGGAATCGCAAGCGGGACACCGGTCCCGAGCTGGCGATCCGTCGCGCCGCCCACGCCCTGGGACTCCGGTACCTGGTGGCTCGCCGCCCGCTCCCAGGACGTCCGTGGAGCGCAGATCTGGTCTTCCCCCGTCTTCGACTGGCGGTCTTCGTCGACGGCTGCTACTGGCACGGCTGCCCCCAGCATTTCGCGCCGCCACGCACCAACGTCGGGTATTGGGGCCCCAAGATCGAGCGCAACCGCTCCCGTGATCGTGTCGTCAGCGCCGAACTCTGTCAGGCAGGTTGGATGGTCCTCCGGGTATGGGAGCATGAGGACCCCGCGCTGGCCGCGCACCGCGTCGCGGCGGCGGTCACGGAGATCCGAGCCCGAATTAGGCCTCTACCGGGACAGGCTCCCGATGCCATCGGTTGACGAGCTGCTCTCCCTTCGAGAAGCGGCTGACCGCAGCGACGTGTCGACGTCTCGCCTCCGCCGCTTGGCCAAGGCCGGAACCTTGCGAGCCCAGAGGGTGGGCAGGGATTGGGTCGTCGCTCGGTCGGATCTGGAAGCGTTCATGCGCATCGAGCGACCACGTGGGGTCTCGGCCGCCGCCCGGGCCCGTCGCGTGCAAGATCAAGAGAGACATGACACGTAGCTTCCAGATAGCGCGTATACGTGCTATCTTGGAAGGACCGGGCGCGCATGAGGCTCCAGGAGAGAGCCCCACAGGATGGAGGCACGTGTGACAGAGCGGAAAGCGGTTGCGCTCTTTGCAGGCGCTGGCGGCCTCGACCTAGGGGCCGAGCAGGCAGGGTACTCAGTGGTCTTCGCCGTGGAGAAGGAGCCAGTAGCCGTCGCGACGCTCAACCGCAACCGGGAGTGCTTCTTCCCGCGTCTTCCGGAGGTGCGTCCTCTCGACATCACCAAGCTCGATCCCCATGAGGTCATGCGCGAGATACGGGTCGAGCCCGGCGAGATCGACCTCCTGGTGGGCGGCCCGCCATGCGTCGCCTTCTCCAAGTCGGGGTTCCACCTCGAGTACAAGCGGGCCGGCCTCGACCCCCGCGCAAGCCTGCTCGACGACTACGTACGCTTCCTGGTCGCCCTACGGCCCAAGGCGTTCCTGATGGAGAACGTCTTCGGTCTCGCCTACCGCAACCAGTCGCGACCGTTCTTCGATCGCTTGCGCGCCGGGATTCAGGAGGCCGGCTACTCGCTGAGCTATGGGATCCTCAACGCCGCCGACTACGGGGTTCCCCAGAACCGTCAGCGGTTGCTAGTGATCGGCGCTCGCGAGGGGCGGGAATTGGAGTTGCCCCCGCCGACGCACTGGGGTGAGCACGAGCGACGGGTGCGCCCGGCCTGGGCACGAGAGCTACTTCCCCACGTGACGGCCGGTGAAGCCCTCATCGGCGTTGCTGAACAGCCCGAGCCCGGCGAGCTGGTGAACGGAAAGTACGGTCACCTCCTACCGGAGATCCCGCCAGGAGGTAACTACCTCCACTACACCGAGCACGAGGGACACCCCAACCCCCTCTTTCGCTGGCGTTCGCGCTACTGGACCTTCCTACTCAAGCTTTCGCCGGACCACCCAGCGTCGACCATCCAGGGCCAACCCGGACCCTACGTCGGACCGTTTCACTGGGAGAATCGACGACTGCGGGTGCCCGAGCTCAAGGCGCTGCACGGGTTCCCTCCGGACTACGAACTCACCGGCAATCGGAGGGAGATCCAGTTGCAGGTCGGCAATGCGGTCCCGCCGCCTCTTGCAAGGGTGGTGGCGGCACGAATCCGTCAACGCATGGAAACGGAGGAGCCGATCGCGCTCCTGGGTCGGCAGCTCACCTTCTCGCTCGGGTTGACACCTACAGAGCTGGATCGGGGATCACTGACGGCGCGGTTCTCCTGATCTCGTCCAGAGAGGGCTGGATGCCCTCTCGCCGCAGCTGGTCGGCGATCTCGTCCCAGGGACGGGTTTCCTGGCTGACAGATACATGGACGTTCACCTCGGCCTGGAAGACGCCGCGACCAGCGGCCTTCACACCCAGGCCCGGAACGCGACGTGGAAGCTTGCGCATGATCGAGAGGACGCGCTGGGCGCTGATCACGCGGTAGCTCGTGACGCCCGGTACGAGTGCCATCAGGGCTGCGGCCTGCGCGTCGAAGAGAGCGACGTTGAAGCGATCCTGAGCCCTGCGCGCGCCACGCCCCGCGTACCAGGAGAGGAGATGCCAGCCTATCGCAAGCGGGCCCACGAGCTGGTCCACGAACGCGTCCACCCTCTCGCGGAGCGAGAAGTCGACCAGAAAGACGTAGACGAGGTCAGAAACCCGCTCGGACGCGCCGATCGCCTTGTAAGCGCCGACAGGGACGCAGTCGTCGGGGTCAAGGCCCACGACGCGCTGGGCCTCGCGGAACTTGGTGCTCGCCACCTTCACGTTGATAGGCAGCTCAAGAGTGTCGCGCTGGACTGCGAAGTCGCGGTTCTCACCCTTCTCGTGGTAATCGACGATGGCGAAGCCGAAGGGCTCGAGAGTTGCGAGGTGCTGCTCTCGGAAGACGCGCTCGGCGATGGTCCCGACCACGAGGTTCTGGAAAGCTTCGATTCGGCGGCCCGCCGGTTCCGGTAGACAGGTTTCCTTGGGGAAGTAGGATGAAGCTTGCCGGATGTGGTCCCCGAACTCCCACCCCGACTCGATGCCGAGGGTGTTGAGCACGACATCCAGATCCTGGGCTGGGAGCTGCCGGACCTCCTCAAGGTTCATGGGGTGAGGGTAGCCCGAACCAGCACACACAGGCGTTCGCCTTGAGATATCATCCGTTCCGCCAATCCGGTTTGCTCGCCCACCTCCCCTGATCACGAGCACAATTACCGGCTGAGCTAGCAGCAACCTGAATCGCCACTCGAGACGTAGCGCCCCCCGAGACTCGCCAATACGGTCAACTAAACAAATCCGTGTAGCACGCAAGGACTGTTGAACGGTGACGGCACCAGATTTCGAACCCGCTCGTCGTACGGTGGAGGAACTCGTCGCTGGCAGCGACTACTTCCTCATTCCCCGTTTCCAACGTCCCTATAGCTGGGACCGAGGCAATATCGACGAATTCTGGCGCGACGCCATCGAAGACAACGAACTCGGCTACTTCATCGGGCCGATGGTCGGCTGGCGGCACAACGTCAATACCGCCGAGTTGTATGTCGTGGACGGCCAACAACGTCTGACCACACTCATGCTGCTTCTAGCCGCCATCCGCAATCAGCTTCGCGCGCTCGGCCAGGGCAAGCTCTCAGATGGTGTCCATCGCTACATCGAGAAACCAGACCGAGAGAACAACGTAAAGTTCACCCTTCAACCCGAAGTCCGCTCACCGTATCTTGATAACGCCATTCTCTCTCGTGACCCCGATGCTACAGCCGTCCCCTCCGGTCGCGACGACGAGGCGATCGCGGAGGCGTATCGCGATCTTAGTTCTCGCCTCGCGCTAACGATAGCGAATGTACCTTCGCAAGCAGATCAGATCAAGACACTTCGCGCGATGCGCGACAAACTTCTCGGGCTCCGCCTCATCTGGATAGAACACGGAAATGAAGACGACGCGTATGTCGTCTTTGAAACGCTCAATAGCCGCGGCAAGAACCTTGAGGTCGTCGATCTCCTCAAGAATCATCTTCTCAGCATTCTCCGCCGGGGTAGCAACCCGAGAGCCGATGCAGCCCGTGACCAGTGGACTCGCATCCGCCTACTGATCGACGAGAGTCAGGCGCACATCGACGTGAACAGGTTCATCCTGCACTGGTGGCTCTCGCAGGAACCCTATGTTGCTCAGCGCAAGCTCTTCCCCGCCATCAAGCTATCTGTACGGACCCAGTCTCAGGCAGGCGCCCGAATGGCAGCCCTAGAGGCAGACGCTCCTCTCTACCGTGCCATCTACGAACCCCACTACCGCCACTGGGGACCCGAAGAAAACGCGATCCCGCGCGCGCTTCAGGCATTGTCGGACTTTGGCGTCGTTCAGCCTGCCCCACTCTTGCTGACGCTGCTCCGTGCTCGCCGGGACACCGCCGCTTCACTCAGGTCGATCGTGCAAGCACTAGAGACGATTGTGCGATTTCATTTCCAGTTCACGGCAATTGCACAACAGAGCAGCAGTGGGGGCGTCAGTGAGATGTACGCAAAATACGCGCGCGAGGTTGCGAACGCCGCTGATGCAAACATCGCGGCGTCGCGCCTCAGAGCGCTTTGCCATGCGCTCGCCGAGAGGGTGCCAGAGACTGGGGCCTTCATGTCAGGGTTCACCGAACGCCTTATGCTGACGGACGAGGTGAACCGCGAGAAGAAGCTCGTCCAGTACGTGCTGAGGACGATGACAGAGCATGTGCGCCCGCACACGAAAGTTGATGGCGGCACGGTGGAGCATATTCTGCCTCAAGCGGCTATGCCCGGCATCACGGCAGAGGTGGTCGGAAGCATCGGCAACCTCTTATGGGTATCACAAGATTTGAACGAGAAGTTGGCAAGTAAGTCCTTCAATGAGAAGAAGGCTATCCTTCAGAGGTACAAGGCCCAGTACGATGTCGACGATGTGATCCGCGAGGCAACCTGGGGCGCGCCCGAGATTTTGGCGAGGGCCGATAGAATGGGTCGGCTTGCACTAGATCAGGTATGGCGATTGCCGATTTGAGTTCCACCTCGCGTGACTTCCGACCGGTGCCGCGGATCGATTTCCCATTCGCGAAGCTGACGTCCGCAGACCTCATCGTTGACGCGAACTACGAGGGCGGTCACGCCGGAAACGCTGGTGATGACTCGCTCGGTCGACTGCTTCCGGTCGGCAACCAGGGCGGCTTCCGCTACAGCGGCAGCCCGCGCACAGGAACCAAGCTCGTCGCCCTGAAGACCAGCGGCGCCGATCCGGACTGGCCGGATAGCCTCGAACAGGAGACCGGTAGGTTCACATACTTCGGCGACAATAAGACTCCTGGGCGCGAGCTGCATGACACGCAGCGCGGCGGCAATGACCTCCTGCGTCAAACGTTCGGCTGGGTCCATGGCGCGCCGGAGAAGCGCCGCCTCGTTCCGCCGTTCCTCGTCTTCGGCCGGGGCGAGGCGGGACGAGACGTCAAGTTCCTCGGGCTGGCAGCGCCGGGAGGCCCGAACGTCACGCCTCGCGACGACCTGGTCGCTGTCTGGAAGACTCTGGGTGACCAGCGCTTTCAGAACTACCGCGCGACCTTCACGATCCTGAACGAGCAGGTAGTGTCGCGCACGTGGATCGGCGAAATCCTGGCAGGCAACCAGCTGGGCGCCGACTGCCCACCTGCATGGCGAGCCTGGGTCGAGACTGGCGTGTACCGACCGCTGGCAGCGGAGCGGATCCGGCACTGGCGAACGAAGGCGGAGCAATTGCCCGCGACGAGCGAGGGCAAGGCCGTTCTTCGGGCCGTCTACGACCACTTCCGACCGGACCCCATTGGGTTCGAGCCGTGCGCAGCGCGACTCTGGCAGATGCAGGCTCCGCGGGTCAGCCGGTACGACCTAACGCGACCAAGCCGCGATGGCGGACGCGATGCTATCGGCTTCTACACCCTCGGCCCACCCCGGGACTCGATCGAGCTGGACTTCGCCCTCGAAGCGAAGTGCTACGCGGCGACGACACCCGTGGGAGTGGAGGCTCAGTCGCGCCTTATCTCCCGAATTCGACCGAGGCAGTTCGGGGTACTGGTGACCACTTCCTACGTCGCCGAACAAGCGTACCGCGAGCTGCGCGACGATAGCCACCCCATAGTGGTCCTTTCGGGTCGCGACCTCACGGAGATCCTCGCGGACCATCAGCTCGCCACTGCCCCGGCCGTCCGCTCGTGGTTGGAGCAGGAGTTCCCGCCCCGGCATCGGTTCCCGGGCCGGCCGACCTCATGATGCTCGCTTCCACGTCCCGCCACCGCGTGCCCGCGCCGAGGACCTCATCCAAGCCTGCCGGGATGCTCGCGGCTTCGCCTGGCAAGGCTTCGCCCGACAGCTCTCGCCAGTGCGCACAGACTAGTCAACCGGCACAAATACACTGCAAGCGTCCGCAAGGCCCGCCACATGGAGCCACCCTGTTCCCGTGAAAGATGCCCAGAAGCCCGATCACGTCAGTCTAACCGTTCTCATTGACCGCCTCAAAGACGGTCAGTTCGTCATCCCCGACTTCCAGCGTGAGGTCGAGTGGCTCCCAGCGGACGTCCGGGACCTCATGCGGTCGATCTTCCTCGACTACTACATCGGCACTCTCTTGCTTTGGACAGAGCGTGCCCAGAACCTTCAGGCCTTGGCGTGTGAGCCGATCTACGGCGTGACCGCGGGCGGCAAGCCAGCGTACATCGTCCTCGACGGACAACAGCGGCTCACGGCGCTCTACTACGCCCTCGTAGCTCCCAACAAACCCTACCCGGGTCGTGCCAATCGGTACCTCTTCTACATCAAGGTCGACAAGTTCGTGGAGGAGGCCTACGACGACGCGTTCGCCTACGACTGGACCCAATACATGCTCGCTGTAACCCGCACCGAGGAGTATCAGTTCAAGAACCACATCTTCCCGCTGTCGGTCGTCGGCAAGGGCGGATGGGCATTGCCGAACTGGGCGCAGAAATACGAGAGCTACTGGCGCAACAAAGCACAGGAGGTCGCCGCCGACGGCGATCACGCGGCGCGTGAGGAGGCGAAGCGGCAGGCGGACAACGCAGCCTCATTCGGAGAACATCTCAAAGACATCACCGAGAAGTATCAAGTCTCGTACATCGAGCTAGATCGCGATCTAGAACTCGCGAAGGTGTGCGACATCTTCACTCAGATAAACAGCAAGGGCCGGCAACTCGATGTCTTTGACCTCATCAACGCGCTGCTAAAACCACGTGGCCTGCAACTCAAGCACCTCTGGCGCGCCGCGGCGCCCGACCTCGCTTTTGTCGAAACGGACCGTATGAACCGATATGTCTTGCAAGTGATGTCGATTCTCAAGCAAGCGTATTGCTCTCCCAAGTACCTGTATTACCTCATCCCCGGCGTTGACAAAGCAGTTCGCGAGCCCGATGGTTCCCTTCGTAAGGAGAAGCTCGTCGCGAGCACTGAGGAATTCGAGAAGTTGTGGCATGAGGCCGTGCAAGCCATGCGCCGCGCAATCGATCTCCTCAAGCACCCGCAGGAGTACGGCGCGATCTCTTCCGCATACTTGCCCTACGTGTCAATTCTGCCCGCCTTCGCGGCTATTCAGGCTGCAGCTCGGGCGCGTGAGCCACACACCCGACTGGACGCCCAGCGCAAGATCCGGCTCTGGTACTGGGCGAGCGTGTTTACGAGTCGCTATTCAGGCTCGGTCGAATCGACGACCGCTCGGGATTACCTTGACCTGCGCAAATGGTTTGTTGATGACAGTTCGGTGCCCAGCGTCATCGCCGAGTTTCAAGCGCGGTTTCGCACGCTCGACTTGCATCGCGAAACGAAGCGCGGAACTTCCGTCTACAACGGTGTTTTCAACCTTCTCGTGCGTCTGGGCGCCCGGGATTGGGTCACCGGCGACGCACCCCAGTACGGCGACCTCGACGATCACCACATCATCCCGCGAGGTTCGGCCCTTGCCCAGCGGCTTGGACCGGACGTCGACTGCATTCTCAACCGCACCGCTCTGTCCTCGGACACAAACCGCAATGTGATTCGGGATCGCCTTCCCAACGCCTATCTGCCCGAATTAATCCGCCAGAATGGTGAGGAAGTCGTGCGCAGGACCCTCGAGAGCCATCTCATTTCGCCGACTGGTTTCGACATCCTGCTTCGTGACCCGTTCACGGCTGCGGACTTCGATGCCTTTATCGCTGAGCGGCAGCGCACGATTCTGGATGCGATCGGGGGCTTGTTGGTGACGGAACGGTTGGACCTCGCGCCAGACCTTCGTGACCTGGATGCAACCATTGAGTCTATTGAACTCGAGCTGCGAGGTGCCATTCTGTCCGCCATGAATTCAGAAGTGAAGGCACTCCCTATTCACGTCGGACAACGGGTGGATGAGAAGTTGGCGGCGGCGTTGCGCAGGAACCCGGCGCTTGACGCAGAGCACTACGGGACCTTGGCGGGGAAGCTCGAGTACTGCGACTTCCGCGAGCTTCAGGACATCATCTGCGCGAAGCCCCTGTGGCCAGGGTTTGAAGGGCGATTCGGCACCAAGGAGATTCTCAACCAGCGATTCGCGCAGCTGGCTGAACTGCGCAATAGCATCCGGCATAGCCGGACAGTTGATGAGGTCACTCGCAAAGAGGGTGAAGCCGCCGCGATCTGGTTCAAAAGGGTTCTCGCTTTGCCGGGCTCGGGATGAAGGCGGCCCTTAGCGTCTGATTCGTGAGGACGCGGCGATCGTTTGTCACGATCTGTGCCTACCCGACCTGCCATGCTAGGCGGTCAACTCGCGGGAACTGGTAGGGATGGTACCAGGTGCCCACGATACGCGTCCCTCCCGGTAGCGCAGGTACTGGACGCTGAGCATGGCCAAGCCCGTGATGCGCGTGTCGGCAGGCAGTGCGTGCAAGGCTTCCAGAAACGCAGAGCTCAACTGGGCGATCAGCTCGCCTTCAGGCCCGTCGTCGGCCAAGTTGGTGGTTGCCCACCCCAGGAGGCGAGGCAACCATCTGAGGGCCCCGGCTGCATTCATGATGTCCACGGGAAGGACGCGGGCGAGGTCTTCGAGCATGATGCCTGAGTTCGAAAGCTCGGGTGCGAGGGCTCCGGCCGAGGAGGACACGACGTCGATGATCTCGGCGGGACCGGGCAGGCTTGTTGGCATGAGCGCAGCGGCCGCGCGAAGTGAGCTGGTAATGGCTGGCTGAGGTCCGCGAACCGTCCAGTCCACGAGTGAGAGAGCCATCTGTCGAGCTGGGGCACTGTCCAAGAACGCGCGGACACGCTCCTGATTCGTCGGCGTCAGCGCGGGGAAGGCTACCGTCGCGTCGAAGCTGTCCAGGGCGCTCGTGACTCGCCGTCTTAAGGAAAGTGGGGTCTTTGCTCGACTCCAGACAATGTCGTCTACAGCGACGTCTTGCCGGGCGTGCGCCGCGATCTTTCTGAAGACGTGGGCGAGATCTTCAGCGGCTAACCTGGCGTCGCCACCGCGCCCAGACGTCCACAGTAGGAGGCGGATTCGGCGGACGTCAGTGACGCCATCGTTGCGGAGCTGCAGGCCCGCCAGTAGACGCCGATAGGACGCAAGGATGGACCATCTACCGTGAACACCGTGCGCGCCGGCGTGGTCGAACTCGGTCGGGCCAGCGATCACACGGTTGTCAGCGCGGGCCCATTCGTTGACGAGCCGGTCGATGGCCTCTGGCGAAGGAGTGTCAGTTTGGTGGGCGGTGCGACCAGGCCGCTGCCTCGCTGCCCACGCGGCCGCATGATTCACCAGGCACGAGCGACGGATGAATCCGCGGTGCGGGGAGTCAGGACATTGGCGCGCGTGCATGGGTAGCCTCAGTATGCGAGGAGAACTCCCACGGTGACGGCTGCGGTGGTTGCGGTGGCTCGGGAGGGTGCCTGGAGAAAGCGAATGGCGGACACGAACGCGGCGATCATGCGGGCCAGCAGATCCAGGAAATCCACGGTGTCTCCTTTGAGAGGGGCGGGCGGAATCTGAGGCCATCGTGCCGCGGCGAAAGGGGGGAAACCGAGGTTGGTCACCCGAGGTCCGGGCACCTCGCAGCTTCCGATTTGCTGACGCATCGTTTGCGCGGCTAGGGCCGGTCGCCGTAAACGGGTGATTGGCCGCGATCAGTACGACGTAGCTGTGGGCGCCGGAGCATGGCGATCACGGCGACTACGCTCTCCCACCGAGCGCCTGCCCGTACGCGGGCCTGCGAGGGGCGGAGGAGAGCGCCAGGGATCAGGTGTGGGTGAGGAAGAGGTCGAGCAGGGCGATCATCGCCTCGAGGGCGAAGACGCCAACGACCACCCGAACGGCGGCGGCCAAACCGCGCCCGAGGATCTCGCCGACCGTCGTGATGACCACCGCCACCAGCAGGCTCACGATGGCGAACAGGGTCACCAGCACGGCCCGCCCGGGGGAGATTCCGCGCCGCGGCGTTGCCGCTGTCGAGGGCGCTGTCCTCATGCCAAGGCCTCGAGGAGGGCCTCGTCGGCCAGTTGCTCCAGCTCGGCCCAGCTGTCGGGGTCGAGGAGGACCGCGGCGGGCCGGCCGCGACGGGTCAGAAGGAGAGGCTGACCACCCCGGCCGCCACGGTCGACGGCAGTGCCGCCACCACCGGCGCACTCCACAGCGCCTCAACAGAACGCGTCGCCGCTCGCCCACGCGCCCCCCCGATCGCCTCTCATCGCACCCACGCTCTCAGCTCCCATCGCCGGCTGCCGACAGCGCTCGCTTGCTTCTCTCGTCTGCCACGCGCCTGCTCCGATTGCGCGCCATTGATGGATACCGTACCCTTTGCACCACTTGTGAGCGCATAGGTCGGACCGGTCCTCGGCGCCCCCTCGATGCCCTCCCCGCGGTCGCCGGGAGCGGCCCGGAGGCGCGGTGTACGGGCAGCGAAAGGAGGGGGGGGCGGGAGGCTCAGCGGCCGCATGCGGCGTCCGGATGTCAGCGGTCGAGGCTATCCAGCTCGTGGCCTCCTGGGGGCTCCTGCGGGCACGCATCCGGTGCTGTCGGCGGCTCACCCCGTTCGCGTGCTCGCCCACTACCCGTTCGACGCGTGCTTGGCCCACCGCTCGGCAGGTATTCACGATGCGAAGTGGTCGTGTGCCGCGTACCCGGCGATGTCCCGAGAGCCGTCTTGGTGCCCCCTCGCGGCCGGGCTTGTAACAAGACAGCAACGGTGTCGGATCGCCCACGACGCGCCCGTAGTGGCAAACGGAGCGAGTAGAACGGGCCTGTAGTAGCGGACGCCCCGAACGGACGCGTCTGTAGGGGCAGTCGCGTCGAAACAATGCCGGTGTGTCCGCGGCGTCTGCCGCGTAGTGGGCGATCACTGCTGTGGCCCTTAACGATTCCTACGGGATCCCTACGGCCTCCCTGGTACCCATGGCGCATCCATCCGCCACCCACGAGGACCAGCAGCATGTCCAACCTCATCGACCTGTCCGGACCCACCGAACCGACATGAGTCGCGACACCCGCCGCACGGAAGCGGCCTGAGTCGATCGGTGGTGACGGAGATGACGGCCCCAGACGGACGCGCGTCTCCGTTCACGCCCGTCCACGACAAGCGCTGGCGACCCGAGGCTGCCGACCCACCTGTGCTGCTCACCAAGTCAGACGCCGCGCGGGTGCTCACCGTCAGCGTGCGCCAGATCTCCCGCTGGCTGGCCGACGGCTCCCTGACCCCTGTCCGCTTGGGACCCCGGCTGGTGAGATTCGCTCCGCAGGAGTTGACGGCCTTCGTTGAGCGTCAGAGCGCGCCTCCGTCACCGCCCGTTGAGTGGCCGACGAGGGGCAGGCGCCCGACCCTGCGGCGGACAGCCTAGTGTTCGACCTGATGAGGAGACGCCAGCGACCGGGAACGGGCACCGCCCGCCAGCGGGGCAACCGCTGGGAGATCCGGATCTTCGTCGACGGCCGCCGGCTGAGCGTGTACGGGGCGACCCAGGAGGAGGCGCAACGTAAGGCTGACGCTGCCAAGCAGCAGCGCCGGCGGACTGGCCAGGCTCCAACTGTCAGGGACTGGCTCGCCGAGTGGCTGCAGCTTCGCAGGGACCAGGTCCGGCCCCAGACGTGGCTCAGCTACGAGGCCCACGCCCGCCTGCACATCGTGCCCTCCATCGGCCCCGTCCGGCTGGACGCGCTCACCCCGGAGCACCTCGACAGGCTCCACGCCGAGCTCGCACGCAAGGTTGGAGGTACCACGGCCCATCACGTCCACATGACCCTCGTCGCGGCCCTCAACGTGGCGACGAAGCGTGGGCTCCCGGTGTCGTCAGCGATCCATGCCGTGTCCCCGCCACGGCGTGCCGAGCGGGCCATCGTCACCCTCTCCTCGGACGAGGTCGATCGGCTCCTCGCTGCCGCCGCCGGCGACCCTCGGGAGGCCCTCTACGTCGTGGCGGTGCTGCTGGGGGTGCGGGAGGGCGAGCTGCTCGGCCTGCCGTGGGGGAACGTGGACCTGGCTCGCCGCCAGCTGCGCGTCACGGGGACCGCCTCACGGACGCTCGAAGGGGAGCATGTGGTCACGCTGCCCAAGACCTCGGCCAGCCACAGGAGGCTGATGCTCCCCCTCCTGGCCGTCGACGCCCTGGCCCGGACGCCAAGGCTCGGCGACCTCGTCTGGCCGGGGGACGACGGTCGGATCATGCCGAGCTCGACGTTCACACACCGCTGGGAGGCGCTCCGGAGCCGCGCCGGGATCCGGCCGGTGAACTTCCACGCCCTCCGCCACAGCGCCGCCACCCAGGCGCTCGAGGACGGCCAGCCCGCCCACGTGGTCGCGGCCATGCTCGGCCATGCCTCAGTGGCAACCACCCTCCGCATCTACGCCCACGTGACCCAGGTCAGCACCGAGGCGCTGGTGGCCTCGATCGAAGCCCGGCACGGTCGGCGACTCCGCGTCCTCCCGGGGGAG
>Ga0182013_10005924_pt1 | contig 14043 bp, 11 predicted proteins | sample 612S2MmetaG_FD_120487 | JGI IMG/M metagenome (GOLD analysis project Ga0182013, IMG submission 120487) | Permafrost microbial communities from Stordalen Mire, Sweden - 612S2M metaG | ecosystem: Environmental > Terrestrial > Soil > Wetlands > Permafrost | place: Sweden: Stordalen | collected... | reverse complement strand
GAACCCGGAGCGGGTCTCCATGCCCGATATTGACGTGGACTTCTGCCAGAACCGGCGGGGCGAGGTGATCGAGTACGTCACGCGCAAGTACGGGCGCGAGCAGGTGGCGCAGATCATCACCTTCAACACCATGGCGGCCAAGGCGGCCATCAAGGATTGCGGCCGGGCGATGGATATGCCCTACGGCGACGTGGACCGCATCGCCAAGCTGATTCCGGCGACGGTGGGAATGACCATCGATCAGGCTCTGAAAGATGTGCCGGATCTGAACAAGGCCTATGAGGGCGATGCGCAGATTCGGGAGCTGATCGACACGGCGAAAAAGCTCGAGGGGCTGGTGCGCGGGTCGGGGGTTCATGCCTCGGCGGTGGTGATTGCGCCGCGTCCCTTGACCGAGCTGGTGCCCCTGGCCAAGACCAAGAACGAAGAAATCGTGACCGCCTACGATATGAAGGCGATCGACAAGATGGGCCTGCTGAAGATGGACTTCCTGGGCCTGGCGACACTGACGGTGATCGACGATTGCCTGAAGCTGATTGCAGCCCCCCCTCGCGGCGAGAAGGTGGACATCGAGATGATTCCGCTGGACGACGAGGAGACCTTCAAGAAGGTCTTCCACGCGGCGCTGACCTCGGGCGTCTTCCAGTTCGAGTCGAGCGGAATGCGGGATGTGCTGCGGCGCTACCGGCCGGATACGGTCGAGGACTTGACGGCTTTGAATGCGCTCTACCGGCCGGGGCCGATCCAGGGCGGCATGATCGACGACTTCATCGAGCGCAAGCTGGGACGGCGTCCGGTCGAGTATATGCTGCCCGAGCTGGAGGGGATTCTCAAAGAGACTTTGGGCGTCATCGTTTACCAGGAACAGGTGATGCAGATCTCCAACGTGCTGGCGAATTACTCGCTGGGCGAGGCCGACCTGCTGCGCCGGGCGATGGGCAAGAAGAAGCCCGAGGAGATGGCCCAGCAGCGCGAACGCTTCATGGCGGGCGCCGAGGCCGCGGGCCACAAAAAGGCCACGGCGGGCGAGATCTTCGACCAGATGGAGAAGTTTGCCGGCTACGGCTTCAATAAATCCCATTCGGCGGCTTATGCCCTGCTGGCCTACCAGACGGCCTACCTGAAGACCCATTACCCGGTCGAGTTCATGGCGGCTCTTTTGACCTCGGAGACCTCGAAGCCGGAGAACGTGGTCAAGTACATCGGCGAGTGCAAGGAGATGGGAATCAGTGTCGAGCCGCCGGACGTGCAAAGCTCCGGGGCGCAGTTCACGCCACTTGTTTCGTCTGCGGGCGAGGCGATCCGCTTTGGCCTGGCGGCGGTGAAAAACGTCGGCGGCAATGCCATCGAATCGATCATGAAGGCGCGCGCCGAGGTGGGCGGGCAGTTTGCAAACTTCTGGCAATTCTGCGAAAAGGTCGATCTGCGGGTGATGAACAAGCGGGTGATCGAGTCGCTGATCAAGGCCGGGGCGCTGGATTCGCTCGGCAAGCGCGGGCCGCTGATGGCCGCCGTGGACAGGGCGATGGAACGGGCGCAGAAAGCGCAGAAAGACGCGGCGCAGGGCCAGGCTGGCCTCTTCGGGCTCTTCGACGAGGGGCCCAAGGTGGGGCGCGAGGGCGGCGACGACCTGCCGAAGGTGCCCGATTGGGAGGAGGGCGAGCGGCTGGCCAATGAAAAAGAGGTTCTGGGATTCTTTGTCTCGGGGCATCCGCTGGACAAGTACGCCGAAAAGCTGCGCAATCTGACCGGCATTATCTCCGTGGCCGAGGCGCTCGAGCGCAAGCCGCCGGAGCGGCGCTGGGGCTCGCAGGCGGACCCGGCCGACGAGATTCAGGTCGCCGGGATGATCCTGGGGCTTAAGGTACAGAAGAGCAAGCGGGACCAGAAGCTCTACGCGCAGGCGGCCCTGGAGGACGCGACGGGCAAGATCGATTTGATCTGCTTTTCCCGGGATTACGAAAAGCTTTCAGACAAGTTGAAGATGGAGGCGCCGGTGGTGGTGCGCGGCGTACTGATGGGCGAGGAGGACGCGGCGCCGAAGATCTCCATTAACTCGATCCAGGCTCTGGAAGAGGTTGAGGTAAAGCTGCCCTCGGGAGTGCGGATTCGCATCAACCTGGACCGCGCGACCGAAGAAACGCTGGTGGGCCTGAAGAGCGCGGCTGACGCGGCGCCAGGGCCGGGCAAGGTGATGCTGCATCTCGAAAAGAAGGACGAGTACGCGGTGATCCTGGAGCCGGAGGGGATGAGCGTGGCGGCCGACCGCGGCTGGGTCGAGCGGGTCGAGGAGCTGGTGGGCAAGGGGATGGTGCAGGCGGTGGGGTAGGAGCTGCGCGTCCGATTCAACTTTTTTGCAGTACGCGCAACTGCCCGCTGCTTCGTCGCCCTGCGCCGAAGGCCTACGCCGAGTCGAGATGCAGCAAAGCGCGGCAGCGCTCGCCGAAGGTGGGCAACTCGGGGCACTCGAAATAGACCCGGCGGTTGAGCGCCATCAGCATGAGCACGGCCTCAAACTGCTCCTCCCTGGCGGAAAACCGTGCGCCCTGGTGCATGAATTCGTCGGTAAGGTATTCGATGGCATGGCCCAGGAGTTCGAGCGCGCGCCCCGCCTGGGGAGAGATGCGGCGGCGGCGTTTGGAGGGCGCACGGTCGGTGCAAATGGAGGCCTGAATCGAGAAGCCGGTGGTCGTGGTGGCAGCCATGGTTTTTATCCTCACCCTCTTTTTCGGCGCAATGGCCAGATTTTTCAGATGACGAAGGTACTGTTTCCCATGAGTAAACCGCCCATTCTTGTGTCCCATTCCGGGACGCTCTGATGGCGGCGCGCGATTGCCGCTTTGCGCGCCCCTCCAGAACGGTTCCCCAGTATACTCGGAATTTTGAAAACCGTGCGCTGTGACGGAGGTTTTCTGGCTTCAGCAACGGGAGAACCGCTCTATCGTTTCCAAAATGCTCCAGCCCGAAACGGCTTCAGCGTCTCATAAAACGGTGAAATCTTCGGCAAAAAAGACAAAATTCCCAGCAAATGGCGATTTCTGCGTTGCAGCATTTTCACTTCTGCTCTTTACAGAAACATCACACTCAAGCCAGCTTCCATGCCCCCATAGTGTCAATATGCGAAGTGAAAATGCTCCAAATGTGGTGGTTTGTGACGCCAATCCCCGGTTTGTGGAACACGGGGAAAAGCCAGTTCTGCTGGAACTTTCATTTCTGAACAAATTCTCAGCTTGTTCGCATTCCCCAGGAGCGCCTTGACGGAACGAAATTGAAAACCTAATCTCATTCCAGCGCTTTTCGAGTGGAGCGGCTGACAGCTTCTCCGGGAGGGGTGTGGCTCTATGAGTTTTTGAGGCGAGGCGGCGATGGTTCCATACCAATGGCAATATTTTCCTCTGTTGCTGCAAATTCTGACCGCACTCGGGCTGGGAGTGGGAATTCTGACGGCTTCGTGGTTTGTCGGGCAGCATCGCAATACGGCCACCAAGCTGGCCGCCTACGAATGCGGCATTGTGGCCGTGGGCGATGCGCGCAGGCGATTCAGCGTGCGCTTCTATCTGGTGGCCATGCTCTTCATTCTCTTCGATGTGGAGGTGGTCTTCATGATGCCCTGGGCAGTGGTCTACCGCAAGCTGCCCGCCCTGACCGGTTCCCGTTTCTTCGGCTTCTGGGAGATGCTGGTCTACCTGGGCTTTGTGGCCGTGGGGCTCTATTACATCGTGCGCAAGGGCATTCTGAACTGGAGCCAGGACAAGGCGGACCTCTAGCATGGGCGAGCCGGAGAGGAAGGCCATGGGCCGGTCTGGGGGAAATACCATGGGCGACGCCGGAAACGAGTCCGGGAAGAAGACCGCGAAGAAGACTTTGCTCGGCCGGGCCGCCGTGCTGGAAGAACTCCGAGAGCATCCGGCCGTGAGGGCTATTCTGGCCTGGAAGCCCGAAGCTCTGACGGACGCCAATTTCGACCGCGCCGAGCTGACCTTGACCATCGCGCCGGAGGAGATTCGCCCGGCGGCGGCGGCCGAGCAGGCGGCCGGCTACAACTTCTTCGAGGACATGACCGCGGTCGACTGGCTGCCCGCGACGCCGCGCTTCCAGTTGAGCTACCACCTCCTTTCGCACTCCTATAAAGAGCGCATCCGGCTGCGGGTGCTGGTGGACGCCGCTGCCCCGGAGGTTGATTCGATCACGCCGCTCTGGCCTTCGGCCAACTTTTTCGAGCGCGAGGTCTTCGACCTGTTCGGCATTCGCTTCAGTGGCCACCCCAACCTGCGCCGCATCCTAATGCCCGACGACTGGCAGGGGTACCCGCTGCGCAAGGACTATCCGGTGGAGGGTTACCGCTGATGCATTTCTCCTTCTGCACACTATCGCAACCATCGCCGCCGCTAGCGATTTCCTTAACTCCGGGGTCCCCGGCGACAGGTCTTCGTCGCTGGGGTGGAAGAAATCGCGACTCTTCGATCAGCTTGCTGGGGCTGCGTCTGAAGGAGAAATGCAGCAGATGACCGAGACGATTGGCACGCCCATCCTCGCGGCTCCAGTGGCCGAAGGCTCTCACGATCAGGAGATGGTCCTGAACATGGGGCCGCAGCACCCCTCCACGCACGGGGTTCTGCGTCTGGTGATGGAGATCGACGGCGAGATCGTGGTCCGGCTCTACCCGGAGATCGGCTACCTGCACACCGGCATCGAGAAGACCTGCGAGGCCAAGTTTTATCAGCAGGTGGTGCCGCTCACCGACCGCATCGACTACCTCAGCCCCATGGCCAACAATCTCTGCTACTGCCTGGCCGTCGAAAAGCTGCTGGGGCTGGAGATTCCCGAAAAGGCGCAGTGGCTGCGGGTGCTCCTGTCCGAGCTGACCCGCCTGAACTCGCACCTGGTCTGGCTGGGCACGCACGCCATGGACGTTGGCGCGCTGACCGTCTTCCTTTACACCTTTCGCGAACGGGAGGAGATTCTCCGGCTCTTCGAGGACTTGTCCGGCCAGCGGATGATGACCAGCTACATCCGCATTGGCGGCCTCGCGATGGAGCCGCCAATGGACTTTTTAGGCCGCGTGCAGGGGTTTATCCGTACTTTTCCGGAAAAAATCGACGAGTATTCGAATCTTTTGACCGGCAATCCGATCTTCCGCAACCGGCTGAAGGGCGTGGGCACGCTCTCGGCTGCCGACGCCATCGCCCTGGGCGTGACCGGCCCGCCGATGCGCGCCTCGGGCGTGGATTTTGACCTGCGGCGCGATATGCCCTACTCCGGCTACGAGAAATTTCAGTTCCAGGTGCCGATTGCGACCGAGGGCGACTGCTGGGCGCGGTACGAAGTGCGGCTCATCGAGATGCGCGAGAGCGTGAAGATTATCCAGCAGGCGCTGGACGGCCTTCCCGAGGGTCCGATCAAGGCCGACGCCCCCAAGATCGTGCTGCCCGACCGGGAGAAGATGAAGACCCAGATGGAGGCCCTGATCCATCACTTCAAGATCGTCACCGAGGGCTTCGCGGTGCCGGCCGGCGAGGTTTACCAGGGCATTGAATCGCCGCGCGGGCAGATGGGCTACTATGTGGTCTCCGACGGCACGGCCAAGCCCTACAGGGTCCATATGCGCAACCCGTCGTTTGCGACGTTGCAGGCGCTGGAGGCGATGTGCCAGGGCCGGATGCTGGCCGACGTGGTGGCCGTCATCGGCTCCATCGACATTGTGCTGGGGGAGATCGACAGGTAAGAGAGTGGAGGTGCTCATGGTTGACTACGGGAAGCTGGCAGACGGGGCAAAACAGAGGCAGGATGCTGAGAATGTGTCCACCGTCAGGAACAGGGAACTGAAAGTGGACCCGAAGGCCTTCTTTGAAAAAGTGAGGGCGCACCTGTTTGTGGAAATGAACAAGGCAAATGCCGAGCTTCGCAAAAGGGGAATTGAAGACATCGGCCAGAATCATCTGTCGGGGTTCGATAATGAGATTTTTCTTACATACGGAACCGATGTGCTGTGCAGAGTCACGCTGAATACCTTGGCAGGGAAATGTCAAATCACGGCCATAATCAGTGGCCCTCCCAACGGATACGAACTCCTGCGGAAGGAATATCCATTCAACAACGACGTGTCAGGCACGGGGATGCTTCTTGACAAAGGAGCGGAATTTCCGGCTGTGGAACCCCGTCCGGAAGACATTGCCGCAGACATAATTTCAAGTATTCTCGCGGGTAAATTTGATTGAGATTGGCTTGTCTTGCCACGTCGGATGATGGATGTTTCTCACCGCGCAGGCGCTGGAGTGGATGCAATGAGCGAGGAAACCATGACCCTGCTTTCGCCTGAAATGGAGGCGCGTCTGGACGCGCTGGCGGCCCGCTACGCGGTCAAGCGCTCGGCGCTGGTGCCGATGCTGCTCTATGCGCAGGACGAGATCGGCTATATCTCCGACGCGGTCATTGCGGAGGTGGCCGAGCGTTTGGGCCTCACCGAGCTCGAGGTGCGCAACGTGGCCACTTACTACTCGATGCTGCGCTTCAAGCCGGTGGGCCGCTTCCACGTGCAGGTCTGCACCAACATCAGTTGCATGCTGCGCGGGGCCAACGAGATTTACGAGCGCTTCCAGCAGGAACTGGGCGTGGCCGGCGGGGGCGTGACCGCCGATGGGCTCTTTTCGCTGGAGGAGGTCGAATGCATTGGGGCCTGCTCGTGGGCGCCGGCCATTCAGGTCAACTACGACTTCCACGACGAGCTGACGCCTGAGCTCGTCGCCGGGATTCTGGCCGGCTATCGCGAACAGGCCTGGGCCCCCGGCGACGGGTCTTCGTCGACGGGGCAGCAGGCCCAGGCGGAAGGCGGCGGGGCTTCGTCGCAGGGATGTAAGGCCGATGCGGAAGGGAAGGGAACGAATGCCTAGACTGGTCTCCCATCCCGATGAGGTGAAGATCGTCACGCGGCGCTTTGGCCAGGGCGCGGCTGAGATGGACCGCTATCTCGAGCTGGGGGGCTACCAGTCAGCGAAAAAGTGTCTCGAGCAGGGGCCCGACTGGATCATCGCCGAGATGAAGGCCAGCGGCCTGCGCGGGCGCGGCGGCGCGGGCTTCCCGACCGGCATGAAGTGGTCGTTTGTGCCCAAGCAGTCCCCCAAGCCCAAGTTCGTGGTGGTCAATGGCGACGAGAGCGAGCCGGGCACCTGCAAGGACCACCTGATCTTCCTGCACGATCCGCACTCGGTCATCGAGGGCGCGATCATTGCGGGTCTCGCCATCGGCGCGAAACAAGGCTTCATTTATCTGCGCGGCGAGTACCGCTATCTGCTGAAGATTATGGAAAAGGCCGTCGCCGACGCCTACGCCCGCGGATTTCTGGGCAAAAACATCTTCGGCCTCGGAGACGAATCAACGGGGACGGAGTTCCAGATCATCACGCAGACCGGCGCGGGTGCCTACGAGGTGGGCGAGGAGTCGGCGCTGATGGAGTCGGTCGAGGGCAAGCGGGGCGTGCCGAGGATCAAGCCGCCCTTCCCGGCCCTGGTCGGCCTCTACGGCGGGCCGACGGTGATCAACAACGCCGAGACCATCGCCACCGTGCCCCACATAATCGCGATGGGCGCGGCGGCCTACGCCGCGGTGGGCTCGGAGCGCAACGGCGGGACGCGCCTGTTCAGCCTGAGCGGCCACGTCGAGCGGCCCGGCGTCTACGAGCTGCCGATGGGCTACAACCTCAAAAAAATGATCTACGAGGTGGGCGGCGGCGTGAGGGGCGGACGCGGGCTGAAGGCGGTGATCCCCGGCGGCTGCTCGACTCCGGTTTTGCTGCCCGAGGAGATCGACATCGGCATGGACTTCGATCAGGTGGCGAAGGCTGGCTCGATGCTGGGCTCGGCTGGCGTAGTGGTGATCGACGACCAGACCTGCATCGTCGAATTCGCGCTCAGGACGATCAGTTTTTACCAGCACGAAAGCTGCGGCTGGTGCATTCCCTGCCGCGAGGGGACCGACTGGCTGAAAAAGTCGCTCGCGCGCTTCCATGCGGGCTTCGGCGAGGCCAAGGACATCGACAATATGCAGTACATTGCCGAGAACATGATGGGCCGGACCTTCTGCCCGCTGGGCGATGCCGCGGCCGGGCCGATTCTGGGATTCGTGAAGAAGTTCCGCAAGGAGTTCGAGGAGCATTTGAACGGGAGGCCTTGTGCGTTTGCTAAGCACGTTGAACTGGTTGTGATTTAGTTTTGTCATCCTGAGCGAAGCGCAGCGGAGAAGAAAGACCTGCGGTTGCTTTAATTGGTATTCCACGTTTTCTAGGTCACAAAAGCGGGATCTAGGGCACCCGGCGATAGCGTAGAATTTGTATCAGTTCAATTCGACTGCTACAAATGCCGCACGGTAGCGGAGCGCGGAAAGAGAGACATCATGAATTCTCGATCCTGTTGTTGGCTGGTTGTTTCGGCACTACTTATTACTGCGTCTGGCGTATGGGCGCAGTGTAAACCAGTGTTTGGGGCACAGAATATCGCTATCCTCAAACAGCAAGCCATCCACGGCAATGCTACGGCGCAATGTAGCCTGGGGTTGATGTACGAAGAAGGCAAAGGTATGCCGCAGGACGACGCTCAGGCCGCCCTCTGGTATCGCAAGGCGGCGGAACAGGGCGAAGCTAGGGCCCAGGTCGAGCTTGGTGCCCTTTACCTCGAGGGTGACGGTGTGCCACAGGACGTCGCACTTGCCAGAGAATGGTTTCACAAGGCGGACGAACAAGGGAACTCTGCCGCACAGTTATTCCTTCAAATTTACTATGAAGCGGAAATTGATCGACGTGCGCCTGAATCCTTCCCCGAGGCGGTAGCGTGGTTTCGTAAGGCGGCAGAGAAAGGCAACGCCAATGCTCAGGCTAAGCTCGGGTATTTTTACTATAGTGGATACGGTATGCCACAGGACTACGCACAGGCGTTAACTTGGTGGCGCAAGGCGGCTGAGCAAGGAAATGCTGGCGCGCAGGCGAATCTTGGGTATTTGTACCACGAAGGCAAGGGTGTACCCCAGGACTACACACAGGCGTTAACTTGGTGGCGCAAGGCGGCTGAACATGATGATGTAGGTGCACAGTTGAAACTAGGGAATGCGTATTACAAAGGCCAGGGCGTGCCCCAAGACTACCCAGAAGCATATTTCTGGCTTGATCTGGCTTCTGCTGGTAAGCTCGACGACTTAGACACGGAACAGGCTGTTGCGAGAATTCGAGACAAAGTCGCCTCTTACATGACGCCAACCGATCTATCCCGCGAACAGGAACGGGCGCGGAAGTGGTTTGAGGCGCATCAGGTGAAGCCACAATGATGATTAGCAAAACAAAGGCCGCAGAACAGCAACTCAATACGGCAATCCGCTTATTTTTTGAGAACAGGGATCATTTGTCTTCGTATACGCTCGCCGCCGCCGCTCGTGAGGTTACAGAGGGCGGGATCGAGAGACGGTTAGGCGTACTCAAAGAGCGCGAGTTTGTGCGAGTAGGTGATTCGCTGGAAGTCCCCCTTTCATATAGGGATATGCTCGATCTATTCATCACGCCCGAGGGTCATAAGGGTAAAGTCATAAGAAAGTACTTCAACAAATGGCAAAACTTCCTCAAGCACTCAAACGACGATTCTGATGCGGAAATCGAGCCATTCAAGACGAAGTATCTCGCGGTGATGATCGTGTTTGCGATAAAGAACTACGCTCTACTAACGCAAGACATGACTTTCGAGATGAAATTCTTCTTTGCTTGGTTCACGTTAGCGGAACCGGAGTTGATAAGGACCGCTCATATAGATGTTAGGACCAAGAAGGTAATCTCTGATTTGAGCACTTATATCTCGGGTGATCCTTATGATCGCAATACATTGGAAACCATATATACCGCCATGACGGAGTATAACTTGTGGCGGGCGAGTGGCCGAGGTATCGATTTTGAGACCTGGGGATCGATGAACTGGGCGGGATTGAAATGAAGTTGATGTTCGTGGTTTCCCACCCATTTAGCAAAGAACGCGAAATGGATGGGGTACGGAGAGTTTTTTGGTGGAATTAGCGAATAACAAACGCAGGTCCTTCGACTTCGCTGCGCTTCGCTCAGGATGACAGAGTATTACGGGTGACAGCGTTTTGTTAGGGTTGATTGCAAGGGAAAAGGCCGAGACCAACGAATGGCAGACGTAAACTTCATTGTCGATGGAAAGAAGCTGACGGCTCCGGCCGGGACGCTGCTGATTGACGCCTGCCGCCGGGCGGGCATCGAGATTCCGGCCTTCTGCTATTACCCTGGGCTGAGCCTGCAGGCCGCCTGCCGGATGTGCCTGGTGCGCCAGGAAAAAGTGCCCAAGCTGCAAACCGCCTGCACCACCACGGTCGCCGAGGGACAGGTCTTCATCACCGACTCGGCCGAGATTACGCAGGCGCGCAAGGCGATGATCGAGCTGCTGCTGGGCAACCACCCGCTCGACTGCCCGGTCTGCGACGCCGGCGGCGAGTGCGAACTGCAGGACATGACCTTCAAGTACGGCGCCGGGGAAAGCCTCTACGCCGAGGCCAAAAACCACCGCGAGGAGCAGCAGTGGTCGCCGGCCGTCTACTACGACCGCCCGCGCTGCATCCTCTGCTACCGCTGCATCCGCGTCTGCGGCGAGGGCATGGACGTGTGGGCGCTGGGAGTGCAGAATCGCGGCGTGAGCGCTACGGTCGCCCCCAACGGCGCGGGGCCTGGCGGGCAAGGCAGCCAATTGGACTGCGAGCAGTGCGGCCAGTGCATCGACATCTGCCCGGTGGGCGCTCTGACCAGCGGCTCTTATCGCTACAAGACCAGGCCCTGGGAGATGAACCACGTGGCGACGGTCTGCGCGCACTGCGCCGATGGCTGCAAGGTGACGCTGGGCGTGCGGCAGGCGACTGACGCGGCGGGATCAGGCTCGGAGATCGTCCGCGCCGACAACCGCGACCGGAGCGGCATCAACGGCGATTTCCTCTGCGCCAAGGGCCGTTTTGGCTTTGATTTTGTGGGCAGTGAGGAGCGGCTGACCAAGCCGCTGGTGCGCAATAGCGAGGGCAGGCTGGTGGAGGCCACCTGGGAGGAGGCGCTGCGGCTGGCCGCCGGCCGGCTGAAGGAGGCGCGCGACGGACAGGCTGGAAATGCGCGGGCGGGAAATGCGCGTGCCGGAAATGCGAGCGGCGGGGCGGCCATCGGCGTCATCGGCTCGAACCGCACCACCAACGAGGAAAACTATCTTCTACAAAAATTCGCGCGGACGGTTCTCGGCACTAACAACATCGACCATGAGCGCAGCACGGATTACGCGACTTTTGCGAGGGCTCTCGCCGGGCATGCGGGCCGGGCGGCCAGTTTGCGCGAGGCGGCCACGGCGCTGGCGATTCTGCTGATTGGCGGCAATCCCACCGAGGAGCATCCGCTCCTGGCCTGGAATCTGCGCACCAACGTGCGCCTGCGGCGCGCCCGACTCTATGTGGCCAACCACCGGGCCATCAAGCTGGAACGGCAGGCCAAGGCCACGCTGCGGCTGCCTGCCGAGGGTTATCGCACTCTGCCAGATTATCTGGGCAGCACCGATCCGATCGCCGCCAACCTCGCCTTCCGCAAGGCCATCCAGGCCGAGGAGTCGCTCCTGGTCATCTTCGGCCAGGAGTTCCGCGGCCAGGCCCTCAAATCGCTGGTGGCCTGGGGATTGAAGCGCGGCCCCAATTCCGGCCTTAATTCCGGGCCCAGTTCCGGGCCAAATTCCGAGTCTGTTCGCTTCGCCCTCCTCGGCGATCACGCGAATGCGCGCGGCGCGGCCGACATGGGGCTGCTACCCGACCTGCTGCCGGGCTACGTGCCGGTAAGCCAACCGGGAGCCTTTGTCGCCGAATACGACGGCCTGCCCGCCGCTCCCGGCCTGACGCAGACCGGGATCTTCGCTGCAGCAGCCCGGGGCGAACTGGGCGCGCTGCTGGTGGTGGGCGCAAACCCGGTGAAAAATCTGGGCCTCAACGCCGAAACCTTGAAGAAAACCTTTGTGATTGCGCTGGACCTCTTTCTCACAGAGACGGCGGCGTTGGCCGATGTGGTCTTCCCGGCGGCCAGTTTTTATGAGAAGAGCGGCACGGTGACCAACAGCTTCGGCGACCTGCAACTGGTAAAACAAGCGGTGGACCGGGCAGGAGCGAAGTCCGACTTTGAAATTTTGGTCCGGTTGGCCAGCGCGATGGGCGCGGATCTGAAGCGGCTGGTTCCCTTTGGCGAGGGGGGCGTTACGGCCGACCTGGGCCAGTCGCGCGGCGCGCAGGCGGGCGAGGCGGACCGCCATGCGGTGTGGCTGGCGGCCAACAATCTCGAACCGAAGCTGAGCCCCTTCGATCCGCTGGCGGTCTTGGACGAGATTGCCCGGCTGGTTCCCGGCTACGCGCAGGCGAATTCAGGCCGCGTGAATCTGCTGGCCGGTAACGACGTGCCGACCGAACCGGGCTTGACGCCGGCCCTGGCTGGGCCGGTTTCGCGCGGGCAGGGGCGGATCGTGCCCGCTCACGACGGATTGTTTACCTCGGGAGGGCTGGGTGAGCACTGCCCGGCGCTCCGGGAGCTGAAAGCGCATCAGGCTAGATTTGGCGGGTTGAAGGTGTTGTGAGCAGATGAGGGGCGGTTGAGGTTTGCGGTTTCCCACCGTGGCCGCAAAGACAAAAACGCGGCGAGGGTGGGGCACCTGGCGATTGTGGATTGATGAGCAGAGCACCCGCAAGTCCTTCGACTTCGCTGCGCTTCGCTCAGGAGAAGACCAGTGACGATTTGGCAGTTTTTTTTGTGGAGCGTGCTCAAAGTAGTCGTGGTGACGGTGGTGCTGCTGACGGCCGTTGCCTACACCATACTGCTGGAGCGCAAGCTGGTGGCCCGCATCCAGAACCGCTGGGGGCCCAGCCGCGTGGGGCCCTTCGGCCTCTTGCAGCCGCTGGTGGACGGGGCGAAATCCTTCCTCAAAGAGGACATCATCCCTACCAGCGTCTACCGGCCGGTCTATCTGGCCGCTCCCATCATCTCCCTCAGTTGCGCGCTGATTTCGATTGCCGTTGTCCCCTTTGGCGAGCCCAACGTGGGCCCAGGCGGCCTGGATCTTTTTGAGATTTCCAATGTGAATATCGGCCTGCTGGTGATCCTGGGCGTCACCTCGATTGGCGTTTATGGCATTGCGCTGGCCGGCTGGTCGTCGAACAGCAAGTACTCGCTGCTGGGCTCGTTGCGCTGCACGGCGCAGATGATCAGCTACGAACTGGCGCTGGGGCTCTCGCTGGTGGGCGTGGTCTTGCGCGCCGGTTCGCTCAACTTGAGAGTGATTGTGGAGCAGCAGGCAACCCTGGGCGTTCTGAGCTGGAATATCTTTGGCGGAATGCAGTTTGTGGCTTTTTTCATCTACCTGACGGCAGCTTTCGCGGAGACCAACCGCTCGCCGTTCGATCTGCCCGAGGCGGAAAGCGAGCTGACCGGCGGCTATCACACCGAGTACAGCTCGATGAAGTTCGCCATGTTCTTCATGGCCGAGTACGCCAACATGATCACCGTGGGCTGCGTGGCCACGCTCCTGTTTCTGGGCGGCTGGACCAGCCCCTTCGGCAACCTGATTCCGCCGCCGGAGAACATTCTGGTCCACGCGCTGTTTCCCATCTTCTGGTTTGTGGTCAAGGTCTTCTGCTTCCTCTTTCTGTACGTCTGGGTGCGGGGAACTTTGCCGCGCCTCCGCTATGACCAGTTGATGAACTTCGGCTGGCGGTACCTTACGCCGCTGGCCATTCTGAATATTGTGGCGACCAGCCTCTGGCTGGCTTTTCGCTGAGCGGCACAACCGGGAAGGATTTTCTGAAGAGCCCGAGCGATTTGCTTCACTTTTTGAGCGCTCCGCTTTGGTCTTCCTCCCCCCTCAACCGGCCGGTTCGGGCAATCAATTGCCCACCTAGGACGCCAACAATGCACCTGATTCTGTTTATTGTGTTTGCCGGATTCTGCCTGGCTGGAGCGGTCAATCTTCTGCTCCAGACCCATCCCATCAACAG
>Ga0182013_10005921_pt1 | contig 14044 bp, 15 predicted proteins | sample 612S2MmetaG_FD_120487 | JGI IMG/M metagenome (GOLD analysis project Ga0182013, IMG submission 120487) | Permafrost microbial communities from Stordalen Mire, Sweden - 612S2M metaG | ecosystem: Environmental > Terrestrial > Soil > Wetlands > Permafrost | place: Sweden: Stordalen | collected... | reverse complement strand
TCGCCGCCCACACGCACGAAGGCGTAATCCTCCAGAACCGGTGGCGCAGGCGAAGGCGCCGCCGCGTCGGGATCCAGCGGATGAAAGCTCTCGGGCCATGCCGCATGTCGAAGCCACGGCCGTACGTCCCCATCCGTCGCCCGCAATCCATTGAGATCCGCGACGGCGCGCTGCATGCGGCCGGCGCTCGAGAACCACTGCCCGATACCGGGATAATGGCGCTGCTCCGCCGGCAAGGGGAGGCTCACCAGAAGCGCGGCTGTTTGCACTCCATAGAGAGCCCGCACCCAGTTCCGGCCATCGGCGTCACGATTCGCCCACAGGGCGAGCAGGCGGCCCCCGGTGGCCGCCTGCTCCTCCGCGGCCCGGCGCCAATCCTCCTCCTCCCGCACGATCGAGCCTTGCAGCGCAGGCGCGCCCGCGATCACCATCTCACTCCCCTCCAATCAGGCGCGCCGCGGCGCGGTACCAGTCGGCCAGGTAGGGGGGAATGAAGAATCCCAGCATCAGCACCAGGCCGAGATGCGCGAACACCGGAATGAGCGCGGGCGGATGCGGCAGACGCTTCGCCGTGGTGTCCCCAAAAACCATGGACTGCACGCGTCCGAAGATCGCCGCGAACGCCACGCCGAGCGCGAGCAGCAGAATGGGCGTCGCCCAGGGCTGCTGCTTCATGGCCGTCGTCAGAATGAGGAACTCGCTGGCGAACACCCCAAAGGGCGGCGTCCCCAGAATCGCCAGGGTGCCCATCATCAATCCCCACCCCACGGTGGGACTCAAGGTGATGAGCCCGCGGATGTTGTCCATGACCTGCGATCCTGCCTTCTGGGTCGCGTGACCCACGGCGAAGAATATCGAAGACTTCGTCAGCGAATGCACGGTCATGTGCAGCAAGGCGGCAAAGTTGGCAACCGGACCGCCCATGCCGAAAGCGAAGGCGATGATGCCCATGTGCTCGATGGAAGAATAGGCGAACAGGCGCTTCACGTCGCGCTGCCGCCAAAGGAAAAACGCAGCCAGCACCACCGACAGCAACCCGAACCCCATCAACATGCGACCGGGAAGGCTCGAATGCAGCGAGCCCTCCACCAACACCTTGCAGCGCACGACCGCGTACATCGCCACGTTCAGGAGCAGTCCCGACAGCACGGCCGAAATCGGCGTCGGGCCCTCGGCGTGCGCATCCGGAAGCCAATTATGCAGCGGCGCGAGGCCGACCTTGGTCCCGTATCCCACCAGCAGGAATACGAACGCGAGCCCGAGGACCGACGGCTCGAGCTCACCCTTCACCGCATTGAGGTGCGTCCACAGGAGCGCGCTCACCCCCTCGGACCCCAACACCTTCTCCGCGGCGAAATACATGAGAATCGTGCCGAACAGGGCCTGGGAGATGCCCACACCGCAAAGAATGAAGTACTTCCAGCCGGCCTCCAGGCTCGCCGGCGTCCGATACAGGGTGACGAGCAACACGGTCGAGAGAGTGGCGGCCTCCATCGCCACCCACATGAGTCCCATGTTGTTGGTCGTGAGGGCGATCAGCATGGTGGCCATGAAGAGCTGATACATGCTGTGATACAGGCGCAGTTGACCGCCGGACACGCGACCATGGTCGGCCTCGATGCGCATGTAGGGGCGCGAGAATAGCGACGTGGTCAGGCCGATGAACGCGGTCAGCGCAACCAGGAACACGTTGAACGCGTCGATGAAGAACTGCTCGTGTGCCACGGATAGATTTCCGTGGGCGACGACCCTGTAGGTGAGCGCGCAGGCCGACAGGAACGTGACGGCGGAAAAGCCCACGTTCGCATCCGGAGCCCAGCGACGCCCGCCGAACGCCCCGAGGACCAGGGCGCCCAGGAGCGGCGTCGCCAGCAGCGCCAGAAACTCCATTACTGGTCCTCCTTCAAGGTTTCGAAGTTCTTCAAGTCCAGGCTGTCGAATTGCTCGCGGATCTGGAAGAAGAACACCCCGAGAACCAGCATGGCCACCAGCACATCGAGCGCCACACCCAGCTCGACGACCATGGGCATGCCGTAAGTCGCGCTCATGGCGCCGAAAAACAGGCCATTCTCCATGGACAAAAAGCCCACCACCTGCGACATGGCCTTGCGGCGCGTGATCATGGTGAGAAAGGCGATCAGGATCACCGCCACCGCGATGCCGATGGAATTGCGTGTCGCGGTGCTCGCCAGCGCGGATATGGGTTGCGCGAGCCCGAAGGCAAAAATGACGACGAGCACCCCGACCAGCATGGTCCCGGTGATGTTGAGCAGCGGCTCGGTATCCCAATAAACGCCGAGACGGCGGATGAGACGATGCAGGAGCCAGGGCAGGAATATGACCTTGAGCCCCAACGTGAGCGCGGCCGACACGTACAGGTGGTTGTTCCCCGTGCGCCATGCGAGCAGCAGCGTGGCGATGCACAACAGAGCCCCTTGCAGGGCCAAGAGGTCGACCAGAGCAACGATTCTACGCTGCGACAGCATGGCGAAGGAGAGCAGCAGCAACAACGCGGCCAACATGTTCAAGACCTGCAGGTCCCACGTCATGGCAATCATGGTCATGCTCCCAACAGCAGCCGCACCAGCAACCCGAGCACGGCGAACAGGAACGCCGTTGCCAGAAATTCCGGCGCCCGAAACACCCGCAGTTTCGCGGACAGCGTCTCGATCAGGGCGAGCGCAGCTCCCGCGATCGTGAGCTTCACCCCCAGCAGAATCACCGACCTCGCCAAACCCAGGGGGGCATCGCTGGTCGCGATGCCCCAGGGGATGAACACGGCGAACCCGATGCATGCAAAGTTGAACAGTTTCAGCGCCGCGGCCCATTCCATGAGCGCCAGATGCCTGGCGGAATACTCGAGCAGCAGCGCCTCGTGGATCATGGTCAGCTCGAGGTGGGTGTCCGGATTGTCGATCGGGATGCGGGCGTTCTCGGCGAGCAGCACCATCGTGAATGCCACCGCGGTGAAGGCGAGACTCGGGTTGAGCGCAAAGGGCTGCGCCGCGAAGCGCTCGGCGATGAGCGGCAGCGCGGTGGTGGCGCAGGTCAAGGAAACCACGAAGATCACCACGAGCAGCGCGGGCTCCGCCAGGAAGCCGATCATCATTTCGCGCCGCGCCCCCAGCGTGCCGAAAGCCGTCCCCACGTCCATGGCGGCCAGCGACAGGAACACGCGCGCGGTGGCGAGCAATCCCACCAGCGCGATCGCGTCGGCGGCTCTCGTGATCGGCAGCCGCGTCGCAATGGAGGGGATCACGGCGGCCGCCATGACCATCGCGCCAAACACCACATACGGGGCGAGCCGGAACAGCCGCGAGGCGTTTTGCGCCAGCACGGCATCCTTGTTGAACAGCTTCCGGATGCCGCGGTACGGCTGCAGAATGCTGGGCGCCGACTTGTTCTGCAGCCACGCCCGGCACATGTTGACCCAGCCGAGAAGCACGGGCGCCGCCGCGATCGCCAGCAGGATCCCCAACAATTGCACGGTCCAATCGAAGGGATTCATAGCATCAGCGCCAAAAGGACCACGAGCGTGACGAAGCTGTACAGCAGATAAGTGGCAATGCGGCCCTGTTGCAGCCAGGCGACTTTGTCGGCCACCCGCCGCACCAGCGGTCCCAGCGGTTCGTACAGCGCGAGCCAGATTCGATCGCCGATCTCCAAGCGATAGGTGGGTGCGGTATCGAACGGCCGCGGCAGCTGCCGCACGACGGTGAAGAGCGGCTGAAACAGATGCCGGATCGGTTGCCCGAATCCCTCGGCGGTGTCTTGCATGCGGCTGGTGGCGCGGCCGAATCCGCAGTCCCAGGCGGCGCTTCTGCGGACTCGTTGGTGATAAAACAGCCGGACGCTGAAAATCGACAGGACCACCACCGCCAGAATCACGGCAAAGAACACCAGCGGCGCGTACGAGGACTGTCGTTCGGGAATCGGCAGAAGCAGCCACCACGGAGCATGGTTCACCGGCAACCCGCCCAGGCCGAGCTCGAGGGTGACCACGCTCAAACTCGAAATGACGAACGAGGGAAAAAAGCCCAGCAGAATGCAGCCCGATGCGAGCAACACGAGCCCGAGCCGCTCCGCGAATCCCGCATCGAGAGCCTCTTGGAGGGTCTGCTCCCTGGGCTGCCCGAGGAAGATGACCCCGTAAAATTTCACCATCACGTAAGCGGCAAGAGCCGCGGCCAGCGCCAGCAGCGCAGCGCCCAAGGGCAGCAGCATGTTGATGAACGGGTGAGGCACCTGATAGGCCAGAAGGAACGACTGGAGCAACAGCCATTCCGACACGAATCCGTTCAAGGGCGGCAATCCCGCAATGGCGAGCACTCCGATGAGCGTAAGCCACGCCACCCAGGGCATTCGATGGATGAGACCGCCCAAGTGGCCGAGGTTGCGCTCGCCCGTCGCGTGCAGTACGGCGCCCGTGCCCAGGAACAGCAGGCTCTTCATGACCGCATGGTTCATCGCGTGATACATGACGGCAATCAGCGTGAGAGCGGCGATCGAGCGCATGCCCACGCCGGCGAATACGATGGCGAGACCGAGGCCCGTGAACATAATGCCGATGTTCTCGATGGACGAGTACGCGAGCAGCCGCTTCATGTCGGTCTGCACCGCGGCGAACACGACCCCGTACAGGGCGCTGAACAGCCCCAGCGCGAGCGGCAAGAGGCCCCACCACCAAAGCGGCAGGCCGAGCAGGTCGAAGCTCACGCGGATCATCCCGTACAGCGCCACTTCCAGCATGACGCCGCTCATCAGCGCGGAGACGGGGGAAGGCGCCGCGGGATGCGCTTCCGGGAGCCACACGTGCAACGGCACCAGCCCCGCCTTGGCGCCGAATCCTATCAGCGCGAGGCAGAACGCGACCGCCGCGCCGTTGGTGCCCAGATGCGCGGCACGCATGGCGTCGAAGGTGAAATGCCAGCTGCCTCCCTGCAGGATACCGAAACTCAGGAGTATGGCGATCGCGCCGAGATGGGCCATCACCAGATAGAGAAAGCCGGCCTTGCGGATCTCCGGTAGTCGATGCTGGGTGGTGACCAGAAAATACGAGGACAGCGCCATGGTCTCCCACGCGAGCATGAAGGCGTACGCGTCATCGGCGATCAGGACGTAGCCCATGCTCGCGAGAAACAGGTGGTATTGCAGACAAATGAGCCCGGGCGACGTGCCCTCGCCCCGCCGGAAATACCCTGCAGCAAAAATCGAAATGCCGCTCGATGCGGCGCCGAGCAGCACCAGGAATACGCTCGAGAGCCCATCTCGACGCAAATGGGCCGGCAAGTCCGGCAAACCGACGGGCAGAATCAGCTGCTCGGCGGGATGATTGAGAGCCGTTGCGGCCACCACCGCCAATGCGGCGCCGATCAGCGCCCCCAGGGGGAAGAGAGTGCGCGCGACGAACGCAATGCTCCACGGGCGCAGCAAGCCCGCGATGCCCACCACGCACCATGCCGCCAGGAGCAGCGCACAGAGACTCAATGGCGAATGGAAATCGCTGTTCAAGAGACACCGGATCCCCATGTCGGGAAACGAAACCATTTACGGCAGCGGGCAAATCATTATAATCTTATGTGCGTTGAAGTGTCACTTGATGTGAGTACCCATTTGGCATCCGAAGACCGCACCGCCCGGCTGACTTTGCTCATCGATCCACGCAAGAAGGCGCTGTTCGAGCGGCTGTGCGCAGAGGAGGATGCGACCCCGTCGCAGGTGGTGCGCCGCCTGATCCGGCAGTACATCGAGGAGCGGACTGGGAAGCCATGGGCGCCGGTCGAGGGACGTCAGAGGAGAGTGCCATGAAGAAATTCAAGCATGAGGCGGAGCTGTTCAAAGCCGCCCTGCTCGCCGGCGTTGAATATGCGGAGGGCCGTAAGGCGGTCGAGTTCGAGTCGACCGATTCGGCCAGCAGCAAAGCGCTGTATGTCTATCGGCTGCTGGTTCACGACAAGGTCATTTCGCCCATGCCGGAAGACCAGGTCGGCGAGAAAACCATACGTCATCGGCTCGCTGCCTGGTACGCGCATACCCTGCCGCAGGGACACCCGCTGCTGGATTAGGCCTGAGGAGCGATGGCCCTACCAATCGGCCGGCCGGCTGACAGGCTCTACAACCATTGTCCTACGCCGCAGGGGACCGTCCGGACCCACCGGCCGGTAAAATCCGCCAAGCAATCAGTGAGACCCACCATGACATCCGAACACACCATTCATGACCTGACGGATCAAGTGCGCGAGTTGCTGGCGCTGCTCGAGAGCCGGCCCACGCCGGATATCGCGCATCTGCGATCTCGCATCGAGGAAACCCTCGAATCCGCGGAGCGCACCCTCGATCAACTGAGTGTCCGCGCACGGATCGGACGCTATGCGGCGTCCTTCGATAACTACGTCACCGGTTATCCCCGGCTCGGTTTCCTGACCGGGATCGCATTGGGCGGGGTCTTGGTGTACGTGGCGAGCGCCTTTCGTTCGCGCGATTGAACAGCCCCCAGTGTAGACTTCGGCGTTGCCGGAAATTCCGGCCGTGCCGAGGTTTCGAGGGATGGCAGCACCACAACCGCCCGGGTTCGATACGCTGAGCTTGCACGCGGGGCATCATCCCGATCCGGTGACGGGAGCTCGCGCCGTGCCCATCTATCAGACCACGTCCTACGTGTTCGACGATACCGACCAAGCAGCGGCGCTCTTCAATCTGGAGCGTCCGGGATACATCTACAGCCGCATCTCCAATCCCACGACCTCCGTCCTCGAGGAGCGCCTGGCGGCACTCGAAGGTGGAGTGGGCGCTGTCTGCACGGCGAGCGGCATGGCGGCGATGCACATCGGCATCGCCACTCTTCTGGGGGCCGGCGACCACATCGTCGCATCCGCCTCCCTGTATGGCGGAACCGTGAATCTGCTGTCGCATACGTTGCCGCGGTTTGGGATCACGACGACCTTCGTCAAACCCCGCGACATCGATGGCTTTCGCGCCGCGGTGCAGCCCAATACCCGCCTCGTGATCGGGGAGACCATCGGCAATCCGGGCCTCGAGGTGTTCGACATCCCCTCCATTGCGCAAATCGCGCACCAGGCACACATACCGCTGCTGATCGACAGCACGTTCGCGACGCCCTACCTTTGCCGCCCTTTGGAGTTGGGAGCGGATCTGGTCATGCACTCGCTCACCAAATGGATTGGGGGGCACGGCATTGCCATCGGCGGGGCGCTCATCGACGGTGGCCGCTTCGACTGGGAAGGGTCGGGCAAGTTTCCCACACTGAGCGAGCCCGTCGCCGGTTATCACGGGATCGTCTTTACGGAACAGTTCGGGCCCACCGCGTTCGTGATGCGCGCTCGAACGGAGGGCTTGCGGCAGTTTGGCGTTTGCCTGTCGCCTCTGAACGCATTTCACCTTCTGCAGGGCGTCGAGACCCTGAGCCTCAGAGTGCAGCGACATCAGGAAAATACCGCGGCCATTCTGGAATTTCTGCAAGGAAGCGCCGCCGTCGCCTGGGTGTTGCATCCGAGTCTGCCGAGCCACCCGGACCATGAGCTCGCCCGACGACTGCTCCCTCGCGGCGCGGGATCGGTGATCAGCTTCGGAATCAAGGGCGGTCGTGCGGCGGGGGCCAAATTCATCGAATCGCTGCGCCTCGTGAGCCACCTGGCGAACGTGGGCGACGCCAAAACCCTGGTCATACACCCCGCGAGCACGACGCACCAGCAAATGAGCGCCGCGCAGCTCGCCGCCGCCGGGATCGGCGAGGACATGGTGCGTTTATCGGTGGGCATCGAGTCCATCGACGACGTGATCGGCGATCTGAGCCAAGCCTTGCGCGCGGCGACGAGAGCCTAGGAGAGCGCGTGCGGTTCATCATCGGTGGGCACGAGGTTTACGGCGCAACGGGCGGGCTGGCCCACGAAGCGGGCAGATCGCTCGCGGTGCTGGTTCACGGAGCCGGTCTCGATCACACGGTCTGGGCTCTGCAAAGCCGCTGGCTCGCATTTCACGGCTTCAATGTGCTTGCCCTCGATTTGCCCGGTCACGGAGATTCACAAGGGCCGCCGCTGCTGGGCATCGGTGCGCTGGCGAATTGGCTGAGTGAGGTGATCGTCGCAGCGGAAGCAGACCGGGCGGTGCTGATCGGTCATTCGATGGGCTCCTTGATCGCGTTGGAAGCGGCCGCGAACGATCCGCAGCGGGTGCAAAGCCTGGTGCTCATTGGAACCGCGGCCTCGATGCCGGTCCATCCGGACCTTCTTGCGGCAGCCGCCTCCAACGACCATGCGGCCATCGACATGGTCAATCTGTGGGGCTATGGCTTCGGTGCCGGGCTCGGTGGCAGCCGTGTCCCAGGAGTGTGGATGGTCGGCGCGGGGGAGCGCGTGCTGGAATGCGCTCGCCCGGGCGTGCTGCACGCGGACCTCACCGCCTGCGGCGCCTACCGCGACGGACTCCGCGCCGCCGAGCGGATCGCCGCGCCGACGCTGTTGATTTGCGGCGAAAGGGATCAGATGACTCCGCTCAAGAGCGGCCGAACGTTGGGCGCCGCCATCGCGGGGGCGACGATCGTGACGCTGACGGGGGCGGGACACATGTTGATGGCGGAGCGCCCCTATGACATACAGGCGGCCCTCGCGAAGCATCTGTCGATCGATCACTCGCGCCTCGCCCGCCGTTGAGAACTTTTCCCATGGAGAGCCCCGTGTTCGGCATCACCCCGTCAGCGCGCCTTCGTCCGTCGCCCTTCTACGAAGCCACCCTCGCCGAGGGCGTCACCGCCTTCACGACTTACAACCACATGCTGATGCCGACCAGTTACGGGTATCCGGAAGAGGAATACTGGCGGCTCTTGAAGGGGGTCTCTCAATGGGACGTGGCGTGCGAGCGGCAGGTGCAATTGAAGGGGCCGGACGCGGGGCGCCTTGCGCAGCTATTGAGCCCGCGCGATCTCAATAACTGCCGGGTGGGCCAGGGTAAATATGTTCCGCTCTGCAACCATGCCGGCGTGTTGATCAACGATCCGATCCTGCTGAAGCGGGACGATGATCTTTACTGGCTCTCCATCGCGGATTCCAATATCTGGTTCTGGGCGCGTGCAATCGCGGCCGAGCGCGGCCTCAAGGTCGAAGTCAGCGAGCCCGATGTCTCCCCATTGGCCGTGCAAGGTCCCAAGGCAGAGGACGTGGTCGCTTCGATATTCGGAGAGTGGGTTCGCGGATTGAAATACTTCTGGTTTCGCGACACGGAAATCGAGGGGATCCCCGTGACGGTGGCGCGCTCCGGCTGGTCGAAACAGGGCGGATTCGAGCTTTATCTGATGGACGGGACGAGAGGCGCGGAACTGTGGAATATCGTCAAGGAGGCCGGCAAAGGATGGGGCATCGGGCCCGGCAATCCGAGCTTCTGCGAACGCGTGGAGAGCGGACTGTTGTCCTACGGCGGCGACACCGACGAGGCCACCAATCCGTTCGAAGTCCGCCTCGGCAAGTATGTGGACCTGCAGGTTTCCGACGATGTCATTGGAATCGAAGCGCTTCGCCGCGTGCACGCTGCGGGGCCTCGACGGCATCAATTGGGCGTGGTGCTGGACGGCGAGGAGCCGACCCGGCTCGGGTTCAACTGGCATCCCATCGCGAGCAACGGACAACGAGTGGGGGCCCTGACCAACTGCGTATGGTCCTACCGCTTGAAGAAGAACATCGGTTTTGCATTGATCTCGACGGGCTGCGTTGCAGGCGAGCGCGTCGAGGTCTTGAAGGACGGGGACGCGACCGGCGGCACGCTTCAAGAACTGCCGTTCTTGTAGGGCACTGCGACGGCCTCGATCGGGTCGCGCATCAGCTCGCGACGCAATCGCGATCCGCTGGCGGGTCAAGCCGCCGCGGAGTGCTTGGCGTATTTCGTATCGACGCCGCGAATGTGGGCCTTGAGCCAGAACGTCAGGAAATTGAAGAAATCCTCGGTGAGCTTGCCGCTGCCGCGGAACTTCTCGACATGCGAGCCCACCTGGTTGAGCAGCTGTTTATGTACGCCGGCGTGGATCTTGAGTTCCGGGTAACCGACCTTGGTCATGTAGGCTTCTTCATCGGCAAAGTGCTTGACCGTGAACTTCACCAGGAGATCGAGCGCGGCGGCAAGCTGCGCGGTCGATGCATTTTTTTGATGCAGCTCGTATAGGCGATTCATGTAGCCGATGAGCACCTGATGCTCGGAGTCCATCTCAGGCACCTTGAGTCCATAGGTGGCCGGGTTCCACTCGAACAATTCTGACATGGCTGCTCCTTGCAATCAGTGGTTTTCAGGTCCCCGTATCGGCGTCGATCGACTGCACTTGAGCGTGACGTCCACGCGTTTCGGAAACCCGCATGGCGCCTTCGGGAATCCACGAGTGGACTGTTGCCGTCGCCGTGGCCTGCGTGGATCAGGCGTCGCCCTTGAGCCGGTTCAATTCCTTGAGCCGGGCTGCAATGCGGGCTTCGACACGCTGGGCCGGATCACGGTACAGCTTCTCGCCCTGCTGCGCGGCGCGGCGCCGCAGGCTGAGACGTCGCTTTGCGATCTGCTTCACCAAGGACGGCGCCGCCGCGCGGTAACCTCGCAGTTTTCCCGAAAGCACGCCGAGATCGTGGTCATCGCCCAAAATGGCGGCGAGCCGGTCCGCTTGCTGACGCAGCCTTTTGGCGTCGAGGCCGAATACGGCGCGCAGGAGCTCGAGCTCATTCAGAAGATACTTGGCTTGCTTTCGACACTCGTGCAGCGCCCGGTCGTCGTTGGACTTTGTTTTTGCGAGGGCTTTGCGGCCGGCCCGATAGGTGTTTCCCAATCCTTCGGCGGCGGACGCCGTTTCCGCTACGACGGGGGAAAACTCGCTGAGATTGCGCCGTGCGGCCGTGAGGTGTGCAAGGGCGTCGCGCAGTCCCTGACGATTGAATTCCCGGCGCTCGCGTCGATACTCGGCCTGCAGGCCGCGCTCCACGGATGGCGGCGCGCCCGTCATGCTCCGCAACGTTCTTTGCAACATGAAAGTGTCTCTGATGGCGGTGAGCGGTCGGGCGGCATCACGGACGCCCCGATTCTCGCGATGATACTTGCCGGGCCCGAGACTTCCCCGCAGCAGGCGCAACGCCGCCCGAATGCGCTTGGTGGCCTTTCGAGCGGTATGCACCGCCTCGTCACTCTGTTCAGAAGCGAGCGCATCGATCGCGCGGTCGAGCAGGCTCAAGGTGGCATCGTGCAGCGAATGGTCCCGCCTCCCGACGGGGACGCCGCGGCGGGCCGTGTTCTCATGCTTGCGAGACATTGTCATCGTTGCTATTCCACGGATGCAAACACGGGTAAGCTTAACCGGTCGAGGCCAGCTCAGCGCGTGAGCCATCGGAAGTTAAAGGAAAAACGCTCATCGACGCCGACGAAATCATCCCGAAGACGCGTCGCTGGTTGGAGAGATCGGTGATCGGCCTCAACTTGTGCCCGTTCGCGGCCGGCCCCTATCGCGATAATCGCGTCTACTTCTGCGTCACCGAGCAGCGTACGGCGGCCGGACTGCTCGATGCATTGCGCTCGGAGTTGGTGGGCTTATATGCCGCAGACCCGCTCCAGCGTGAGACCACGCTGCTGATCCACCCCTGGGCGCTCGTCGATTTCGTCGCGTACAACGATTTCCTCGAAGTTTGCGACACCGCGATCCGCGATCTGGGGCTGGAAGGCGAACTGCAAGTGGCCAGCTTTCATCCCCACTACCAGTTTGCGGATACCCAGCCCGAGGATATCGAGAATTTCACCAACCGCTCGCCCTACCCGATGTTGCATCTCTTGCGCGAAGAAAGCGTGGAACGCGCCATTGCCGCCGCGGGCGACACCGAGCAAATCTGCAACCGAAACATCCGTACTCTGCGCGAACTGGGTCACTCCGGGTGGCAGCGGTTATGGCGCGACTGAAACCGACCTATCGTCGGGCCTGAAGGCTCGATGAGGCCGGAAGCCAGACCTGGCGCCGGATCACTTTGCCCGGCGTTTGATGGGGACCGGTCTGGGCGATCGCGATGTAGAAATAGGAACGCTGCGATCGCAATGCCTGCGGCAGCAGCCTGACATACAGGCGCGTCGCGCGAAAACCGGTTGGGAAAGTTTGGATCGCCACGGCCTCGGGCACATAGTCGACGTTCGCTTTTGCGGTGGCGGGCTCGGTCCACCATGTGAACGAGCCGTTCTTCTGCAGCAGGTTGCGACTCAGCCGAATCTCGGCGAAATGATCGTCCGCTCTGACGGGCGCAGGCTCGACCGTGATGGCAGGCAATAGAACCCTCGCGGCCGGCTTGGCCTGGAGCGCGGCGGTCGCGGGTTGGCTCACGAGCACATTCGTCGCCGGCGGCTCAATGGGCGGGACGGAGGCCGTATATCGATTCGCCGCCACCGCAGGGGCGGGCGCATCAATCGATTTACGAGCAAAAGTCGACCGGAACTCCGCCAGGCCCGCTGCAGCGGTCAGTGCGCCGATCAAGAAAAGCGCGGCGGTTGGCCATTGCATCCTGGATGGCAGCCGATCGGGCCGCGTGAGCTCGTGCAAGGGGCTCACGCGCTGCTCCCGCATTCCCTGCTTCAACAACCGACGTATCCACGCCTGCACACTGATCGAACGCCCCGCGCGATGCCAGGACAGACCCTTCTGCAGCGCTCTCCATCGTCGACCGGCGAGGCCGCCGGGCCGTACCACGCTCACGCGGTAATTCCGCGCCACCGTCGCGGGCCGTGATCCGAAGGGATGAATCCCCGCCAGGAGCTCGTAGCTGATGCAGGCAAGAGCGTAGAGGTCGTCCCGCGGATCGGCGCGGCGACCCTCCAACTGCTCGCAGCTCGCATAGGCGAGCGTCCCGGAAGCGGACGTGTCGTGGGCCTCCTCCGGATGCGGCGGCACCGCCTCGAACCGGTGCGGCCCGCCGAAGCCCAGGATCCGGACCTCACCGTCGCGCGTGATGAAAATGTTCCGCGGCTTCAAGTCACCGTGAACGATTCCGCGTTCGTGCGCGTGCGCCAGAGCGGCGCAGAGCTGCTCGATGAGGGGCCATGCCTGAGATCGGCGCATCGGGCTGGATCCCAAGCGTTCGAGGACGTTGCTGAGCGGCTCACCGTCCACGAGTTCCATCGTCGAGAACACCACATCCCCGTCACGGTCGAGCTCGTAGACGTTCAATATGTTTCGATGCGACAGCATCTGCGCACAGTGAAACTCCAGACTCAAATTCGCGAGCGTCTGCTCCGAGCACTCGCCGCCGGCGTGCAATATTTTTAGGGCGACATATCGATGGGCATCGGGCAGGGTCGAACGCAGGCGATCGAACGCCTTGTACACCGCTCCGCGGTCGCCACCTCCCAGACGGGCCTCGAGGACGTATCGCTCGCGCAACACCCGGCCCACGGCAGGGTATGCCGGGAGTTCCAAGGTCGGCGATTGCAGGGATCGCGCCTGATCCACCTCTACCGTTGGTTCATTCGTGACACCGAACATGAGCGTCGCCCCTGTTATCGCCTCCCCGACCCGCCGCTGGGAGCTTAACGGTCGAGCTCGGCAATCGCCGGCTCGAACCATCTACATAGGTTGTCGCGCTTTCCGTCACATGTATGTAAGAAAACGCCGCCTTCGGGCCGGGGGAACAGGAAGAAAATAGCTAACTCCTGCGCAGCGAGCGGTACGGCTCCTTGAGTATCTGATAGAGCCCATAGCACAACAGTCCGATCGCCATGACGGCGAGCAGCGCGAGCAGTGCATCCCCGACCAGCGTCTCTCCGAGCTTCGCCAGCGCACCCCGCGAGCCGCTCGGCTGCGCGTGTCGAAACGCTGCGAGCAGCGCGAAGAAGCCGACCGGCAGGTAGAGAACGCCCTCGGCCACGTACCCGCAATGGCCGGCCCAGCGTTCCCATCGCGTGAGCGCGCCGTCGGCCCTGTCTCTACGCGGCGACGCCCTTGCTTCTTTCATGAAGCACGCCAACGATGTTGACGTCCGAGGCTCTCTTCTCCTTGAACACATCGACAATTTGAGTCGAGTGCAGGCCCGTG
>Ga0182013_10005920_pt1 | contig 14047 bp, 5 predicted proteins | sample 612S2MmetaG_FD_120487 | JGI IMG/M metagenome (GOLD analysis project Ga0182013, IMG submission 120487) | Permafrost microbial communities from Stordalen Mire, Sweden - 612S2M metaG | ecosystem: Environmental > Terrestrial > Soil > Wetlands > Permafrost | place: Sweden: Stordalen | collected... | reverse complement strand
TCTTCCCGGTCGCCGATCGCCCAGCCGCCCGACGTTTCATAGGCTTCGTCGAACCAGCCGTCAAGTACTGACAGGTTCAGCACGCCATTCATGGCCGCTTTCATGCCGCTGGTGCCGCAGGCTTCCTCCCCTCGCCGTGGATTGTTAAGCCAGAGATCGACGCCCTGCACCAGCTCCCGCGCGATCTTCATATCGTAATCTTCCACGAAAACAATGTGCTTCCAGAGATCGGTGTCTCTGGAAAGCTGCACAATCTCGCGAATGAAGGCCTTGCCAGGCTGGTCCTTGGGATGAGCTTTCCCGGCGATGACGATCTGGACCGGGCGCTCCCGGTCGCAAAGAATTTTCTTCAAACGCTCGACATCGCGGAATAGCAGTGTGGCCCGTTTATAGGTGGCAAAACGGCGCGCAAAACCGATGGTGAGCGCATGCGGATCCAGCACCTCAGCGGCATGCCGGATCTCGGCTGCGGCTGCTTTCCGGCGATAAGCCGAAGCTGTCTGGCGGTCGCGGATGAAAGCGATCAGACGGCGTTTGCGGCGGCGATGCATTTCGAGCAGCTCTTCGTCCGGAATGTCAGCGATTTGCGCCCAAACGGCCTTATCATTCCAGCGATTGCGCCATTCGGGCTCGAGGTATTGATCGTAGAGGTCGGCCAGATCGCCATTGAGCCAGCTGGGCAGGTGAACGCCGTTTGTGACTGCGGTAATCGGTATTTCATCCACCGGCAAGGAAGGCCAGAGGCTGTGCCACATCTCCTGCGAGACTTTGCCGTGCAGACGGCTGACTCCGTTGCGGTAGGCCGAGGCATTTAACGCGAGAATGGCCATCGAAAGCGGCTCGGCTCCGTCGTGCGGGTTCCGGCGGCCCAGCGCCATGAACTGCTCAAATTCCACGTGCGCTTCCTGGCAATACTGCCGGAAGTAGTGGTAAACCAGGCCGGGATCGAACAAGTCGATTCCCGCGGGCACGGGGGTGTGAGTCGTGAAAACGTTGTTGACGCGCGTAGCTTCCAGCGCCTCTTCAAACGTCAATCCCTGGCGCTCGATGAACAGGCGGATGCGCTCGATGGCGAGAAACGCCGAATGCCCCTCGTTCATATGGAATACGGTGGGCTTGTAGCCCATCACTTCAAGGGCGCGCATGCCGCCGATGCCGAGCACGATCTCCTGCCGGATGCGGGTGTCGTTGTCGCCGCCATAGAGCTGGCTGGCGATGGAGCGGTCTTCGGGCCGGGTATTCTGGTGCGTATTGGTATCGAGGAAAAGCAGCTTTACGCGCCCGACATCCATCGTCCAGACCCGAATCGCCACCGGACCTGCGGGGAGCTGTACGAAGACGGTCAGATGCTCGCCGTCGGGGCCCTTGGCGCGGCGCACCGGAAGCGAATAGAAGTCGTTCTCGAGGTAGCGTTCCTGCTGCCAGCCATCGGCGTTCAGATATTGCCGGAAGTATCCAAGTTGATAGAGAAGCCCGACACCGACCAGAGGCAGATCGAGATCGCTGGCCGATTTCATGTGGTCGCCGGAAAGAACGCCAAGGCCGCCGGAATAGACCGGCATACACTCGGTGAGCCCGTACTCGGCGGAAAAGTAGGCGATGAGCTTGTTGCCGGCAGCGGGGCTGAGGGCCATCTGAGCATCAAACCTCTGGCAGGCCAGTTTGTATTGAGCAAGATAGCGGACATCGGATGCCGCCCGGTCGAGCGTCGTTTGGGACACGCGCCCCAACATCACTACCGGGTTGTAGCTGGATTCCTTCCACAGAATGGGATCGAGGCGCCGGAACAATGTCCGGATGGTCGGCTCCCACGCCCAGAGGATGTTGTAGGCCAGTTCCGTCATGCGCTTGAGCTGCGGCGGCAAGGAGGGCCGGACAACGAATTCCTGAATGGGCTGAATGTTAAACGGCATGGTTTGGTTTTGGTCTACGTTAACTAAGTTAACGCGTGAACCAATTTTCTCGGGCGAAGGCAGTAATTAGTAGTACTACCGGCGGCCGGACACCTTGTGGATGTCCGGCCCCGAAAGCTCGTCTATTTGTAAATTACCGGTGTACTTGCCTGGAACTGCGAATTGTCCAGCGCGGCGTCCAGACCCGGGACGGCGCCCAGAGAATAGGGAAGGGCATAGGTTGAAACCTGGATGCCAGCCTGTGCACTCGCCCCTGCCGGCATGGTTGCGAGGATATACGACGGAATAGTGAACTGCTGATCCGAGGTTGGGGCCGCGCAATCAAAGTACACCGTGTAGGTGGATGCTCCGACAGGCCCGATCTGCGCCTGCCCCTGGATATCGACGTAGCCTATGGTATCGCCGCCAGTCCACGTAATAGTAAGCGGTTTGGTGCGGTCAATGGTGCTGCCGGAAATGAGTCCCTCGTTGTTCCAGACGATCTGCTGAGGAATCGGGAAAGTAAAATTCAGAGGCCCGATATCGGATCCGCCGGCGCTTGAAAAGCCCCAGAGGCCGGAAAGGCTACTGCCGCCCCCTCCGCCACCGGCTGCCGAGTACTGTCCTGTGCTGGATGCGGTCATTGAGATCACCTTACCGGAGGGCGGTGTCAGCGTTACCGAAGGCCCGGCGTTCAAAGGCGTCGCATTCGGGCCGCCGCCCCCGGCTCCCGCTGCTACGAAGCCCGTAACGCAGCTGCGATAGGTTGGTTCGGAATTAATGCTCTGAGCCTGCGCCGCCAGTTGCGCCTGACTGAATTGAAAGAATTGAACGCTCGCGGTATTAGTCGTGGTGGTAGTAGTGGAACTCCCGTTAATACTTGTGGAGACGTTCTGCTTTATCGCCAGAGCCATTGCCTTGACACTGTTCTTGCTTAGCGCCGAGGTTGGGATGTATTGCGTCGGATCGGAACAGGTGGCCCCATCGGTGGCGGCAATCGACATGGTAGGCCCGTTGCTCGTTACAGGAGTGCTCCCGCCCGTCTGCACCATGATGGATACGTTACATCCCTGAGGGGCGGTTGGCGGCACCACAAAGACGATCTGATCCAGGCCGGGAGAACCCGGCGATCTGCCCGCGTAGGCTACGTTGGGTGAGAGAACGCCACCTACGAAAACCGAGGGCGTGGGGCCGATGTTCCCGGCAGGCGGTGCGCCACCGCTGCCGGTATCGCCAGCCGCGGTAGTTGCTCCCAGTCCGGTCCCCCAAAGAATGAGCGTATCCCCCGGCTTAGCCGTATTTGTGGCCGTCACGAGTTGATAGTTGGCGAAAGTCACCACTGCCGGTCCGCCGCCGGAACCAGGGGAGACAGTCGAAACGCCGAAGCCGCTTGTCAGAACCGTAACCGGGAATGAGCCGCTCTTTCCGTTGTAGGTTAGATTTAACGTGCCGGTGCCAGCCGGTGCGCCAGAGGGGATAATTCCGGCGACTTGGGAAGATACCGTGTACAGGACGGGAACCGGCACAGTAGTCCCTCCGACGGTTACAGTCATGGTTGTGGTTGCCAAGCCAGCCGTAGTCGGCAGAGGTAATTGTGCTAACGCGATAGTGCTCGGACCAAGATTAGCTCCATAAGCCACGAACACGGCGCCCTGCGCTATCCCGTAGCCTGGAGATCCGGGAGGGATACCGCTCGCGGCGTTTACAATTCCAGTAAAGGTGGGACTCTGCGCGGCCAGCGTGCCCGCAACCGCTACAAATGTAAGCAAAAGTTTCTTAGGCGTCTGCATTGCGTCTCCAAAATACCACCCAGCCGTTAGCGGATGGTGGCTTTCAGAGTGTACTACGGCTGTATCCGGCGCGCGGATTTAAGGTACTGCCTGAAAGGTTTCAGGCAGTACCGGATTTAACACGGGTGCTTCAAGAACTTAACGAATGAGGGGGTTAGTACTACCAGGTCTTCCGGTCTACTTGCCAAATGTAAATCGGAGGGTCTGTTCTCCAGCCACAGCTTTGCCGTCTTCGCGGGCCGGTTCGAATTTCCATTGCTTCGCGGCTTCGACCGCGCGCTCGGCCAGGTAGGATTCCAGTCCGGCCCGGTGTTTGTCCGGCAGAGTCGCCGAAACCACGTGGCCGCGCGCATCGATTCTGACCCGCACATCGATTGGAATCGTGCTTTTGATACGGGGCTTGATGCTGGCAGGAATCATCGGCGGAACCTTGTGAGTAGCGCGGGGAGCGGTTGAATTGGGCTTCGCCGCAGGAGGCTTTGCCGCTTTCGGAGCGACCGGCGCAGGAACGACGGCCGGAGCAGGCGCGACTTCGCGGACGAAATGGAAAGTATCGGCCGAAATGACGCCGGAATTATCCGTCACCTCCAGCCGGAAAGTGACATCGTTTCCGGACGGTTTGTAATTGTACGTTCCAGAAGCAAGATCTTGCGGGGAAAGATCGATCTGGTTTTGTTCATCGCCTTCCCGGACGAACAACTGCACCGATCGCGCGTCATGTAGCGCGGTGGCATTGGTATTCCACGAAACGCGCCACGACTGGCCTGAACTGGCGGCGTAAAGCCCAAGCGGGCGAGCCGGTTCAGTTTTTTGCCCGGTCTTGCTGGCCGCCGGTGCCGGGGCTGGTGCTTCACGACGGGCCGGCGGAGCCAGAAGCATCCAAAGCATCGCCCCCGCAACCAGCAGCGACGCTGGCAGGGGCCACCATTTTTTCCAGTCCTTCCGCGGCGATTCTTGCCTCTCTTCCGATACCGGTGGATCCGGCAGGTCCGGAATTCTTGCTTCCTGGACAGATTCGGCTTCAGCTCGATGAGATGGTTCGACGATTTCCGGAACAAAATCCGGAATCAGACGCCGCGAACGAAGCGTGGGAGGCGAAAACGTCCGTGCGTGATCGATCTGGTAAGGAAACGCGCCGCCTACCGGCTGCATGCCGCTGTTTTCGTCGCCTTCCCGGCGAACGTAGAACTGCCCGGTGATCTCCCGCCCGTTCTGCGGTTTGATCACCAGCAGGATATCGAAAGTGTCATGGAAATAGGCGTCGATCAGCTCAAGATCGGAATTCTCCAGCTGCAGGCCCGGGCGCATGTGGCTGCGATAGATGCCCACGGCTGAAAGCTCGCTTCCTTCCCGCTCGGAAGCTTCCAGAATCGCCGTGGCTGCTTTCAGCAGTCCGGCCCGGTCTCCCTGATCGAGAACGAATTCCGGCCCCATGGTGTGCCCACAGGGGATCCGGTGAAATCGCTCAATCCGTATTTTGGCTCCGACGGAAGTCCTGTCAACCGATCCCAGCAGCAGCCCGCCGATTTCCGTGCCGCGCGGTTCGCTGTCGAGGCTCTCCAGGGCGTCGCGTGCGATACCGTCCATCACGTCCGGATGCACATCGATGGAGAGCGTAGAGTCCGCCGGATGCCAGACGAAGCGGGTCAGTGCTTCCATGACCTCTTTTTTACTCCGCTCGGACGTATCGTTCAACGGGTCGGTGATAGTGGCCATACGGGACCTGTGGGAACAGACGCGGTTACGGTCAGGCCGGGTTCCCTTATTACTGCCGGGAACGCCGAATCTGAACGGGAATTAATATGGGTAAATGTCATCCGCCGCGCTTTATCGCTCCCTATTATTATGTGCGATTGTCGTATCAGTGAATTCCTGCGCACCCCGCGGCGCCCAAAACGCCGCCTCCGCGAAAAAACTCAAAACCATCAAAGATGACTGGTGGGAATGGTTTCAGAGCGAAAATCCGGAAAACGCGACCCAATTGGGTGAGTACAAATACAACGACAAGCTGAGCGACGTTTCCCTGGCGCACGTCCCGCAGGTCAGAAGCGACGTGTCCGCTTTCCTTGCCCGGCTTCATACGATTGACGCGGCGTCGCTTTCGGAAGCCGATCAGCTCGACCAGGCTCTGCTGGTGCGGGTTCTCGAAGACACGGCCGGCGGGATCGATCTGAAGACCTGGGAGATGCCGGTCGATCAGTTCAATGGAATCCATATTTATTTGCCGCAGATTCCCACCTACGCTCCGTTCGACAGTGTCAAGCACTACGAGGATTACATCGCGCGCCTGAAACAGATTCCCGTATCGCTGGATCAGGCGACTGACGTGATGCGGCAGGGAATGCGCGACGGCTTGATGCCTCCGGCCTATTTGCTTGAGAAGACGCTGCCGCAGTGTGATGACATTGTCAAATCCGCAGGCGAAGCCAATCCGTTCGCGACTCCGGTGAAGAAAATTCCGGACAGTTTTGCGGCGGCAGACAAGAAACGCCTGCATGACGAAGTGCTCGCGGTCATCGATACGCAGGTGCGGCCCGCTTACGCAAAGCTGCGGCAGTTCATCGCGGCGGAATATGCGCCGAAGGGACGCAAAGACCCTGGCATCTGGTCCTTGCCGGATGGCGATCAGCGCTACCGGTATGCCATCCGCTATCAGGCTTCGTCATCGAAGACGCCCGGGGAGATTCATCAATTGGGCCTTGCGCAGGTCGCCGATATTGAGGCGCAGATCGATGCGTTGGGCAAGAAAGCCGGCTTCAAAGACGGTAAAACGTTTCAGAAAGCGACGCTGAAAGATCCGAAGTATGTGGCGAAGTCGCGGGAGCAGATTCTCGAGGCCTACAGGCATTACATTGAGCAAATGGAGCCGAAGCTTCCACAGTTGTTTGGCCGGCTGCCGAAGGCGCGGGTGACCGTTACATCCGTACCGGCCTTCATGGAGAAAGACGGCTCGACTGAATACATGAGCGGCACGCCGGACGGTTCGAGGGCAGGGCAGGTATGGGTCGACACGTACGATCCGACGCACCACAACATGCTGGAAGACGAGGCGACGGCCTATCACGAAGGCATCCCGGGCCATCACATGCAGATCTCGATCGCGCAGGAGCTTCCGCTGCACCCGTTTCATCACGCGCTGGGCTTCAACGCCTATGTGGAAGGCTGGGCGCTGTATGCGGAGAGGGTGGGTAAAGAGGTCGGGTTCTATCAGGATCCGGCGAGCGATATGGGACGATTGCAGAGCGAATTGTTCCGTGCGGTGCGGCTGGTTGTGGACACGGGAGTTCACTACAAGCACTGGAGCCGGGAGCAGATGGTGCAGTTCTTTGAAGAGCATTACGGGGATGCGCCGCAGTCGGAGGTGGACCGTTATATTGCATGGCCGGGGCAGGCGCTGGGATACAAGCTGGGCCAGTTGGAGATTCTGGATTTAAGGCAAAGGGCGCAGACGGAGTTGGGAAGCAAGTTCGACATCAAAGCATTCCACGATGAAGTTCTGGGGGCGGGAGCCTTGCCGCTGGAACTCCTGGACGCCAGAGTAACAAGTTGGATCGCAAGCCAAAAATAAAATCAAAACGCGGCTGAAAGCCGCATCTCCGTCTGAGAATTTCATCATCCAGTGGATACTCTGTCGATGTGACACCTCGTCATCTGCCGCACTGGAATCGGCCGGGCGTACCCTGTTTTCTCACGTGGCGTCTTATTGGTTCACTTCCGACCGGGAAAATCGCGGACGTCTGGACGAGCGAGGGTGCCAAATTTGTCGCATTTGACCGAATGCTCGATGCCCGTGCCACAGGACCCAAGTGGCTTGCACGCCCGGATATTGCGATAGCGGTGGCTGAGGAACTCGCGGCGGGGGCTGTAAACGGTTACTACGAATTGGGCAGTTGGGTGATAATGCCCAACCACGTTCACATACTTTTGTGTCCAGCCGTTCAAATCTCCAGAATTGTATCAGGGTCAAAGCAACCACTGCCAGGGTCGCCAACCGCCTTCTAAACAGAACAGGCCCGTTCTGGAGCAGGAACTATTTCGACCGCTGGATACGCGATTCAAAAGAAGAGCAGCGAGTAGTTCGTTACATCGAAAACAACCCAGTCAAAGCAGGGCTCTGCGCAGACGCGACCGCTTGGCCTTTTTCTAACGCTGGAGATGCGGCTTTCAGCCGCGTTTCGTCTGGTAGGATCTCCAGATAAAAAACGGGGTAACGGTCGCCCGCTACCCCGAAACCACTTCAAACTTCTAATCGCCTAGAAAGTAATACGGGCGCTAACCTGCAAACGGCGAGCCTGCGTGCCGTCCGGGAAACCGCCATCCGCCGTGCCGAAACCAATTGCGGCCGGAGTCGGTGTCAACACTCCCTTGGTTTCCGTATAAGCCTGAGTCGCCAAAGACGTCGGCGACCAGTTGTTCGCAATGTTGAAAGCCTCAAAGTTCAGGCTTCCCATGATGCGTTCAGTGAGCGGGATGAACTTCGTCAGCCGGAAGTTTTCCTGCTGGACCCATGGCGTATAGAGACTATCCACCGGCAAGAAGGGCACCCGGGTGTTGTTGAAGCCGTTTATCGTGGAGCTGTAGACGCTTCCCGCAATCGGAGTGTCATTGAAGTGAATCTGCGCGCTGCCCGTCGGACGGCCGCTTTGCAGTGTTGTGATGCTCGAGAGCTGCCAGTTGTTGATTACGTATTTGGCGAAAAAGCCCGTCGATTGCGTAAATACAGGCGACCACACGAAACTGTAGACAAGACGTTGACGCTGGTCGAGCGCGCCGCTTCCCTTTTCGAAACCATAGTTGCCGTTATAGAGCCACGTGGAATCGCTGAAGCCAAAGATCGCGTTCGTTGCCGCTCCCTGACCGTCATCGATCTCATGCGACCAGGTGTAAGACCCCGACATCTGGAGCCCTTTCGAAAAGCGTTTGGTAACACTCAGCACCAGCGCATCGTAGAAACTGCTTACGCCGTTCGTCTCCTGCAGAATGGCGCCGAAGTTGGGATTCGGACGCGCGCCGGTGTAAGTCTGTGTGGTGTAGCTCCCCACCGCCTGCCCCGCTGTGTTGTCGATGGTGTAGGTAAACGGAGCCCCCAGCGCCGGCATATTGATGTCCCGCGTTCCGTACAGATTCACACCATGGCTGAAGATGCCTGAAGCCGACAACACGAGGGTGTTGGTAAGCTGCCGTTCCAGCGTCAAATTCGCCTGCTCGGAATAAGGAGTTTTCAGTTTCGCGGAAAGAACATCCAGTGTGATGCCCGGCCCGCTGCTAACCTGACTTCCGGCCAGAGTCGGGATGGCGTTCGGGAAAACCGGACCCTGTGCCGCAATCAGTGCCGCGTTTGAGAGGCTGACCTGCGTCTGCACCAGGCTGTTCCCGGTGTAAACATCATCGATCATTCCTCCGATAAGACGTGCATAGTAGGTTCCCACGCCCGCGCGCAGAACGGTCTTGTCATCGATTTTGTATGCGAGACCGATGCGCGGCATCACGTTGAGCCGGCCGGTTGGAATCTTTGCAGCCGTCGCCGGGTACAGGGGATTTGCGGCTGGCGGAGGCGGCGCAAAAGTATGTTCGTAGCGCGCGCCAATCGTCACCGTGAGCTTGTTGCTGACCTGCCATTGATCCTGCAAATAGCCGCCAAAGTCTTTGATTGTGTAAGCGACTGACGGATTACCGAAGGTCTGCGAGTAAGCGCTGTAACAAGCAACGCCGGCGCAATTCTTTCCACCGGGCGCGCCGCCCGAATAATCGAGAGCGAAATTGGTGACCGTTGCATACGTGTACGAACCGTAGCGGTTGCTCAAGTAGTTGATGGCGTCGGACACGTGCTCGATCGTTGCACCGAACTTGATCGTGTGCTTGCCTTTTACCCAGCTCACGTCGTCGGCGAATTCATTGCGAACTTCGAGCGGTTCCACGCGGGGCAGGTAGGTTGCCGGTCCAAGCTGGACGCCTGCCACCGACACGTCAAGATAGCCGAGTCCGCCGCCAAGTTCCGCCTGATCGAAGCCGTCGGCCTGGCGATCGGTGTCGAGGCCATAGCGGAACGTGTTTACTAAACTGCCATTCGGCACAAAGGTCCAGGTGCCTTTTCCATTGCGAACGAACACTGAGTCGTCGCCATTGCCGGTGATACCGGCGCCCGTGGTGGACGAGAGGCCGGTCTGAATTCCGTTGGGCGACTTCCAGCGAAGGAAATTAAAGCTGGCGCTGAACGTATTCTTGTCGTTCAAGTGATAGTCGAGACGGCCGAAGTACAAATCGTTGGATGCGACGCGCGGAATCTGCCCGAAGAAGCGGGGCAGCAGCCCGTTAATCGCACTGCACTGAGCAGCCGTGGCAGGGGCTGCGCAAGTCAGCCAGACCTGATTGGTGGCATCGACAAACCCGACCTTCACCTGGCTGTCTGTCATCGGGAAATTACGCCGCGTGATATCGGTGCTCAGGAAGTAGAACAACTTGTTCTTGATAATCGCGCCGCCCACCGTTCCGCCGGTCTGGATGCGATGTTCCGTGGGGTTGAATGCCGAGAACGGATCGTGAGCATCGAAGCCCGTGCTGCGCAGGAAGTAGAACGCGCTGCCATGAAGTTCATTGGTGCCGCTCTTCGTCACCGTATTGACGACGCCGCCCATGGCCCGTCCGTATTCCGCCGACACGTTCGCGGAAACGACCTGGAATTCCTGCACCGCGTCAGCCGAAATCTGCGACTGAATGCGGGTTCTGCCCGCGTTCTCGTCGTAGAACTGTTCGGTGTTGTCGTTGCCGTCGAGCAGGAACGAATTGTTGCCCGCGACGCCGCGGAACGTCAGCAATCCAAAAGTGGAGTCATTGGTGACGCCCGGCGTATTCAGTACGAAGGCGTCAACGCGGCGGCCATTGATCGGCAAGCTCATAATGTCGCGCGTATTGACGACATTCGAAACGTCGCTCCGGGTATCTTCGATGAGCTCGGCAGCGCCGCTGATTTCAACTGACGTCGTGGTCGACCCCACTGACAGCGCTACCGCCAGATTAAGATTCTGGCCCACTTCGAGAGTGATATCGGTGGCCGCGTAGGGCGCAAAACCGGCGGCATTGACGTCAACTTTGTAGCCGGCTCCCGGCAGCAAACCAGGGGCACTGAAAACCCCGGAGCCATTGGTCTCGAGCGAACGCGTGATGCCGCGCGATTCATTCGTAACGATTACTTTGGCGTTGGGAACAACAGATCCGGATGGGTCGTGGACCTCACCGGAGATACCTGCCAGCCCGCCGACGGACTGCGCAAAACACGACGCCGCGGCAAGAGCAAACACTAATGCTTTAGAAACTAAACGCACACAAACCTCCCTGAAAAAATTTGAACTGATAACCCAAAAAGACGGTGTATAAAAATGCTACCAGAAATCGCTGTAACAATTGCATGAAAAATGGCAGCCCGCAGGCCCGTGATAGCATTGGGATTCTCCCTTTCGCCCCCTTTGTAAATGATTCGCGCCGTTAAAGGAACCAGGGATTTACTGCCTCCCGACACTGCGGTATGGAACCGTGTGGATGCTATTGCACGCGAGGTCTTCCGGGCATACAACTATCACGAAATTCGTACGCCCATCCTTGAAGAAACGCAGCTCTTTGCGCGCGGAGTCGGTCAGGAAACCGATATTGTTTCCAAGGAGATGTACACTTTCGAGGACCGTGACGGATCGTCCCTGACCCTTCGCCCCGAAAACACTGCGTCCGTGATTCGCGCCTATATTGAACACCGCCTGGATCAGAAACCAGGCGTCCAGAAGCTGTACTATATCGGACCAATGTTTCGCCGCGAGCGTCCGCAGAAGGGCCGTTACCGGCAGTTCTTCCAGATCGGCGCGGAAGCCATTGGTTCGGAATCACCTTTCATCGACGCAGAAGTTATTGAGCTGGTAATCGAAATTCTGACTCGCGCAGGCCTCACCGGCTTCACACTTCTGCTGAACTCCGTGGGCGATTCCAACTGCCGCCCTGCTTATGTCGAAGCTCTGCGGGCCGCGCTCAAGCCGGTCGCTTCGCAACTTTGCGGAGATTGTCAGCGCCGTGTCGAAACCAATCCGCTGCGCGTTCTCGATTGCAAAGTCCCGCAAGACCAGCCAATTATCGACGCGTTGCCGTCGATCCTCGACCACCTCTGTCAGCCTTGCAACGAACACTTCAACGCGGTCCAGACTTACCTTCGCGATCGCGGGATTCCTTTCGAAGTCCGTCCGCGCATGGTTCGCGGACTCGACTACTATATGCGGACCACGTTCGAAGTCACGCACGGGAATCTGGGATCGCAAAATGCCGTGCTCGGTGGCGGCCGGTATGACGGACTGGCAGAGTCGCTGGGATCCACCGTGCACTCGCCTGGCATTGGCTTCTCCATCGGCGAAGACCGGCTGGTAATGACTGTGCCGGATGTCGAAGGATCAAAGCTCGACGTATTTCTCGCACCCTTGGGTGAAGCTGCGCTCTTGCATGCAGGCAGTCTCGCGCGGGATCTGCGACGGGCAGGCGCTTCCGTGGAAGTGGCGGCGAACGCGAAATTAAAACGCGCCATGGAACTGGCCAACAAGTACGGAGCCCGCTTTGCGGTGATACTGGGAGATGACGAAATCGCCGCTGGCCAGTATTCCCTGAAAGATATGCAGTCGGGCGATCAGCAGCGCGTCACGCGCGAAGAATTGTTCCAAAGGATCAGGATTTAGAATCTACATGCACAGGTATAGAACGCATACGTGCGGAGAACTGCGGGAGTCGGATGTTGGCGCAACAGTGCGCCTCTCAGGCTGGCTTCGCAACAGACGAGACCACGGCGGAGTTTACTTCATCGATCTCGCCGACCACTACGGCACCACTCAACTGGTGGTGGCGCCGGAAGATTCTTTTTACGAAAAGGTGATTCGCCTCCCCAAGGAAACGGTGATCCGCGCCGACGGAAAAGTTGTGCATCGCGAAGAAGGCAAGGTCAATCCCGCGATGGCGACGGGCGCGATCGAAATCCAGGTCTCCGAAGTTGAGGTTCTGGGCCCCACCGAACCGCTGCCGTTCAACGTTTTCCCCGAAACGCAAGTCCCGGAAGATCTGCGGCTCACCTATCGCTTTCTCGATCTGCGGCGCAGCAAGATGCATGCAAACATCATCCTGCGCTCGAAGGTGATTACCAGCATTCGGCGGCGGATGGTCGAGCTTGGCTTTACCGAATTTCAAACGCCAACCCTGACCGCATCGAGCCCGGAAGGTGCACGCGATTACCTCGTTCCTTCGAGGCGGCATCCAGGCAAGTTTTACGCGCTACCCCAGGCCCCGCAGATGTTCAAGCAGATCATCATGGTGTCCGGTTTCGACCGGTATTTCCAGATCGCCCCCTGTTATCGCGATGAAGATGCCCGCGCCGACCGCTCACCAGGCGAGTTCTATCAGCTCGATCTGGAGATGAGCTTCGTCACGCAGGACGACGTGTTCAAAGCTGTCGAAGCGCTCATGGTTGGCGTATTCACCGAATTCGCGCCAACGCGCACCATCACGCAGGCTCCGTTCCCGCGCATTGCCTACCAGGATGCCATGCTGCGCTACGGAACCGACAAGCCCGACCTCCGCAACCCAATCGGGATCAAAGAACTTTCCGATGTATTCGCAACCTCGGGATTCAAAGCGTTCGCAGGCAAGACCGTGCGCTCGCTCAAAGTTCCGCAGGGCGGCCAGCAAACCCGTTCCTTCTGGGATCGCCTCGAAGAACGCGCCAAAAACGACGGAGCCGCCGGACTGGCATGGCTTCTTGTTGAAGCGGACGGTTCACTAAAAGGCCCCATCGCCAAGTTCCTCGATGCCGATACTCAGGCAACCCTGCGCACCAGACTAGAGGCCGTCACGGGCGATGCGATTATTCTGATCGCCGACTCGGTCACCGCGAAGGTCTGCAAAATCATGAGCTCTCTGCGCGATCATCTCGGCCAGTTGCTCGGCCTGATCGAACAGAACATTTACAAATTCTGCTGGATCGTCGATTTTCCGATGTATGAGTTCGACCACGAAGCCGGAAAGATCGAATTCAGCCACAATCCGTTCTCCATGCCGCAGGGCGGCCTCGACGCCCTCAACAACCAGGATCCCCTGACGATCAAAGCCTTCCAGTACGACATCGTCTGCAACGGGTACGAGCTGTCTTCCGGCGCAATCCGGAATCACCATCCGGAGATTATGTATCGGGCGTTCGAGATTGCCGGCTACGAAAGGTCCGAAGTCGATACCCGATTCCGCGCGCTCATCAATGCGCTGAAGTTCGGCGCACCACCACACGGAGGCATCGCGCCTGGGGTGGATCGTATCGTGATGCTCCTCGCCGACGAGCCGAATATCCGCGAAATC
>Ga0182013_10005919_pt1 | contig 14050 bp, 15 predicted proteins | sample 612S2MmetaG_FD_120487 | JGI IMG/M metagenome (GOLD analysis project Ga0182013, IMG submission 120487) | Permafrost microbial communities from Stordalen Mire, Sweden - 612S2M metaG | ecosystem: Environmental > Terrestrial > Soil > Wetlands > Permafrost | place: Sweden: Stordalen | collected... | reverse complement strand
TCCGATTCAGGCATGGTTGCGGGGTTTGCCGTGGCCTGCCTGATGCCGCCGCAAGCCGAACTGGAGATCATCGCGGTTGCCCCAACTGCCCAGCGTCGTGGCCTGGCCCGGCGGCTTTTCGCCTCGCTGTCTGCTGAGCTCCGCACAGCTCAAGTCACAGAGGTATTTCTTGAGGTGCGCGCTTCCAACCACGCGGCGCTAGGGCTTTACCGGCTGTTAGCCTTCGAGGAAACCGGCCGCCGCCCGCGCTACTACCATGATCCTGTTGAGGATGCACTCCTGATGAGACTCCGGTTTTGAGCAGTCAGTGGGCGGGGATTGCTCTCGCCAATTGTGCCCGAATTCCGTGACAGCAAGTCCAATGCCCAGCGCTCTCCCTTCTCCAAAACGGGTTTCTGCTCTGAATTCCACAGCCGGGTTACTTCTGATTCTTTTTGGGCTTGCCCTTTGTGCTGCGCCGGGACTATATGTAAATGTTCAGTAATAAACGGAGGTGCCTGATGGACGAAATACAGGATTCTACGCTGAGCGAAGAACTCAATCGCCTGCATGCCGAACATCATCGCTACGCTCAGCGGCTGGAAGAGCTTCTCGAAAAGCCTTATCTCTCCGAAGAGGAGCAGGTTGAGGCAGTCAAACTCAAGAAGCTGAAGTTGCACACCAAGGACCTGATCTTCGCCCTGGAACGTCGATTGCCGGTCGTCGCTTAGGGACCTTGTAGCAACAGACGGATGCAGGCGGGTTGCCCGAGTGTAAGCTGCGGGTATCCTCGGTAAGATTTGTGTGCGCCTGAATCCATGCCTGGTCTGAAGGCTCAATCGGCACCGGAGCAAATTCACCGTATAATCGTTGGGACGATGGTTCGTGACGGTTACATCTACGGTTTGAGCTTGCTGGCAGTGGCGATTGTGCTGGTGTGGGCTACGGGCTATTGGGCGTGGAGTATAGCGCCCCTGCTCTTGGCGGCTTTTTTTCTCTGGTTCTTCCGCGATCCTCAGCGGACGATTCCGCTGGAGTCGGGACTGATTGTCTCGCCGGGCGACGGCTTGGTCACCGAAACGGCTGCCATCGTTACCCCCGAAGGGCCGCGGCAGCGGATCAGCATCTTCCTCAGCGTTTTTAACGTGCACGTGAACCGATCGCCGATCGCCGGCGTTCTCACCAGTGTGCGCTACCAGAAGGGCGAGTACTTGAACGCCATGAATCCCGCCTCGGCCGACCGCAACGAGCAGAACATCGCCACCGTTCGCGGCCAGGGAATTGAAGTCACCTTCAAGCAGATTGCCGGCTTGCTGGCCCGGCGCATTGTCTTCAACCTGCGTGAAGGCGACACGGTCGAGCGCGGCCAGCGCGTAGGCCTCATCAAGTTCGGCTCCCGTGTGGATGTACTGCTGCCGACTGCAGCGGTACTTCGAGTGAAGGTGGGCCAGCGCGTCAAGGGCGGAGCCAGCGTGTTGGCGGCCATGCCCCAAGGAGACCGCTCATGAACCATCGCACCCCCGCACAGGCCCGAGCCAATGCACAGGCGCAGTTGCGCCGAGGCATGTTCCTGCTGCCTTCGCTGTTCACCGTCGGCAACATCGCCGCCGGCTTCATTTCTATCACTCAGACGATGGCCGCTATTGCGGGCATCGGCGACGCGCATACCCGTCTCGACTGGGCGGCCATCGCCATCCTCTTCGCCATTCCCTTCGATGCACTGGATGGCCGCATCGCCCGCATGACCAACACCTGCAGCGATTTTGGCAAGGAGCTCGACTCGCTGGCTGATGCCATCACCTTCGGCGTGGCGCCCAGTCTGTTGGCGCTCGTCTGGGGATTCCATTTCCTGCCCGAATCCATCAATCCGCAGTTGCACCAGAACCTGCTCCATGCCGGTGCCTTCATCTGCTTTCTGTTTCTCATCGGTGGAGTCTCGCGGTTGGCGCGCTTCAACATCAGCCATGACGCTCAGCCGCGCAATCCGGGCCGGCCGGGCCGCAAATACTTCGTAGGCATGCCCATTCCAGCAGCGGCCGGTCTGCTGGCAGCCAGTGTTCATCTCTGCGGCGGATATCCGCTTGAGGCCTGGTGGGTCGCACTCATCTGGCTCGCCATCGTGGGCACCAGCGGCTTCCTCATGGTCAGCACTTGGCGCTTCTGGTCCGGCAAGGAGCTAAGCCTCTCCCGCCGTCATCCCTTTCAGATTCTGTTTATCATCTCGATCGTGCTTTTCCTGATCTTGCGGTATTCCCAGGGGGTGCTCTTCTCGCTGTCGCTGGTTTACATGTTTTCCGGCATCTGGGCGCGAGCTGCATATTCCTGGTCGCGCCGCCGCCGCAAGCTGCCGGACGGCACGTTCGCTCCTCCCGTCGAACCTGCTGCACCCGAACCGGAGCCGTTGAACCGCTCATAGTTTTCGCTAACTAACAGAAGGAAGCCTGTGTACAAGATTGCTATTGCCGGAGCCTCCACACTGGTGGGGCGGGAGTTGAAGGAAGCGTTGTCAGAGTCGTCTCTAGCGACGGCCACCACTGTTTTGTTGGACGACGAAGAGGTGCAGGGCAAGCTGGATCAAGTGGGTGACGAGATCACCTTCGTTCAAGCCATCGCTCCTGATGCCTTTGAACGCATCGACTTCACATTCTTCTGCGGGTCTGAGGATATGACCCGCAAGCACTGGCGCGAGGCGCTTCGGGCCGGCTCCACGGTGCTCGACCTCTCTGGCGCTCTGGATCAGGAGAAGGGCGTCGTGGTGCGCGCGCCTTGGCTGGACTCCGAGACTCTGGGCTCCGAGGAGTCCACCGTTGACCTGTATACTCCCGCCGTGGTTCCTGCTCACCCTGCGGCTTTGGCGCTGGCACTGCTCTTTGAACGGCTCCAACAAGCCGCTCCGATTCGCTTTGCTGCCGCCACGCTGCTGCAGCCGGCCAGCGAGTTTGGCCGTGCAGCGCTGGACGAACTCCACCAGCAGACCGTCAGCCTGCTCAGCTTTCAGGGGCCGCCCCGCGACCTCTACGACGCACAGGCGGCCTACAACCTGCTTGCCGGTTTGGGCGAAGCCGCCAAGGTCAGCTTGAGGGCGGTTGAGGCGCGGATTCGCCGCCATTACGCCGTGCTCTCTCAAAGCCGCCTGCCTGTTCTTGCCCTGCAGGTGATTCACGCGCCCGTCTTCCACGGCCATGGTTTTTCGATCGCCATCGAGCTGGAGAAACCGGCGGAGATTGCCGCCCTGGAAGAAGCTCTAAGCGGTGGCCACGTGGACTTGGTTCTCGAAGACACTGACTCGCCCTCAAATCTGGCCGCAACCGGCCAGAATGACGTGCTCGTCCGGCTGCGGCCTGAGCCGGATGCGAACAACTCCAGCAAAACCTCCCGCCTATGGCTCTGGGCTGCCTCTGACAACCTGCGCCTCAATGCGCAGAACGCCGTCGAGTGTGCTCTTGACTTGCGTCGCCTGCGGCCACAGGGAACGGTGCAGTAGACCGGCGAATCGACTTCCGGCTTGTTTGAACCTTAATGGCGGGAACAGTGATTGGCGTCGCAGTCTTACGGCTTCGGCGCAAGCTTCGGCGGATCAATCACGTACTCATCGCCGACCCGTGCCACAAGCAGTCTGCGGCGGTCGACCAGCAGCTTCAGTTGGTTCGTGACCTCGACGAACTCCTGCTTTTGTCCAGCCGTCAGTGGCGTCGCGGACTGGCTCATCTTGGTCAACTCATCCAGTCTTGCCTGTAGCTTCGGCATCTCGCGGTCGATCAGAACAGGACGAATGATGGTGGTCTTCTCATGGCCGCTGGCCAGTTCGTTGCGGTTATTCTCGCCCCAGACGGGCAATACGCCCACGTGCCCCAGCTCGACGCGCACGCCTCCCGGCCCGTAGTCCTTGCGAACGGCGGAAAACAGCCCAATCATCTCGTCCCTCGGGTCGCCTTCCTTGTCCGGCATCAGCCCGTCCACATATGTGCGCGACTGATTCGAGAGGAAATTTCCCAGCGAATAAAAGATGACTGTGTTGCGGCCATCGGTGGTGCGATAGGTCTCTACCGGCTGCAGAACGTGCGGATGGTGGCCCACGATCACCGTAGCTCCTGCCTCCAGCATTTTGTGAGCCGTGTCCACGTCCTCGGGCCTTGGCGCGGGCGCGTACTCTGTGCCCCAGTGGATCGAAACCACCAGAAAATCGCATTGCCCGCGCGCCTTCTTGATGGCATCAATCACACTAGCCTCGTCCATTCCTGGCGCGCCGCCCGACTCGCCTGGATAAGGGAAGAAGTTCACGTGCGGCAGTTCGTCTTTGTCCGGATTGCGGCCTCCGTTGAGCCAGCGTGTCATGCCCAGCCAGCCTACTTTAATGCCGTTGGCTTCGACGACCACCGGCTCCCAACTCTGCGCCTTCGTCTCACCCGTGCCGGCAAAGATCAGCCCACGTTCGTGCAGGTGCTCGCGAGTTTCAGCAAAGCCCGCCCAGCCCTGGTCCATCATGTGGTTGTTGGCGGATGAGACGATCTTGATGCCATTCGCCTTCAGCGCGTCAAGCAGTGCGATGGGGGCGTCGAACATGAAGGGCTTCGAGCCGTGCGAGTGCGCTGGGGCCACAGGCGTTTCGAGGTTCACAAAGCCGAAGTCGGCCTTCTCGAAGATGTCCTTTACATCGGAAAAGAGCGCGCCCCAACCTTGCGCGCCGTCCCCGGCAGCAGCTGCTGCTGCTCGAACAGGCTCATGCGGAATCACGTCGCCGGCCACTGCAAAGCTCACCTGGGCCACTTCGCGCGGATAAGGCACCACAGCCACCGCAGGACGGCTGCCATGAGAGCCGGCCAGCAAGGCCGCACCAAGGGCCGCAACGAGAAGCAGAACGCCGCCCCCGGCCAGACGCCAGTGCCTGCGCAGGCCAGCCGCAAGCTTGGTGCCGAATCCCGCCCCAAGCCGATCTCCGAGTATCGTCCAATCCATAGCCCGCGCCAAATAAGACTCCTTCTTCCCAATCGCAAGATGGAATGCAATCAGCATACAGCGAACAGGCCCGTTTCCATCCACCGCAACTTCCCATCCAAATCTTCTCTGTTCTGGCGCATTCAAGATGGGCTATATTGTCTACACGCCGAATCGGGGGCCCCCGATTGTGTTCTGGCGGTTCCCCGACCCTGCGAAACGAGTACGTTCTTTTTATTCCGGATGCGGATGCAGCCCTTGCACGGCGGGGTTCCTTTTCCTCTTTCGAGACGGCGAAGGTTTCCGAGGCGGGACCGACGCACCGGCGCGCGGCTGCCAAGCAAAAGTGAAGCAGAGAAACATTCGAGGAGGGGCTGATGAAGATTTCCGACACGATTGGATTGGTGCTGACCAGCAAAAATGAAAACAGGATACTGTCGATAGCCCCCGAGCAGTCGGTCTATGAAGCAATCGAGAAGATGGCCGAGAACGATGTCGGCGCCTTGCTGGTCCTTTCCAATGATCGGCTCGTCGGCATTCTGTCGGAGCGCGATTACGCGCGCAAAGGCGTCCTGATGGGACACCCTTCCCGAGAGACTGAGGTTCGCCAGATCATGACCAGCCCGGTTGTCTTTGTTACTCCGCAACACACCGTGGATGAATGTATGGCTATGATGACTCAGCACCATTTTCGCCACCTCCCGGTCTTGCAGGACGAGACTGTGGTGGGAGTCATCTCGATTGGCGATCTGGTGAAATGGGTAATTTCCGGTCAAGAGCAACAGATTCAGGCATTGGAGGGCTACATTACGGGAGCGTATCCTGCGTAGCTTCCGCAACAGAGAAGCGTAATCTTTCGAGAGAGATCTTCCCGACGAAGCTTGCGAATCTCATCGGTCTTGAGCGCTCATTCTACCTTTCGCGTCTATCTGTTACGAGAAGAGCCGGCGAAAGCTGATACCCTGAAACCTGAGAAGGAATCCCCGGAAATCCGGGCCATTTTCACCCGGCGGGCGGAGACATGGCAGAGTTCATAGTCAAGTTGGCCGACGAGCGCGGCCGCGTGCAGGAGCAAGTGCAGACGGCTGCCACTGCCGAGGAACTGCGCGCCCGCTTTGCTCATGCCGGCTACCACGTTTTTTCCGTTAAGGCGCGTTCCGGCTTTGGCGTTTTGAAAAGCGGCAAGGTCAAGCTGGAGCCTTTCCTCATCTTCAATCAGCAGTTTCTCACGTTGATTCGCGCCGGGTTGCCGATTCTCGGTTCCATCCAGATGCTGGCCAAAAACCAGAAGAACGCGCACTTCGCCGCGCAGTTGAACGATGTTTCCACCCGCGTGAAGACCGGCGACTCGCTTTCCTCGGCCTTCGAGGCGCAGAGTGGTTTTCCGGTGATGTATACCACCACACTGCTGGCCGGCGAACGCTCCGGCAACCTGCAAGAGGTGCTTGAGCGCTACGTTAGTTTCCAGCGCATCTCGCTCACCTTCCGCAAGAAGTTGGTTGCCTCGCTGATCTATCCCGGTGTGCTGCTGACGCTGGTTTGCGGGCTCATGTTCTTCATGTTCGTCTTTGTGGTGCCACAGTTTGCCGTTCTCTATGACCAGATGGGCAACAAGCTGCCGGCCATGACCATGGATCTGTTGGCCTTCGGAAAATTCCTGCACAACAACATTCTCTGGATTCTTCTGATAATGGCCGCGACGGGCTTCGGCAGCTATCGCTTCTCCATCACCGAGAAGGGCCGGGATTTTATCGACGGCGTTCGCATCAAGTTGCCCATCTTTGGCAAGATCTGGCTCAAGTACCAGGTGGCACTCTTTGCGCGCACGCTCTCCACGCTGCTCACCGGCGGCCTCTCGCTGGTGCCGTCGCTGGAGACAGCGGCCCGCTCCATCTCCTCGCGTCACGTCTCCAGGGCGGTGATGAGTTCCATCACCACGGTCCGCGAAGGCAAGAGCCTGGCCGATGCGCTCATTCAGACCAAGGTCTTTCCCGATCTGGCCGGTGAAATGATCTCCGTGGGTGAGCAGACCGGCGCTTTGCCGCAGATGCTCAACTCCGTCGCCGAGTTCTTTGAGGAGGACGTAGCCACCGCTCTTACCGCCTCGCTGGCGCTTATCGAGCCTGCCATTCTCATCGTCATGGGCATTGTGGTAGTTTTCATTCTCATCTCGCTTTATCTGCCCATCTTCTCGCTGGGCCAGGCCTCTGGAGGTCAGGGATAAACCATGGCTGACTCGACAATACTTACGCTTCCCGTTGCTCCTCTTCCCGGCAGTCTGGACGAGCGGACTCAGGCTGAACTGTTGGCAGAGCGCTATCACGCCGAGTTCGTTGACCTGAAGAATTTCAAAATCCAGCACGACCTGCTGCGCACCGTCCCGGTCGAGCTGATGTTCCGCTACAACTTCGTGCCCATCGAAGAGCAGGACGACGCACTGGTGATCGCCGTCAGCGATCCTTCGCTGTTGATGGTGCTCGATGAGATTGCCGGCCTGCTCTCGCACCGCATCATTCCGCGCGTAGCCACCCTCTCGCAGATTACTGAGCTGCTGAAGAAAACCGAGCAGTCGCAGCGCGTCCTCGACGAAGCCAGCGAGGGTCTCACCTTTGACGTGCTCACCGGCGAAGATAACTCCGACGAGAACATTTCCATTGAAAAGCTGACGAGCGAAGAGGACATCAGCCCCATCATCCGGCTGGTGGATACAACCATCTTCACTGCTCTCGAACGGCGAGCCTCCGACATCCATATCGAGACGTATGACGACTCGGTGCATGTGAAGTACCGCATTGACGGTGTCTTGCAGGAGGCCATGGCGCCCATCGCCCGCGAGCACCATTCCACCATTCTCAGCCGCATCAAGATTATGAGCGAGCTGGACATTGCCGAGCGGCGCGTGCCGCAGGATGGCCGCTTCCGCGTTCGCTACAAGACCCGCCTCATTGACTTCCGCGTCTCCATCATGCCGACGATTCACGGCGAAAATGCCGTCTTGCGCGTGCTGGACAAGGAGTCGATGAGCGAGAAGTTTCACAATCTCACCCTCGACGTGGTCGGGTTTGCCGAAGAGGATTTGAAGCGCTTCCGCGCTTACATCCGCGAGCCATACGGCATGGTTCTGGTCACCGGCCCCACCGGCTCCGGCAAGACCACCACCCTTTACGCCGCCCTCAACGAGATCAAGAGCGACGAAGACAAGATCATCACCATTGAGGACCCGGTCGAGTACCAGATTCGCGGCATCACGCAGATTCCAGTCAACGAGAAGAAGGGTCTCACCTTTGCTCGCGGCTTGCGATCGATCTTGCGCCATGACCCGGACAAGATTCTCGTCGGCGAAATCCGCGACAATGAAACGGCGCAGATCGCCATCAACTCCGCTCTGACCGGCCACTTGGTATTTACTACCGTCCACGCCAACAACGTTGTCGATGTGCTGGGCCGCTTCGTGAATATGGGTGTTGAGGTTTACAACTTTGTCTCGGCGCTAAACTGCATTCTGGCTCAGCGGCTCGTGCGCACCGTCTGCGACCACTGCGCCCGCACCGTTACTTACACCGACGATGTTCTCCGAGCCAGCGGCATCGACCCGGCTGCATGGCAAGGCTTTGAATTCCGCGAGGGCAGCGGCTGCATCGAGTGCGGCGGAACCGGCTATCGCGGACGAACGGCGATTCATGAACTGCTGGACTTGACCGACCCCATCCGGGAGTTGATCTTGGCCAAAAAGCCCACCTCCGAAGTGCGTAAACTGGCTCAGAAGGAGGGCATGAGTTTTCTTCGCGAGTCGGCGCTTGATCGTGTCCGCCGTGGCCTGACCACACTCAAGGAAATCAACAAGGTTACCTTCATCGAGGCTTCAAGATAGTGAATTCGATTCTCAGCAAGGCCAAACTCGGTTCCCAGGCCGGCGGCCGCCCGCCGGTAGCGGTGGAGCTTTCGCCTCAGGGCGTGCTTGCAGCCGCTTTGCCGGGTCCAGGCCAGTCGCCCGTCTATGCTTTTGAGCCGCTGCCGGAGGGTGCGCTTGTTCCCGGCATCGGCGAGCAGAATCTGCGTTCGCCGGCAGTCGTGGCTAACGCCATTCGCACCGCTCTCGGTCAGGTCGCGCCGCGCACTCGCGCCATCACGCTGGTGCTGCCGGATACTGTGGTCCGCGTCTTCGTTCTGGACTTCGATTCGTTGCCCAGCCGCGCCGCGGAGGCTGTTCCCGTTCTCCGCTTCCGGCTGCGCAAGATGGTCCCCTTTGAGGTGGAGCACGCCGGACTAAGCTACCAGGTGCTGGTCGAAAACAAGAATGAATGCAAAGTGCTGGCTGCCGTTCTGCCCGGTCCCAGCTTGGCTGAGTACGAGGCCGTGGTGCATCAGGCCGGCTTTGAGCCTGGAGCCGTGCTGCCCACGAGCCTCGCTGCTCTGGCGGCTATCGATTCGCCTGAGCCGGTTCTGGCGGCCAACCTGGGCGCGATGGCGCTCACCACCTGCATCACCCACGGTCAGGACTTGCTGCTTTATCGCACCCTTGATCTGCCAGAAGACCCCACTCATCGTCTCGATGAGGTGCAGCGCGGCATCGCCGTTGCCGCTGCCTACTATGAAGACAAGCTCGGCGAAAAGCCCCGGCAGTTGCGCTATGCTGGCACCGGAGCCAGCGGCAACAGTTCGGCGGAAGATTTTGCCCTCTGGATCGGCTTGTCCGATTCTCCAGAATTGCCTGAGTTGACCGTCGTCGACATGGCGCCTCGGCCTGAAACCGGAGCTGCAACGCCGCTCGGCAAACTTCTGAGTTTGGCTGGCGTCGTAGGCGCGCTGGCGGGAGCAGCCTGAACGTATGCGCATCTCTCTCAATCTCGCCACTCGCCCCTACATCGATCTCAGGCCGGCTCTCAAGCGCCTGCGTATCGCCATCGCCGTGCTCTTGGTTCTTGGTCTTGGCCTGGGTCTGGGCTTGCGCGCCTTCCATCAGAAGGCCCAGAAGGCCCGCGCCACCGAACAGCAGGTCCAGAGCCAGATCGACAGCATCAACCGCGAGCGGCTGGGCTACCAGAGCCTGATGCGCCAACCAGACAACGCCCAACTGCTAGTCCAGGCCGGGGCACTCAATGACCTCTTCGACGAGAAGACCTTCTCCTGGACGCTGGCTATCGAAGACCTTGAGACCGTTCTTCCCAGCGGAGTTCAGGTGACCACTCTCGAACCGGTCCGCGCCAAGGACGGTCACATCACCCTGCGGCTGCGCGTCGTTGGTCCCCGCGACCGAGCCGTCGATCTTGTTCAGAATCTCGAACGCTCCAGGTACTTTCTGTTGCCCCGCATCGTAGGTGAAAGCGCCGAGTCTACCGGCGGCCCGAATGAGCGGCTGGAGCCGATCAGCGCCTCCAACCGCGTCAACTTCGACCTGCTGGCCGACTACAACTCCGCCGCTTTGCTGAAATACAAGGCGGAAAGAAGGCCGGAGGGTGAAAAGCCCTCTGCGGCCGGAGAGCGCGACGGACAAACTCCGCCGCACTTCCCCGCGCCTCATCTACCGCCCAATCCAGGCTTTGCCGGAAATCGGTCCATCCGGCCGCCCTACGCCGGTCCGCCCCCGCCCCAGCGCAACGCCAAGCCGAATCCGGGAGGTCCGCGATGAGCAACCATACTCCTTCCTTGTGGCGTGAACGCCTGACCTCGCCGCTCACTTGGCATTACGCCGCTTTTGCCGTTCTTCTGGTCGTGGTCGTCGGCCTCTCCATCCGCTTTGGCTTGGATTGGTCCGCTACCAGCGGCAGTTCCACTGACGCTCTGGCTGCCAAACAGGTTCAGTTGAAGGCCCTCGATCTGGAAACCGCTCCTTTGCGCGGTCTCGACAAACGCGTCGACACCTCCCGCGCCCAGATGCGCACCTTCTACATGAAGCGCGTTCCGCCCAACTACTCCTCGATTGCCACACGCATCGGCGAATTGGCTCTGAAAGGTCCCGTCCGGCTCACCAGGGTTCAATACACGCAGGGCCCCCCCGGCTCCGATCTTACTGAGATTTCAATGGATGCGGGCATTACTGGCGGCTATCCGCAGATCATGCGTTTTGTGAACCTACTAGAGCGCGACCAGACCTTTTTTGTCATCCGCGCCATGTCCTTGACCGGCCAACAGGGTGGCTTGGTGAATCTTCGCCTCCGCGTCTCCACCTGGCTGCGGCCGGCCGATGCGGCGGCCAGCGGATTGCCGCCTACGCCGCCGCCACCGAGCGATACACAGGCTATCTCGTCCACTCCTTCCACCACGCAGAGAAAGGTGGGTGAGTAGTCATGGCATTAGCTCTCGGAACGGAAAAGAAGTGGCAGGTCTATCTGGTGGTCGCTCTTTTTGTATTGATCCTCTGCATTGGCGGATACCAGATCAAGCAGTACTTTGGCAGCTCTCCTTCGACGCCTGTACCCGTGACAGCAGTTCGACTCGCAAATCCTCCGGCGGTACCGGCCAACGAGCGTCCGACCGCGGCAATCGCGCCCACTCCCGGAGGACCAGAGGCCCGGAAGCTCTCCAACGAGGGCATTGACCCTGGTCTGCACCTCGACAAGCTGGCTCTAACCGAACAGGTGGAGTACGTGGGCATCGGCCGGAATATTTTTTCCGGAGAGTCGTCGCTCCCGCCAGCGCACATCGAAACGCCGAAAACGAGCCCTCGGCCGAACCAGCAAGCTCTGAACGTGCCTTCGGGACCGCCCGCGCCGCCCAAGCCGCCTCCGATCGATCTGCGGTACTTCGGCTACACCCAGCAAAAGAACAAGACATTTGAAGCCTTTTTCGTTCACGGCGAAGACGTTTTTGTTGCCCATACCGGCGAGATTGTCGACCATCGCTACAAGGTGGGCGCCATTCTTCCCACCAGCGTCCAGATCACAGACTTGGGCTACAACAACATCCAAACCCTGCCCCTCCAGGCAAACTAGAAGCAGCGTGCTGGGCCCTAGGTTTCGCATTTGAGATCTGGGAAACCGAAGAAACTCAGCCCAGAGCTTTTCCCCTATGAAGAAGCCCGCACCAATTCGCCGCCGCCAACCCTCCGAGGAAGGCTACGTCCTGGTTGCGGTCATCTTTCTCGTGGCTCTACTCACCATCTCGCTGGCCGTCGCCTTACCTAAAATCTCCAAGGACATCCAGCGCGACCGCGAACTTGAGACGATGCAGCGCGGCAAGCAGTACGCCCGCGCCGTCAGGATGTATTACAAGAAATTCGGCGCTTATCCGCCCAACGTCGATGCTCTAGTCAAGCCCACTAACAACATCCGCTTCCTGCGCAAGAAATACGCCGACCCGACCACCGGCAAAGAGGATTGGAAGCCGGTTCTCTTTGGCCAGAACAAGGCTCCGACCGTGATGGGCTTCTTCGGGCAGGCGCTGGGAGCGGTCGGCGCCTGCGCCAGCGGAGATGCCTCGCAAAATACTTCGTCCAGCGGCTCCACGACCAGTAGCAGTTCAAACTGCGCTGCAACCGGCCTGAGCACGAGCAGTGGCACTTCAACTTCCACCATCGGAACAACTTCTACCGATCAGAGCACCACCAATACAAATACGAGCACTGGATCGACCAGCGGCTCCACGACCGGCCAGACCTTCGGTGGTGCGGGCATAATCGGCTTTTCTCCCAACAGCCCCAAGCAGTCCATCATGGTCTACAAGAAGAAGAACCACTACAACGAGTGGGAGTTTGTCTACGACCCAATAGCCGAGCAGATGTTGGCGACCACTATTTCCTCCAGCGGCACCGGACTGTCTACCAGCAGCACTTCAACATCCACCACCAGTACAACGTCAACCACTTCTGGCACTCCCACCACGCAGGTCCCATCTCCGTAGCAACAGTCATCTTCCACATCGCCCAAACGCAACAAAGCCCGCTCCTGTGAAGGGGCGGGCTTTGTGTATAAAAGCGAACCAAAGCAAGAAGTCGTACAGAGACCTTGATGCTTACACGCTGAAAGAAGAGCCGCAGCCGCAGGTCGACTTCACCTGGGGGTTGTCGAACTTGAAGCCGGCGGCTTCCAGAGTTTCGACGTAATCCACAGTACATCCGTTGAGGTACATCAGCGACGTGGCGTCCACAAAAACCTTGAGGTCCTCAAAGCTGAAAACCTTGTCCATCATGCCGGCTTGGTTCTCGAAGGCCATGGAGTACTGGAAGCCAGAGCAACCGCCGCCGACGACGCCGATGCGCAGTCCTGCGGGTAGTGGATCTTGGGTGGCCATAATCTCGCGCACCTTGGCAATGGCCTGTGGGGTCAGGTTGAGGGGGGCTTTCTTGACGACTTCCTGTTCGGGTGCGACGGTTGTGGTGGCCATAGTTTCTCCCAACTGATAAAATGCTTGCCCTAAAGATAACTCTACCGCTCCGCGAGCAAGGTTACAAGCTCTCCCTACGGTTTCACCCAATTTGATGCAACCAAAGATGGGAAAGTCGCAGAAGTGGAAGCTGAAGTCGAAGCCGGTTTCGGGAACTGTTGTGTCGCGACCGGTTCGGAACAAGGAATGTCGATAATTATTGTCAGCACAGCAGCACCCATTCAGGGGTATGATGTTCACCGAGACGGCTCCGCTGCTCGACGTGACCTGAAATTTCTGAGATCCGCCAACATCTGGGGCTGAAGATTTTCCGGGGGTGGAGTATGACATTTGTTCCGGTGATGTGGGCAGTTTGGGGAGTACTGGTGGTGATCACTGCCGCCCTTTACCTGTATCGCTCCAGCTTGAGCCGCGATGAAGACGACCAGATTTATCTGGATGACGCCTTTCAGCACGAGAAGACCGCACAAGAGGCCATCGTCGCAAGGGTGGGTAAGATTGAACCTGCGTTGCGGGTCTTGTTCTGGCTTCTTGCAGTTGCAACCCTGTTCGTGATCGGCTACTACGTCATGGACATCGTCAATCAGTTCAAATAAACCGCTGTTTTTCTATTAACTTCCGCAGCTGGCGAAGGCTTGAAATGCCCCGCCAGCTGTGGTGTGTTTACCGTTATTCCGCTCTCAGGCTTCTCTTCCTACTCCACTTCTTGTTTGGCGCGATAGCCGTCGCGGGCGATTATGTCGTATTTGAGCGGCTTATGTTTCTCGTCCTGAATGCGCAGAGGCTGGCCCTCGTCGTCCACCAGTTCCACACG
>Ga0182013_10005918_pt1 | contig 14054 bp, 7 predicted proteins | sample 612S2MmetaG_FD_120487 | JGI IMG/M metagenome (GOLD analysis project Ga0182013, IMG submission 120487) | Permafrost microbial communities from Stordalen Mire, Sweden - 612S2M metaG | ecosystem: Environmental > Terrestrial > Soil > Wetlands > Permafrost | place: Sweden: Stordalen | collected... | reverse complement strand
GGCCGTATGCGGGCCAATGATCTGATTGACATCGGCTCGTACAATGCGGGTTTGAGCGGAGACAGGCAGGCAGGGGAACGCAATTGAGCATGCAAGAACCGATGCTAAAATAATCGTCTTCACGCTGTACCTGAGTTCCGGAAGCACAATAACCCCGCTCATCGAGAGGCCGTGTCGAGTCATTTTCCCTAGGAAGTGTTCGCGCAGGGACGGCTTGCGACTGTCCGGACAAAGCATTTCACCGATCAGTTGAAGAGAAGTTAATCCAACGCCAAAGAGAATTGAATCAAAAGCCAATGCTATAGATCAGTCTTTATGCGACACAACCGACCAAAGTATATGGTCGATCTCCATCTTTTCTCATATATATGAGGAGAGAGCGATTGTTTTTGCGTGCTCTGCCGTAGGCCCGGAATCCGGATTGAAGGTGCCATCTCATCTTAGGTCGGATTTGCGACTGAATTCAGCGAAGTTAGGCAACGCGGAACTTGTTGCAATTGGCTCGGCGTATTTGAGCAGAAAACTTTCTGGAACTTTTGCGTATTCGCTCGGCAACTCACAGCGAGGCACCAAGAGGCGCTTAAGATAGTCGTGACTTGGCATCATTGCCTGTGACTCAACTCAGAATGCGAGTAGCCCAGAGGTCGGCCTCAATGTATCGTCACACGCTTCGCCGAATTGGCTCGCTGGTCTGCGCTGCGCTCCTGTTGGCTCCGAAGTTCGCAGTGGCGCAAGAGTCAGCCCCCAAGGGGAGCGCGGGTGCGTACTTCACTGACGCCTATCCAAACCTGTTCTTACATAACGGTCATACAGAACGTGAATCGAGAGCTAAGGTTGACGCCGCATATCAGAAGCTATTCCATGGGGACCGAGACCATCAGGCGATCGCCTTCGACGCAGGCTCGAACGCAAATGGGCCGCTGATGTATGTCACCGATTGGGCTAACCATGACGTGCGCACCGAGGGTATGTCGTACGGCATGATGATCGCCGTCCAGTTGGACAAAAAACAGGATTTTGATGCTATTTGGAACTGGGCGCGGACCTTTATGTATATCGCCAATCCAAAGCACCCCTCGTACCGCTTCTTTTCGTGGTCTTGCAAGACTGATGGACGCGCCAACGAAGAGACACCCGCACCCGACGGCGAAGAGTATTTTGCTATGTCACTTCTGTTCGCGGCGAACCGATGGGGCAACGGTCAAGGCATCTATGACTATCAGAAGGAAGCCGACACGCTGCTCTCCGCAATGCTGCACCGCAAAGAAATCTCGGGACCGACCCAGTTCGGACAGCGTGATTTGGGACCAGAGATGGACGAGCAACATGCCATGGTCCTGTTTGTTCCGGGTCGCACCGATAAGCCATTTACCGATCCCTCTTACCACCTGCCGGCTTTCTACGAGCTTTGGGCCCGATGGGGGCCGGCGCAAGATCGTTCGTTCTGGGCACGTGCCGCTCAGGCGAGCCGAGTCTTCTTCGTGAAGACTGCGAATCCAAAGACTGGGCTTTCCCCTAGCTATGCGAATTTCGACGGGACACCGCGAAGCGCCAGCGCCCCTTTGTCCTCAGTGTTCGGCTATGACGCATGGCGTACGGCCGCTAACTGGTCCGTCGACTGGTCATGGTGGAAGGCGGACCCTCAGGAGCAAGTGCTGAGCGTCCGCCTGCAGCATTTTTTTGCGGCCGAAGGGTTAGGCTCATACTCGGGGATTTTCGCGTTGGATGGGAAGGAACTGGCCATCCCCTTGAAGGTAACCGGGCGTAATCCCGCGGGCCTTGTTGCGATGAATGCGGTTGCCAGTCTGGCCACGCCGGATTCTGACCAATCCAGACGATTTGTCGAGGCGCTATGGGAACTGCCCATTCCTTCCGGGCAGGGGCGCTACTACGATGGCATGCTGTACCTGTTGGGCCTGCTCCATGTAAGTGGTGAGTTTCATATCTGGAAGCCGGTAGCCCCATAAGAGAACGGATCGGCATTGGAGCCGATTCTGCTAATTCGTCTGACCGTCCTAGAAAGTCATCCGCAGGCAAAGAAGAACAGCTTTCAATGTGGATAACGCAACAAGAATGGAGCTCTACTTATGGGATCCGTTGTGGGATTAGTAGCGGGAATTCGAGGGACGGAACTATGACCCAGGCTCTTACTCCGAGCAGATTCAATTCGAACTGTTGGATTTCACTGATCCTGATTGCAATTATTGCCAGCGGTGGTCCAACTGAGGCACAGACAACACAAGGTCCTGCGCCTAGTAAGGGCCAGACCGCGAGAACTCAGGAACAGCAACCGCCATACGGTCTCAGCGTTAGCTCGCAATTGGTAACGCTGGATGTGGTGGTGAATGACAAGAGCGGCCAGCCCGTAAAGGGACTGAAACGCGACGACTTCACGATCTATGAAGATAATGTTCCGCAAGCGATCGTCTCCTTCGAGGCTTCGGAGCCCAAGCGCCGAACCGGCCTAGGTACTGCGGAGATTCACTCAACTGCTGAACTCGACAAATTGGAGCCGGAGGCCCCTGTCACAATCGTTGTGCTTGATGAACTGACCACGAAGTTCGAGGATCAATACTTCGCCCGCTACTCTCTGGAAAAGTACCTGAGCAAGCAGGGTGAAACGCTTGATCAGCCGATGATGCTGATAGCGAGGAGCCTCGATCATTCGCAAGTGCTGCACGACTATACAACATCGAAGAGAGAGATCCTCGACGCGCTGAATCGCCACCTCGCCGGCAACGACTGGCGTAACAATAATGCAAGCTTTTCAGAGGAACAGATTCTTGCCGAATTTGTGTCCCTGATTGAAATTGCCAAAGCGACGCAAGGGCATCCAGGTCACAAGAACCTGATTTGGATTGGTCGAGGCTTTCCGGCGATACAGCGAGATGATGTGGCACAAGGCAAAGATGACCCGCTCGGAGCCGCGATTGCGCAATGCACAAATCTTCTACGCGATGCACGTGTGACGCTCTACTTGATCGATCCTGCAGGTGTTGCGGCACCTACCGCGACGATGGATGCAACCACGAATGCAACCGGGGATCCCACCGGCTCGCTGACGCTTGATGATCCATTTGGAAATCAGGCCGGCTTCGAAATGATGACTGCCGCAACCGGTGGTCAATCGCTCCATGGACGGAACGATGTGGATCGCTTGATCGGTACGACGGTTAGCGACGGCCAGATCTTCTATAGTCTCGCGTATAAGCCCGCCTCGCCTATAACCGCCGATAACCCCAAGCCTTTCCGACGAATCCGGGTTGAGGTGAAGAACACTGCACTCGTGGCGACCACACGAGAGGGCTATTACCTTACAAAACCGGAGGCGTCCATCCCGGAAGACAAATCGGGTAAGTTGTCGCAGCAGTCGCGGCTGAATCTGGCTGCTGCTAGTCAGGGGTTGATGGTCTTCGACGGCATACCCTTGGCGGTCACCAGGGATGAGGTCTCGTCGGATGATTTTCACCTTTCGTTTCCGGCGTCATCCCTCAATCTGAGGGATGACGGCAGCAGGCTGATAGGGGACGTCAGCCTGATCGTTCTCAGCTTTGATAAGGCGGGAAAACTGCTGAACCGCAGTGGAAGAGTGATTTCATTACATCTTGCACCCCTGCAACCTGGCGAGACTGAGTCGCGTAAGGTCCAAGTCGCGACCTCCATTGAAACTCGGAGTCCAGCCGCACGCGTCCGCTTCATCGTCTTAGGTAACTTAAATGGAAGAATTGGCGCGGATAACTTCTTTCTTGTCGATCGAAAAATGCTCGAGGACCCCTCAGTTGGGCTGAAGCCTTCCGCAACACCGCACAAATGAACTAGTGTCCTGTTGTTGCAGTGACGCCTTATATCTTGCCGTTTCAATTCGTACCTAACTAGATGCAATACCGCGCACACTTGAGAGGGACTCCCCTTGATATCGATGGTTATTTCGAGGTGCAGGTATCTGACTCTCGTACTAAACGCGATCGTTTGCGTTCTGTTCGTCTCTGTTTCGGTGTCGAATGCGACCCTGGCATTTGGTCAAAGGCAGTCGGCAGAGCCGAGCAGATCGGCTCGAGAACGCATTCCGATCGCCCGATGCCGCTGCAGAGGACGCGGAGAAGATGCGCCTTCTGTTCAGCCGATACTTGCCCGTGCGGAGAATCCGGGGCTTGAGGCCGGCCTAAAAGGCGATTCAGTCTTGCCTCATAGCGTTCATGGCACGCCATGACATTCCGGCTAACACTAGCATCTGCACCCGGCTCAACGGGGCAATGCCTGGTCTCCTACGATCTCAAAAGTCTCAACGACGGCCGGCGAGGAAGCTTTTGGATCGTTCGGCTGGGCACCGCCGATAGCCAACTTGTAGCTGCCAGCTTGTACGCTGCGGTCACCCTTTGTGTTGACCTCAGAGATCCAGCGCGGCTCAAGATCGAAAGCCACGGTCTTGGACTCGCCGGCGCCGAGATGTACGCGCTGGTAGCCGGCGAGTTGAAGTTTCGGTGATAATCCCTCGTTGCCGTTGGCCGGCGGGACCAGGTAGGCTTCGGCCACTTCGTCGCCGGCAACTTTTCCTGAGTTTGTGATCTCGACCGTTGCCGTCAAATGACTTCCCGCGGCAAGTGTCTTGGTGGAAAGCTTCAGATTGCTATAGCTGAACTTTGTGTAGCTGAGCCCATACCCGAATCCGTAAAGGGGCGCTCCGGCAAAGTAGCGATAGGTCCGGTTCTTCATGGAATAGTCGTCGAACGAGGGAAGGTTGCTGGTGGCTTTGTAAAAAGTGATCGGGAGCCGCCCTGAAGGATTGTTCTTTCCCAGCAACGTCTCGGCGATGGCTTCGCCTCCGAACTCTCCCGGATACCAGGCTTCAAGAATGGCATTGGCTTTCTCCTGGGCGAAGTTCACCGCGATGGCGGACCCACTCAGAAGTACGACGATAACCGGCTTGCCTGTAGCCGTGAGTCCGGCAAGCAACTCCTGCTGTGACTCCGGGAGGTCGATGTCAGTTCGATCACCCCCCGCGAAACCCTTGAGTTTGAGCGGCATCTCTTCGCCTTCAAGGTTCGGGGAGAGGCCGAGCATCGCAATGATCAGGTCGCTCGATTTTGCGACTTCGATGGCCGGGGCTAGCAGAGAGTCCTTAGGAGGAGTCCACTCGAGCGTTAGTCCAGAACCTTCAGAGGCCATTTTACGAACGAATTCGATGATAATGGCATGCGATTGCCCCGCTTCGAAGTGAACCGTGAAATATATCGACCCTTGTTGATGGACCTCTTCCGGAAGACCGGTCGTGCCATTGATTTGGGTCGGGACAGGGCCATTTGTTGAGGGCGCGGGCAGGGTAGATGCGACCTCTTTACCGTCGATCAGAACGCGGTAGCTCTGTTGGGTTGCACAACCGCGGCATGGCCCTCCACGAAGAGTGAACGGGTAGTTCCCGGGCTGGGCCATGCTCAAAACGCCGCTCCATCGCACGGCAAAGCCGCGCTCGGAGTCGTTCGAAAGAGGGTCGACTCCGGACCAGTCGAAGTTGATCTGAGGGTCGATGACGGACTTGACGGGCGTACCTTCGAACGAGGGCTGGCCAAAGTACTCCGCCTTCAACCCTTCTTCGGTGTTGCCTGTGCCAGGATGCAGCATTGAGCGCGAAACGGGAAGGGAAAACCCATCGACAAACGGCGCTCCCTGAGCGTAGATAACCTCAGTTCCACGCAATGCGGTCCGGACGGCGTCTATCGGCAGAATGGGGTCATGAGGCGTGCCGTTATAGTTGCCCTCAAGTGACGCCAGCATAGCCGCGTTCGGACCGATCACGGCGGCGCGCTTGTAACGTCCTTCTGCCAAAGGAAGCACGCCGTCATTCTTGAGCAAGACCACCGACTCTTCTGCCGCGCGACGTGCGACAGCAACATTCTCCGCCGAGTGGACGGCGCTATAAGGAATCTTTGTGTAAACAACCTGCTCCGCAGGATCAAACTGACCTAGACGAATGCGTGCTTCGAAGAGACGTTCCAGGCTCCGGTCGACATCGGACTCTTTGAGAAGCCCGAGCTTGACCGCGTCTCCCAGATGCTCGTATGTGGCGCCGCAATTCGTGTCGGTTCCAGCCATGAGGGCATCCCGGTCGGCATGCTCGGCATCAGGCTCGGTCTTATGCGTACCCGGCTTGAAGAAGTCGTCGATTGCACCGCAGTCGGATGTGACAAAACCTGCAAACTTCCAGTCGCTCCGGAGGACATCGCTCAGCAGGAACTTGCTTCCGCAGGCCGGCTGACTGTCTACCGCGTTATAGGCGCACATGATCGAGTCCGCTTTTGCGTCCACGATTGCTGCGCGAAACTGCGGGAGGTAGGTATCCCAGAGATCGTGAGCTGAGGGGTCGATATTTGCCTGGTGCCGAGTGCTCTCAGGGCCCGAGTGCACAGCAAAATGCTTCGGCGTACCGATCACCTTGAAGTATCTCGGATTCGTTCCCTGCAGACCTTCGATGAAGTTGACGCCCAGAGTTGCGGTGAGATATGGGTCTTCTCCATACGTCTCCTGACCGCGGCCCCAGCGAGGATCCCGAAAAATATTGATGTTGGGAGACCAAAAGGTCAGGCCGGTATAGATATCGTGGACATTGTGGCGTAGAGCTTCATTGTTTTTCGCTCGCGCTTCCGTCGAGATCACGTCCCCGATTCGATGAAGAAGTGGTGCGTCCCAGGTGGCCGCCATGCCGATGCCTGCGGAAACATGGTGGCGTACCCAGCGCGTGCTACGCCGTGAAGCGCTTCGTTCCAGTAATTGTAGGCGGGAACATTCAGCCGTGGAATCGCAGCCGCTGCGCTTCCCATTTGACTCACTTTTTCGTCCAGAGTCAGGCGGGAGACCAGGTCCTGGGCGCGCACCTCAGGAGAAAGCTCCGGATTCAAATATACGGGTGAGGGAAGTGGACTCTGCGCAAATGCGATTACGGATGAGGTTGCGCAGAAAACAACTGAGAAGACAACGGTCGAGACGAGACGCATACGAAGAACTCCGATACAGTCGTGCGACGAACGGATACCTGAATACATGAGTGTGGCCCTAATGGTTTGGTCCCTGGAAGAGGTCGAGCGGGATCAACTCGCCCATCCGCTTGTAACCGATCGGGTTGGGATGTAGATGGTCGCCTGAATCAACCACTGGATCTAGGAATCCCGGTTTTGATGGATCGCGCATCGCCTTGTCAAAGTCGATCACTGCGTCGAAAACGCCGGATGTCCTGACCCATTGATTGAGAGTTGTACGGTCAGCCTCCGACTGAACGGACGGGTGATAGTAGTCGGAGCCTTGGAAGGGCATCACCGTGCCTCCAAAGACGGCAATTCCATCCGAATGTGCTCGTGCAACCATCTGAACGAATGCCGCCTCCAGTGCTGTGACCAGCGCATTGTGCGTTTCTACGGGATGGGCTTCAGTGCGGTCAAGAACGCCAATATCGTTCACACCTTCAAGGACGATAAGATAGCGGGCGCCCGTTGTGGCTAGTACGTCACGATCAAAGCGCGCTAGCGCATTGGGCCCCAATCCGTCCTGGAGGATGCGATTGCCGCCAATACCTCGGTTGACTATCCCTATGTGCGCCTTTGACAGCCTGGCTGCGAGGACATCGGGCCATCTTTCGTTCGCGTCTGTCGAAGATCCGTTGCCATCCGTAATCGAATCACCAAGAGTCACGATGGAAACGACGGAGGGAATCCCTTGCACATCTACGCCGGAGAGGAAATACCAATGTGGGAAGGATTCGGGAGACGAGAAAGTGTCTTCGAGGACGTGATCCCCCGACACGAGCAATGAGGTCGCACGCGCACCTGCATGGGTCGTTATCGAGGCGGGGGCTTTTTCAATCAGGATTGTGATTGTGAGGTCGGAGAGAGGGGGCACTGTCATCGAGACAGCATCGGAGACATATTCCGCTCCAGCAGGAATCATCGCGCTTGCACCGCCATTGAAGAGCACCGGGAGCTGTATATGTGGGGCGACGGTCCCGCCCTTACCTGTGCGGGTGGGTTCGACGTAAACCGACCGGAGAAACAGCGGGCGTTCACCGAAGGCGTTTGAAAGGCGCAACCTCAACCTGTCGCCTCCGACGGAGATCCTTACGGTTTGCCTAAGCGTCGCGCCGTCGAATGGATGCTTTGGAAGATTGTCGGCGCCCTCCGCCCGAAGTTGCGACGATCCCCACGTTGCAACCCAATTCTCCGGAGTGGCCGCGGCAGACAACTTTGGCAAGATGCACATCACGAATAACAGTGAACATTGCCAAATAAACCGCTGACGCAGAGTGTCAGGGGATCGAGTGTCCGAGGATCGAGCGTTCGTCGATTCTGCCGATAGGATGGAAATGGGTGGATGTCTACTGCTATTGCGCATTAGAGGCTCGCTCGCTGAAGTTGCTTATCAAGGTCAATTCCCTCATGGAGCCACGCCGGGCGTTCGCTGATATAGATGAGACGCGCAAGAGATGAACCTGCGCCAAGCGCCATTTCAGATAAAAAGCGGTTCGCCAGAGAAGTCGGTCGGGTTGCGCGGAAACTACTTAGATGTCACGTCCCAATAAGCTCTCCGAGTTCGCGGGCTGGGGCAGTGCGGGACACAGAGACAGCGCCCTACTTTGAAGGAAGTGCATTTCTCGGCTCACCATTTTTGTCCCATCGAATCGCCAAACGATTCTATAAACCGCCGCATCGCGCTCACAACCGACCAAAGTATATGTCGTTCGGCGGCCCTCCTTGTGTTTGTTCCCCTCGGGTTACGTGGGATTTCGCCGACGTTCGATCATATTGACGGTGGCGTCCCGGAACCGTGCTAAGCTGTGTCCACTTCGCCATCAGAGTCTTCGGCGAAGCGGGAGTTTGAGCCCGCAATGGAATCCCCGCAGCGTGTGCGCGCCTTGGGAAAACCGAAACGCCTCCTACGGTTGGCAATCCCCGTTGCCCTTTTGCTGACGGCTGCTCTGACTGTTGTTTTCAGCGCCCGCCGGGCTCTCAACCACGCCACCCAAAATGCTGCCAAGGAAGGCCAACTTCCCTTCACCCTGCGCGCTCTGGACGTATCCAATCAGGCCGGAAATTTAGGGGCCGAGACCGTTTTTGCGCACCCAAGTTACGCCACCGGAGCATTCTTCCTTGGCGATTTATATCTCGGTGGGCCGTCCGGCCTCACCATCGTGCGTGCGGGCGACTCCTCGCGCCTTGAGCTTCGTGCCGGTTTCGAGCTTCCCGCCGCTCCAATCCATTACATCGCCGTTGGTCGCGTCGCAGGAACCGGCCAACCGCAACTTCTGCTAGCCACCGGTGGTGCCGGTCTGTTTCTGCTGGAACACGGCTCCAGCGCAACTCCGACCATCCACCAACTCCTGCCTGCCGCCACCGACGCCCGCGATCTTACCGCACTGCTTCCGCTTGCGACCGGAGACGTCCTTCTGGGAACGCGCAATCGCGGCGTCCTCATCTACAACGGCGCCACGATCACGCCGCTTCGTTTCACGGTTCCGGGCGTAAATTCGGCAACGCTACAGGTCACGGCGCTGGCCGTTGTAGACTCTGCATCGTTCCTCATCGGCACGCGCGATTCCGGCATCTTTTACGTTCACGCCGGAACAGTCGATCACGCGAACACTACCTCCGGCCTGCCAGACGACCAGGTTGAGTCTATCGCCGTCTCGTCCGAGCACGCCTTCGTCGGCACCCCGGTTGGGGTCGCCGAGTTCGATCTTGCCGCGCCGTCGTTCCGCCCGGTTCGCACCCTCGCCCAGGGAGTCTTCAGCCATGCTCTTGCTCTCGACGGACACCAACTCACAATCGGCACCCTCGACCAGGGCCTCCTGCAGATTCCGCTGGAGGGTGGTCCGCAACTACATCGCGCCTCCATCTCCACAGGTTCTGCGGCCACGTCGATGCAGAGGGTTGACGCCCTCCTGACCGCGCCCGATGCGCTCTATGCGCTGGCCGACGGAACCCTTTTGCGGCGGGAAGGCGGAGCCTGGACACCTGTGCTCCCGCCCGAATCTGCAGCCCTCGCCGACGCCAATGTCTCCGCCCTCGCATTCGCGCCCGACGGCACTCTATATATAGGCTTCTTCGACCGTGGGATGGACCTCCTCAGTCCGGAAGGCGCAATTCGCCACCTCGAGGACGATAACCTCTTCTGCATCAACCGCTTGGTGCTCGACCCGCAGCGCCATACCATCGCCGCCGCGACCGCCGACGGCCTCGTACTCTTCGACGCGCAGGGCAGGCCGCGCCAGACCCTGACTCATCGCGACGGACTCATCTCCGATCATGTCACCGACGTCGTTTTTACCCACTCTGGCGCTGCATTGGCGACGCCGGCCGGTATCACCTTCCTCGGCCCGTCGGGCGCGGAGAGCATCTACGTCTTCCAGGGCCTCGTCAACAACCATGTCTACGCGCTCGCTTCCACTGGTGCCTCCGGCCAGCTCATCGCTGGAACTCTCGGCGGCATCTCCATCCTCAGGTCGAATGCAATCGAGCGTAATTTCACCGTCGCAAACTCGGCTCTCAAGCACAACTGGATCACCGCCCTGCTTCCCATGCCGGACGGCACGATGTTGATCGGCACATACGGCGCCGGCCTCGAAACGCTGGATACTCAAGGCCGCTTCGCCCCCGTCGAGTTGCCGTCCGCAACACCGCGCGATCTGGTCGTCAATCCCAACGCCTTGTATGCAACTGCTTCGCATATCTACGCGGGAACCCTCGGAAATGGGATGCTGGTCTACTCAATGTCTGCCGGCCGATGGTCCGTGGTTACCACGGGACTTCCGTCACTCAATGTCACTGCCTTCGCTGCTCGCGCCGGCGAGATCTACATCGGCACAGAAAACGGCCTCGTCCGCATTCCCGAGGCAAACCTCCCATGAAGAGCAAGACGCTTTCCGTCCTGTTGCTGCTCGTTTGCGGCACGTTTTCGGCCAAAGCCGACTCGGGCACGCTTACGCCCCGCGACAAAGAAACCGCCGACCCATCCGTCCTCTCGCTCGATGAGATGCGCGTCGACATCGCCATCGATAACGGCGATGCCCACGTCTCCATCATCCAAATCTTCACCAACCACACCAGGAACATCGAGGAGGGCACCTACCGATTCGCGCTCCCCAGCGGAGCCACGGTCTCCGACTTCGCAGTCTGGGACGGCCCGGTGCGCATCCCAGCCGTGATCCTCGAGCGCAAACGCGCCGCGCAGGTCTACGATCAGGCTCGCCTTCAGGCCGTCGACCCGGGTCTGCTCGAGGCTGGCGAGCGCGATGACAAGGATCCCCGCGTCACCTCGCTCTTCACCGCGAAGATAGTGCCTATCCCGGCCTACGGCACCAAGCGCCTCGAAATCGAGTATCATCAGCGTCTAACCACCTCCAACTTCAAACAGTTCTTCGCGCTTTCGCTCAAGCCCGACGCCGGCCGGCAGCAAACCGCCGGCAGCTTCACCCTCCACTTTGTCCTTCGGTCCGCTCACCCTTTCGAATCTTTTATCACGCCGTCGCCGCGCTTCCCGCTCACGGTTGCCACCAACGACCCGCACACTATCGAGGGAACGATGCATGCCGACAACCTCTCCCTCGACGAGGATTTCACCGCCAACTGGATTCTCTCGCAGGCAGACGCAGACAAACTCGCAGTTATCACTCACCGCGATCCCCACACGCCGCTGCCCACTGCCGGGGAACCGGTGGCGACGACTCGCTCGACTACGCCGGAACCGGGATTCTTCGAAGCGCAAATACTGCTCGCCGACCCCGGCAGCAAGAGCCAGCCCAGTTCTTCTCCGCGCACCGTCATCCTGCTCTTCGACAACTCCCTATCCATGCAGTGGGAAAAGCTCGAGCGCAGTTATGCCGCCCTCGAAGCTACCCTCCACGCTCTCAAACCGGGGGACCGTTTCAACGTCCTTCTCTTCAACCAGAACGTGACCGCCTTTCAACCGCAGCCCATCACCGCCGCTCCCGACTCAATCCGCCAGGCCCTGGACTTCGTGTGCGCCAGCAACCTTCGCGGCGGGACGGACCTGCTCAAAGGAATCACCGCCGCTCTCGCCCAGTCGACTCAGCCCAATACATCCATCGCACTCTTCTCCGATGGTGGGTCCGACCGCGGCGAGACCGTCGTTGGGGGCAAGATCGCTGCCCGCTACGCCGCTCTATGGAAGCAGTCTCCGCATCCCCCCCAGACCGATGTCTTCGCAGTCGGCGACGATGCCAACCTTTCTCTCCTCCGCAAACTTGCCCAGAACGATGGCTTTCTGGAGGCTGTGCTCTCTACTGAGCCCGTCGACTTTCATCTCCAGTCATGGATCTCCAAACTAACCCGTACTCCGATCGCCGGTGCAACTTTGAGCACTTCGCCGGCCGCTCAGACCTCGTTCGTCTACCCGCTGGACGATGCGGTCTACCCCGGCTCGATCGCCGACTGGGTCGGCCAGTATCGGCCCTCCGCAAAGCCTCTCACCCTCGCCGTGCGCGCAACCCGCGAGGGGTCTCCGCTCAGCGCAACCGCACAAACCCAGCTACCCGTCAGCGACCTCACTCATCCCCAACTTCCGCGCATCTGGGCGCAGGCACGTGTCAACGCGCTGCTGGCCCAGATCGACAGTGACGGCGAAACGGAAGCCGCCATCGACGAGATCGTCCGCCTCTCGCGCCGCTATAAGTTTGTTACACCTTACACCAGCTTTCTCGCCGTCCCGCGTTCGCTCCTGCGCCCCCGCGTGATCCGCCCCGGTGACCCCGTCCTCCGTGTCCGCACCGACGCCGAGATTACCTCCGTCATTGCACTCTTTCCCTTTGGTCTCACCAAGCCACTGCGTCACCTCGCCAGCGAAGACCTGCAGGCCCCCGGCGATGAGGCCAATCGGCTTTGGGAGACCCGCTTTCTCGCCCCTCCGGAGATGAAGGACGGCACCTACAGCGTGCGGCTCATCCTCCGCGATATCCACGGCAATACCTACCGCGAGGCCAAGACCTTCGTCATTGCAAGTACGCCACCCGTCGTCAAGTTGCAGCTTCCGCGCACCAGCGCACGTCGAGGAGAGCCGTTCGAGATTCGCGCTTCCGCTTCCGCTTCCACCCGCACCCTCACGGCCCGCATCGACGGCATCGCCCCCGCCACGCTGCGCTGGAATCCGCGCCTCCAGACCAACGCCGGAGTCCTCGCCATCCCCAGCGATTTTCCGATCGGCCGTTACACCCTCACTGTCACCGCGGAAGACATCGCCCACAATCTGGGCAGCCAGGAGGTCTACCTCGATGTCATCCCATGAAGCAGTGCGCAGGTTACCGCTGCCATCGTGCCAATTAAACCGGCGGAGCCTTCTCTGCGCCGGCATTGTCATTGGTGTGCTTGCCGTTCCCATGACCGCGAGCGCCACCCTCCCTGCCTGGCTGCAGCACATCGTCGGGGCCTCTACCGTTGAGTCCGCACTCTATCGCGCCATGCAACTCCCCGGCATCCAGGCCCTTTATCCGCGGCCGCCGAAGGAAGCAGCCACTGAGCTCGCGCGACTCATCGCCACCAATTCCGGTAGCGCTGAGCTCTACCAGCTTCGCGCCCAGGCCGACGAGCAAGCGCTCGATGAAGCCGCAGCGGAATCCGATTGGAAGCTCTACGTTGCGCACGCCCCGGACCCTATCGCCGCCCACCTGGAGCTCGCCGACTTCTATCAGCGCCGGCTCATGGTCCCGCAGGAGATCGCTGTCCTCAGCGACATCGCTGCTGCTCCACCCATCCCATCCGAAAGCTACATCGACCCCACAAGACAGCGCTCCTGGCTGGCATTCGAACGGATTCTCGGCACCATCTACCAGCAGGGGTTGCCGCCCGCGCAAACCGCATCCACTTTCAGCGCCTTCCTCACCCGCTATCCTGACCAGCCCGTTCTCTACGCCGCTTATCTACAGTTCCAGCTCGAACAGCAGGACTGGGCCGCTGGCCAGGCTCTCATTGAGCGCTACAGGCGGCAGTTCCCCCAGGACAATATCTTTGCCATCCGCGCCCAGGCTCTGCTTGAATTTCGCCGCGGCAACATCGACGCCG
>Ga0182013_10005916_pt1 | contig 14057 bp, 13 predicted proteins | sample 612S2MmetaG_FD_120487 | JGI IMG/M metagenome (GOLD analysis project Ga0182013, IMG submission 120487) | Permafrost microbial communities from Stordalen Mire, Sweden - 612S2M metaG | ecosystem: Environmental > Terrestrial > Soil > Wetlands > Permafrost | place: Sweden: Stordalen | collected... | reverse complement strand
GCGAACGCTTCCGCCAACCACCGCCCCATGATCGTGGAATAATGCATCCGTCTTCGGAGTAGAGACGTTGGCGCAATCGTTCAACACGGCAACCCGCGAAGCACTCGAGGCGCGCCTCCGTTTCTATCGCGACCTGGGGTTGACGGAATTCTACCGGCGGCCCGTCGATTCTGCGCTGCTTGCTCAACTCCAAGCAATCCCTGTTTCGTCCGCTGACTCCATGTCGCCTGAGAGTGATCCCGCGCCTGGCTCGCCGCTTCCGACTTTGGCGGCGAGGACGGAAGATGAGGAGACGCAAACCTTTTCCACTCGCCCGTCAACGGCACCGGAGGAACAAGCCATCGCTGCTCGCAAGTCAATTGCAACTCCACCGCTGGAACAGACCAGCGTCCCCGTGTCGGAACGTCCGGCCTTTCTGCAGATCATTCGCGAAGATATTGGCGATTGCACCCGCTGCGAGTTGCACAAGGGCCGGCACAAGATTGTTTTTGGCGACGGATCGCCTGCCGCGCGCCTGATGTTTATAGGTGAGGGGCCTGGGGCGGACGAAGACGCGCAGGGCATCCCTTTTGTCGGCAAGGCGGGACAGTTGCTCAACAACATGATTACGGCGATGGGTCTGAAGCGCGAAGAGGTCTACATTGCCAACGTGGTGAAGTGCCGCCCGCCCGGGAATCGCACCCCGGAGCCTGAGGAAGGCAATACCTGCTCGCAGTTCCTCTTCCGGCAGATCGATGTGATTCGGCCACAGGTGCTTGTAGCGCTGGGGGCAACGGCGGCGACATATCTGCTTGGGTCGCGCCAGCCTTTAGCCGGTGTGCGGGGCCGGGTGCATACGTTTCGCGGCAGCCAGTTAATCATCACCTATCATCCGGCGTATCTACTGCGTGATCCGCGGCAGAAGAAAGAAGCCTGGGCCGATCTACAGATCGCCATGCGCGAGCTGGGTTTGAAGCCGCCCGCGAAGGCTTAGAGCGATTCCGGAACATTTTTGGGTTGAGATTTGTCCGGCTACCTGTTGGTCGTGGCGCTGTTGCAGCCTAGTGCCGCTGCTTTTCGCGAAAATAAAAAAATAAAAAAAAGGGGGTTTCTGTAAAGAAATCCTTTTGTTTCAGTCGGATAGAGGGCGCTCTTCCTTCCAAATTCTTCATTCCAAAGGAGTTATTTGCAGAATCTAGACAGATAAGGACTTACGGGCCCTTTTTGCCCCGAGATTCTGTGAGTGATCCCCTTTTGGCAATCGATCTAGATCGATTGTGCGCCAACAAGCCGAAATTGCATGCAAATCGAAAGCTGCAAAAAGGATGAACACTTCGGGGTGCGTTGCTGTCAGGCCTGGTCTTTCCAGAGATAGACGCCGCCCAGCAGGCCGCTTTCGTTGGAGACAATCTCGACATTCTTGGGTGGCGTGAAATCGAACTTCTTGGTATTGCCGCCGCCTAGATAGAGATGGTCCCAGTTGAAAAGGGCTTCGGTGGTCTTGATGGCTTCCTGCAAGAGCTTGTTCCACTCTTTTTTTCCGAATTTATCCAGGCCACGGCGGCCGAGGTAATCCTCGTAGGTCATGCCCTTTTTACGCCAGATGTGGTGGCCGATCTCGAGCCCCGGGCAAAGATGGCCGTTGGTGAAGAGCGCGCCACCGAGGCCGGTGCCGAGCGTCAGGACCAACTCGACGCCGTCGCCCTTGATGGCGCCGTAGCCGGCGACATCGGCGTCATTGCCCACGCGCGCGGGCTTCTTCCAGCGCTTTTCCAATTCCGCCTGCAGGGGAAATCCACCTGCCCACAGCGGATGCAGGTTGAAGGCGCCGAAGGTGCAGCCGTGCTTGACGACACCGGGGAATCCGACCGAGACGCGATCGAAATTGCCCATCAGCTTGCGCAGCTCGTCGAGGCCTTTGAGAACGGCGTTGGGCGTCGGGACTTCCGGTGTGACTACGCGCTGGCGCTCGCTCACTGGTTTTCCCCTGGCGTCAAGCAGCATGGCCTTGAGGCCCGAGCCGCCGATATCAATGGTCATCGTAATGGGGGGCTTGGCGCTGGATAAGGGAATGGGTGCAACAACGACAGGAGCGGGAGCGGGCGCGGATTCGGCTTTGGGTGTCATCAGCAATGAATTGTAATCCGTGGGGCCGGGGTTGCGAGTGATCCCAGTTCCCCGATATCCACAGTCCGTCTTCGCACTGCCGAATCCCCTACACTGAGGGTTGCCCACGATGCCCGACTGCTGCGAAGTCGCGTTGCCCGTTCCTTTAGACCGCTTGTTCACCTATGCCGTTGGGGAAGGGCAGAATCCGCCGCGCGGGGCGCGCGTTATTGTGCCGTTCCGCAACGAGAAGCTGATCGGCGTGGTGGTGACGCTGAACGTTGCGGCTCCGCCCGATGTCGAGGTTCGGCAGATCGAGACAGTCCTTGACGACGAACCGCTTCTCAGCGAGCAACTGCTGAGCCTAGCGGAGTGGATGGCCGGCTACTACCTGGCGCCGCTGGGCGAGGTGTTGCGCGGCATGTTGCCGTTGATGGCAGAGGTGCGGCGGACCGTTTGTTATCGCATCACCGACCTGGGCCGCGATGTGCTGGCCAAGCGCCTTGAGGACGAACACGGGGATCGGCAGGACATGGAGCATCGCGTATTGACGCGACTGTCTACGGGAGAGCCGGTGAAAGTTTCCACATTGCGGACAGCGACGGCGGCGACGCTGCCTCAGCTTGGGGCACTCGTTCGCCGCAAGTGGATTGCTCGCGAAACCGCTGCGGCGGAACGCGACGCGAGCCGTACCGAGCGCTTCGTTGTTCTGGTGCCCGAAGCTCGCTTGCCAAAGCTCACCGACAAGCAGCAGGAGATTCTGGCGGAGTTGGCGGCCAACGACGGTGAACTTGCGCTGGCTGAGCTACGGGCGCGGGAATTGTCCTCTTCCACGCTACAGACACTGGTACGGCGCGGTCTGGTGCGCATCGACGAGCGGCCGCGCGTTTTTCGCCTGGGAGGCATTCGGCCAAGCGGTGAAGCGATTCGACTGAGTGAGCCTCAGACCGAGGCACTGGCTTCGATTGCCGGCGCGCTCGGGGGCTTTCGACCGTTTCTTCTCCACGGCGTAACGGGATCGGGGAAGACAGCGGTTTACCTGGCTGCGATGCAGCGCGCGCTTGACCGCGGCCTTGCCTCCATTTTGCTCGTGCCCGAAATCGGCCTCACTCCGCAAAGCGCAGGTCTTCTGGACAGAGCATTTGGACGGCGCGTGGCGCTGCTTCACTCCGCGCTCACACCGGAGGAACGCAGCGAGCAGTGGCGGCGCATCCGCAGCGGGGATGCGCCGATTGTTGTGGGGACGCGCAGTGCCATCTTCGCTCCGACGCCGAATCTGGGCTTGATTCTTGTGGATGAGGAACACGACCAGAGTTACAAGCAGGAAGAGACGCCGCGCTACAACGCGCGCGATGTGGCGGTGATGCGCGCCAAGCTTGCGGGAGCGGTGGTGGTGATGGGCTCGGCAACGCCGGCGCTGGAGACGTGGCAGAACTCGGTGCGCGGCAAATATGCGCGGATCGAGATGCGCGATCGCGTGATGAATCGCCCGCTGCCCGAGGTGGAGCTCATCGACATGCGCAGCGAGTTTCAGCAGACGGGCCAGGATTCACTTTTCTCTCGTGCGTTGATTGAGCAGACACACGCAGCATTGGAGCGTGGGGAGCAGGCACTGATTTTGTTGAACAGGCGCGGGTATTCGTTTGCGGTAATGTGCCGTGCCTGCGGCGAGAAGCTGGAGTGCCAGAACTGCGCGATCTCGCTGACGCATCACAAGCCCCCGGCCGAGGACGCGGGCGTTGCGCGTGAAGGGCAGCGGCTGGAGTGCCATTATTGCGGCTATCGGCGTACGGTTCCCGCACGATGCCCGAAATGCGAGAGCGAGCATCTCTACTACCTGGGCGCCGGGTCGGAACAGGGCGAAGAGCGGCTGGCGGAGATTTTTCCCGGAGCGCGCATCGGGCGCATGGATCGCGATACGGTGCGCGGACGTTTCGATCTGGAACGGCTGCTGGCGCGATTGCATTCCGGCGAAATCAATCTGCTGGTGGGAACACAGATGATTGCGAAGGGCCACGACATTCACGGCGTGACGCTAGTGGGCGTGGTGGGCTGCGATCACTCGCTCTCCATGCCGGATTTCCGTGCGGCCGAACGCGTGTTTCAGCTGATGACACAGGTTTCGGGGCGCGCGGGCCGCGGCGACTTGCCGGGGCGCGTGGTGGTGCAGACCTACTATCCCGATCACTATGCGATTCTGGCAGCGAGCAAGCATGACTACGCGAGTTTTGTGGAGCGCGAGCTGAAGTTCCGGCGCTGGATGCATTACCCGCCGTTCGGCGTGCTCGCCAACGTGCTGGTGCAATCGCAGAAGTTGGAAGAGGCGGCGGCGTGGTCGGGCGAGATCGGCAAATGGTTCCAGAAGACGGCGCCCGAAGGTGTGCGCGTGCTGGGGCCGTGCACGGCGCCGATTGCGCGGATCAAAGGGACGTATCGGTTCCATTTGATTCTCAAAGCCTCGTCGCGCAAGGCATTGAACGCGGCTTTGCGCGGAATGCTTGGGCATGCGGACGGGGCGGGCGTTCCGCGGCGGAATCTAGTGGTCGATGTGGATGCGCTGCGGCTGATGTAACCACCTGCGGTGGGGCAGACGCTCGCTGTTCGCTCGCAGGGGGTTTGTGCTTTCCCACCTTTGCGCGAGAGGAAAGGACACGGCCGTTCGAGCCCGGGCCTGAAGGCCGCATTCTTTGGGGCATTTTTTCAGGGGGTTGAAACCCCCTGCTCCCTCCGATGTCTTTCAGGAGGTTGAAAATCCCTGCTCCCTCCGATGTCTTCTGCGAGCGTCTTTCCCACCGCATGTGGCTAGGGGGCGGAGCGGAAGGGGTCGATGTGGAAGAAGTGCATGAGGGAATTGTCGTGGAAGGGGGTGGGGGTGAAGGTGAGCAGAAAGATGATCACGGCGACTACGGCAAGACCGACGCGGCGCTCGCTGAGCGCGGGTGTGACGGAGACCTTGGGATGGCGCATGGCGGGAATCATGAGGAAGATGCCCCAGAGGATCCAGCCGACCCAGTAGAGCGTTCCCAGGATGAAGAGCAGGATAGGGAGAAAGTTGGTGACAACTTTGTGGGCTTTGGGCGAGACGGAGTAGAGGATATGTCCGCCGTCGAGTTGGCCGCCGGGAATGAGATTGAGCGAGGTAATGAAGAGGCCGATCCAGCCGGCGACGAGGACGGGGTGCGGCGCAATGTGATCGAAGGAAGGAATGGAAGGATCCCATTGCACCAGGATGCCGTGGATGAGGCGAATCGAGAGCGGCTCACTGCCGAAGACGACGATTGCGGAGGGCGCGTTAGCCGAGGTGTGGAAGCTGAGAGCGAAGCCGACAGCGACGGCGATGGTGGAGGCGATGTAGCCGGCGAGGGGTCCGTAGAAGCCGACGTCCATGAGGGCATCGCGATTGGGAATGCGATTGCGGATCTGGATGACGGCGCCGGCCGTGCCGCTGAGGGTGGGAGCGGGCAGAACCCAGGGAAGCGTGGCGCGAATTTTGTGATGGAGGCAGGCGAAGTAGTGACCGAACTCATGGATGAGGAGGATGCCGAGCAGAGAAAAGGAGAAGGCCCAGCCGGTCTTGAACATTTCGGGGTGATCGGCGAGCCAGCCCCAGGGCCAGAGGTCGCTGTCGCGCACAACGGGCGGCAGGCCTTCAAGGAAGTTCTGCATGAAGCGAGCGCCGTTGGCGGTTGTGGTGAGAACGCTGATGCCGAGCAGAAGCAGGGGCAGGCCGTATTCGCGGAAACGCGAGCGCGCGGGAGCTTTCGTCCGTGTAGCGGAGGCGACGGCGAGGGGGTATTCAGGCGACGAACCGGGCCTGGGCCGCACAAGGGCGCCCTCACCTGAATGTTGGATGGAGGGCGCGTCGACCGATACGGTTGGCTCAGCTATGCGGTGCGGCACCGTTGTCCAATGAGTGCAATTCTTTGCCCGGTTTGAAGCGAACAGCTTTACCCGGGGTTATGCTCACTTCGGTGCCGGTGCGGGGATTGCGACCGATACCTGTTTTGCGGGCACGAACGCTAAAAACGCCGAATCCGCGCAATTCGATGCGCTCGCCGGCCGCGAGGGCCTGTTTCAGGCCTTCGAAGACCGTATCCACCGCAGCCTCCGCCTTGGTTCGCGGCAGGCCCGTGCGCTCGATTACGTGATGGACGATGTCCTGTTTGATCAAAGGGGTGACCTCGCTGGCGCGACTGGAATGACTGTACTACGACTTACGGTGTTGATGCTACAGGTTTTGCTGGGATTTAGGAATAGTCCAAAAGTGGAAATCGGCATTTTTCGAGGGAACGAATGGGCGGCGACGTGCCGCCGGTCACACCTATTGAGTCAAAAGCCTGAAAATTGTTGTGGATGATTGTCAATCGGAGGGCGGCTTCCGTAGAATCAACGAAAACCTTTCCGCCGCCGTCAAATTTTGCCGGACAGGAAACGGCAAATCAATTCAGGGGTACCATGTCCATACAAAGTGACCGTTGGATCCGGGAGCAAGCGCTCAAGCACCGGATGATTGAGCCTTTCAGCGAAAAGCAGGTGCGCGAGGGCGTTATCTCCTACGGTCTTTCTTCTTATGGGTATGACCTTCGAGTTTCAGACGAATTTAAAATATTCACCAATGTGAACAGCGCAATCATCGATCCCAAAGCCTTTGACGAGCGGTCGTTCGTTTCAGTGCAGGCGGACTCGGTGATTGTTCCCCCGAATTCCTTCGCGTTGGCACGCTCTATTGAATACTTTCGTATTCCCAGGGATGTACTGACGATCTGCGTTGGAAAGTCGACCTATGCGCGTTGCGGGATCATTGTGAACGTGACGCCATTCGAGCCGGAGTGGGAGGGTTTTGTGACCCTTGAGATTTCAAATACCACGCCGTTACCGGCCAAGGTCTATGCCAACGAGGGGTTGTGCCAGATTTTGTTCTTTCGTTCCGATGAAGTTTGCGAAATAAGCTACGCGGACAGGAAAGGCAAGTACCAGAATCAGCAGGGAATCGTGCTTCCCAAACTTTAGCGTTTGAAGGCTGGGGAAGGCCGCTGGGACTTGTGCTTCAATTCGGTGAAAACGGAATGCGTTGCCAGGCTCTATCCCTGACGGCGTGAAAAATCGGCAAAGCCCATACATGGAATTGGGAAGGGACGATTTTTCCATGCGCAACACCGGGGCCATGAACATCGGATTAGTTTCGGATCATCCTATCCGTCTTGAAGGTCTGACTACAGTTTTTGATTTGCCGGAAGAGAATGGCGAATCCGCCTTGTTCCCCGTCGCCGGCACTTTGTCCGATCTGCTCACACGCACAGACATCGATTATCTTGTCCTGGATATGCAGGCTGCAGACGGCGGTGTCGCGCTGCTCGATTCGGTCCGCCGGGTTCGTCCTTCGCTGCACGTAATCGTGATTGGCCCGGAAGGGCAGGACGAGGTGGTGCTGGAATCGATCATCGCGGGCGCGCGGGCATATCTGGACGTGAATGCGGACGCATCCACGGTTCGGCACGCGCTCGAAACCGTGACAAGCGGCTCGATCTGGGCATCGCGTCGGTTGCTTTCGAAGCTGGTGGACAGGCTCCTTAAAGCGCCGGACTCTGCGCCGACCGTCGCGCCACACCTGACGACCCGCGAAAATGAGGTGCTCGAATTGATCCTGCTGGCGCGTTCCAATCGGGAGATTGCGCACCAGCTCGGCATTGAAGAGCGCACGGTGAAGGCCCATGTAGGAAGGCTGATGCGGAAGACGGGCGCCGACAACCGTGTTGAGCTGACCATGCGCGCGCTGAACCACGCCCACGCCCACCGTAATGGGCACCATTTCGGGCACGTCTCCTGGAATTGAGCACGACTGCAGGGGTTGCGACTGTTGGGGGCGAATGTTTACTAGTGCGATACCGACACGGTTACTTTCAGCTACACGCCTTCAGTTATCTTGATGATGTTGAAAAATGGCCGGAAACTCATTCATAGAAACAACGCAGATCTGGGGAAGGAGTTCCCACGCTTCATGTTTTCCATGGAGTGAGGGAACTCCTCTTTTTTTTGTTTCTGACAACCGGCTCGTCACGTTCTCCACTTCATCGACAATCTATTGAACGCGCCTTCGGCCCCGGGGCTTGGATTATGTCGAATGCGATATTTACTAGACAGTAAACACCGCGCATTACTTTGAACCAGTACCCTTCGGTGACGTTGTCACAAAGTGGTCGTGGTTGCAAACTAATCCTCAGAAACAACGCAGATCTGGGGAAGGAGTTTCCAGGCATCCTGTGATCCAGGGGCTCGGAAACTCCTCTTTTTCTGTTTTGGGATCCAGGGCGAGCGGTCGTCCTTCCATTTTCCGGAACGCCGCACATGCGGATCGACTCACTGCTCTTTTGGGGACGGTCGCAGGGAAAATCTTTGCATTGACGAGGCGGATTCTGCTGAAGCGCTGTGTCGGTGCGGCGAGTCGGGGTAGTGGGGCTTGATGCTGTACCCTGTTTCAGGATCAGCTCTGCAAAGCCGCGTTGGACTGCGCGTCGAATAGACTCATCCCAGCGCCGGCACTCGGCGGCGAAACGAAAGGAATCTTCCTATGAAAAGAAAAATCGCCAGCGTCTGCTTCTCGGTTGTTTTTCTATGCACAGCTTCCTGGGCCTCGACCCGCGAAGATCTCCAGGCTCGCGTCGATTCAGCCAAAACAGTTCTGGACCAGATCATGAACGCGAAAGACGCCACAATTCCGTTGAACATTTTGCAACAGGCAACGTGTGTGGGAGTGGTTCCAGGGCTGATCAAGGGCGCATTCCTGGTGGGCGCGCAGTACGGGCAAGGCGTGGTGACGTGCCGGACGGGACATGGATGGAGCGCGCCGGTTTTCATTCGCATGGCGGGCGGTTCGTTTGGCTTCCAGATCGGCGGGCAATCGACCGACCTGATTCTGGTTGCGGTGAACGATCGCGGCTTCCAGGATTTGCTGAAGAACAAGTTCAAGATTGGCGGAGACGCTTCGGCGGCCGCGGGTCCGGTGGGGCGCAACGGCAGCGCAGCGACGGACTGGAAGATGAACGCGGAGCTTTTGAGCTATTCTCGCAATAAGGGGTTGTTCGCTGGAATTGACCTGGATGGAACGAGCGTGAGCCAGAACGCCGAGGACACGGAGCTTTATTACGGGCAGGCGCATCGGTTTGAGACGGTGCTCAAGGGCGAGGTAGATGTTCCGCCGGGTGCAGTTGAGTTTGTGCGTGACGTGGCTCAGACTTTTGTGCGTGCAAAGAACCAGTAGCTTTACCCTCGGGGGAGGGTGAGAGGGGGACGGCGGATATCTGCCGTCCCCTTTCGTGTTTAAGATTGCGGACCAGCGAACGGGATCATTCCGTCTTCGGCCAGAGCTAAACTGGTGTTTGCCTTCCACAATGAGGGAAAACCTTGAATATTGGCTGGTGATGGCCCTAGCACGCGCGCTGGGGTGGATGCCTCGCGGATTGGCGCGCCTGCTGGCCGATTTTCTTGCCTTTTCGGTCTATCATGCGCTGAGCCGTCTGCGCAGAGTGGGGGAACGCAATCTGGAACTGGCGTTACCCGAGCTGAAATCTCCAGAACAGAGAGCGGAGATTCTGCGAGGGGTCTATCGGCACCTTGGGTGGCAACTGGTGGAGTTTTGCCGGATGGCGCGCTACACGCCTGAGAACACGAAGAACTGGATCCGCACCGAGGGACTGGAGCACTACCTGGCGGCGCAGGCACGCGGCAAAGGGGTGCTGATCGTGACCGGGCATCTGGGCGCGTGGGAATTGTCGAGCTTTTACCATTCGCTGATGGGCTATCCGATGGGAATGGTAATTCGGCGGCTCGATAATCGACGCCTGGACGAATATGTAAACGCCATTCGCTGTATGCATGGAAACCGTGTGCTGCACAAAGACGATTTCGCACGTGGGCTTTTGACGGCGATGCGAGGGGGAGAGACGGTGGGGATTCTGATGGACACCAACATGCGGCCTCCGCAGGGGGTGTTTGTGGAGTTCTTCGGGCATCAGGCATGCACGGCATCCGGACTGGCTCGAGTGGCGCTGAAGACCGGCGCGGCGGTACTGCCGGGGTTCATGGTGTGGGAAGCGGCAGAAAAAAAGTATGTGCTGCGGTTTGGGCCGGAGCTTGGCTTTGCGCAGAGCGGCGATGCAGAAGCGGATGCGCTGGCTGCGACGCAGATGTGTGCTGCGGCCACGGAAGATTGGATCCGGCGCTATCCTGACCAGTGGCTGTGGATTCATCGGCGGTGGAAGACGCGGCCGGCAGGCGAGCCGGCGCTATATTGAAAGCGGACATCGAGGTGGGCATGAAATTGGGCGAGCTGATCGAAGCGCTGGGCGGCGAACTTCTGCAGGGAAGTCCGGAGTTTGTGGCTCGCGGCGTGAATTCGGCCGTTTTCGCCGGCCCTGCGGAGATTGTGTTTGCGGAAGATGCGGCCTCTGGCGAACAAGCGTTTGCGAGTGGCAGCGAGGTGATTGTTCTTCGATCCGCGAGCGCGGAAAACCTTGCGAGATTTTCCGGCAAGAAGGTGATCGTCACCACCCAGCCCCGGTTGTGGTTTGCGCGTGCGGGGAAGCTGTTGAGGCCCGCTCCAGCCGCGATGGGTGTGCATGCGACCGCGGTTGTCGGCGCGGATGTCGAGCTTGGCGAGGGTGTTTCGATCGGGCCAGGCGCGGTGATTGGCGACAATGCGCGGATTGGGTCAGGAAGCCGCATCGAGGCGGGCGCGGTGATTGGCGAAGGTGTTCGCATGGGCAAGGTCTGCCGCATTTATCCGCGTGCGGTGCTCTATGCGGGGACGATGCTGGGAAACCGCGTTGTGGTTCATGCAGGCGCGGTGCTTGGCGCGGACGGATTTGGGTATGTGCGCGACGCCGAATCCGGGGCTTACACGCAATTTCCGCAACAGGGAACGCTGGTGATTGAGGACGACGTGGAGATTGGCGCCAACTCGACGATCGATCGCGGTGCGTTGGAAGAGACGCGGGTGCGGCGCGGGACGAAGATCGATAACCTGGTGCACATCGGACACAACTGCGATATTGGCGAAGACGTCGTCCTAGTGATGGGAACCGGGATCTCCGGTTCAAGCAGCGTGGGCAAAGGTGCGGTACTCGCGGGTCAGGTGGGCATTGGGGATCATGCACACGTGGGGCCGGGAGTGATTCTGGGCGGGCAGGCGGGTGTGTTGAGCGGCAAGACCGTCACCAACGATGGATTGAAGCCGGGGACGGTGCTGTGGGGCACGCCGGCGCGGCCGTTGCCGCAGGTGTTGCGCGAGATTGCGATTGTGGGGCGAATGGCGAAGCGATCACGCAAGACCTCAGCGATCGACAAGAACGGCGAGTGAAGGCGGAGACAACGAGGGATGGCCATCATCGTCGTGGGTGGAAGCAGTCGTGGGTCGGGCAAGACTTCGCTTGTCTGCGGGCTGATTTCGGCTCTCAAGGAATTTAGCTGGAACGCAGTGAAAATCACCACGCTGGAACCTGCGCCCGGAACTCATTCGACGCTACGTCCAATACCGCAGCAAGCTCTTGACAGCTCTACAGTGCATTCGCAGGACAACTGGCTCTGGGAAGAGACGCGTGCCGGAGAGGAGAACGACACCGAGCGCTATCTGGCGGCCGGCGCGGCACGATCGTTTCTCGCCATTCCATCGACGACCGGCGATCCACCGACGCCAAGGCTCGGTGATCTGCTCAATGAATTGTGGCCGCATTTCGGGCGAGGCAGCAGCTTTATCTTCGAATCGAACAGCGTGGTGCATCACGTTCACCCCAACGTTTGCCTGATGATTCACTCAACCTCCAAGCGCGCGCTGCGTTTGCCGGATCGCGAACCTTCGTTTGTGGCGGCGGTTAGCCATGCAGATGCAATGGTGGCCGTGGCTGAGAGAGAGGAACTAATTCCGCACGGCATCAGTTTGCCGAGTCACGAGCCAATTCCGGTGTTTTATCTGACCGATCTTGGCAGGGTGTCCCTCGAGATGCTGGAGTGGGTGCGGCTGAACCTGCGACATGGTTGAAGCGAAGGCGCAATCTTCAGGTTCGAGACGATCTCGCACAATCGAGGAGATTTCAAGCCGGCCCTCCGGGACGGCAAGACCGACCACGGGTTTCACCAGTGGCTATCTTCATGCTCTCCCTTCAGGAGAATCTTTCGGGATTGAGCCGTGTACAGCGCTAGATCACGGGTGCATACTGTCCGCGGGAGCAAACATGTTCTCGAAGCGGTTCGCCGGGCGTCTCGTTATCTTACAAAGCGCCCGATTCGAGCTTTTCCCGCTACCGTTTGAATCAGATTTGGGCTCGGAAACGAATGCGATAGGAGTGGAATTTGGCTTTCTGTAAAGAAGTCGCCTTTTTTTAAAAAGATAGATAGGGGTTAGCGGGGTGGTCTTCCCCGATCCCCTGCCGTCGGACGGACGCTGGCTTTTCGCTTGCAGGAGATTTGTGGTGTTCCATTCATTCCGCAGTGAGAATTTGGCATAACTGGGGCGCCGGGCAGCGGGCTGAGAGATGTCTGCACAGGTGCAGCAGGTTAGCGCCCGCTTCGCGGGCATTGCGAGTTAGCGAGTTCGCGGCGAGGTGGTTGACCCAGTGCATCGGCAGGGTGAAAGAGTGGACCTCATGTCGTCTGGGGTACGCGCCCGAGAGGAACAGGCGTGAAGATGAGTACATTTACTTTTCGGTGGGGAAGGGTTCGGGTTTGAGGGAGCCGTCGCGCTGTTTGAGAAGGATCTGGACTTTTCCTTCGGCGGCGTCGAGTTCCTGCTTGCAGAGGGCGGAGAGCCCAACGCCCTCTTCGAAGAGCTTGATGGACTTTTCGAGGGGCAGATCGCCTTTTTCGAGTTGATCGACGATGGTTTCGAGCTTCTTCAACGAATCTTCAAACGTGGGCATCAGCTGGCTCCGATCAAGCGGCTCCTCGAAATCATAACTGAGGGGCCGCGATCGTTCTTTGTGGAGTCGTGCTTTCCCAGGTCTGAACATCCAGATCTCCACCCCACGGACGAAGACCTGTCCGCGGGGTCCCCGGACCCTGGGGCACCCAAACTATTCCGCTGTGCAGGGTTCGGGCTTGGGCAAGACGTTGGCGATGACTTCGGCAGCGACGGCATAGCGTCCGAATGGAGCGCTGACCTGAACGCCCTGCACGAGGGGGCGCACGGCTTCGAGCATCTCCTGGGCGATTATGACGCCTTCCTTGCGGGCGGCGTCGGGGGTGTCGGCCTGGGCCATGCGCAGCATGATTTCTTCAGGCATGGAGACGCGCAGATCATTCTTCATAAACTCGGCATTGCGCAGGCTGGTGAGCGGCCAGATGCCGGCGATGACGGGGATGCGGAATTCGCGAATGCGCTCGAGGAAGACTTCAAGCAGGCGCAGGTCGAAGACGGGCTGGGTGATGGCGTACTCGGCGCCGGCCTCAACTTTGTAGCGGAAGCGGCGGAGTTCGTTCTCGATGTCGGGCACGCCGGGATTGGCGGCTACACCGATGGTGAGGTTGGTGCTGGCGCCGATGGAGTTGGCGCCGATGTCGAGTCCGTGATTGAGCCGGTGCACGATGTTGACGAGACCGATGGCATCGACGTCAAACACGGCAGTTGCATCAGGATAGTTGCCGAGTTTGGGCGGATCGCCGGTGAGGCAGAGGATATTGTGCAGTCCGATGGAGGAGGCTCCGAGCAAATCGGATTGAATGGATAGAATATTGCGGTCGCGGCAGGTGTAATGAAGGATGGTTTCGATGGAGGTGTGCTGCTGGATCTGGATGCAGAGGCTTTGCGCGCTCATACGGGCAGAGGCGCGCGGCGAATCGGGGACATTGATGGCATTGACGCCGAGGCCGGCGAGGAGGCGCGCGCCGTCGATTTCCCTGGCACAGTTAATGCCCTTGGGGGGCACGATTTCGACGAGGGTGACGAATTCGCCGTTTTCGATGCGCGATCCGATGAGGGAACG
>Ga0182013_10005914_pt1 | contig 14061 bp, 19 predicted proteins | sample 612S2MmetaG_FD_120487 | JGI IMG/M metagenome (GOLD analysis project Ga0182013, IMG submission 120487) | Permafrost microbial communities from Stordalen Mire, Sweden - 612S2M metaG | ecosystem: Environmental > Terrestrial > Soil > Wetlands > Permafrost | place: Sweden: Stordalen | collected... | reverse complement strand
GATCACGGGCGAGGTCTACGAGCCCCTACGCAACTCGAATCGTCAGGCGTCAATGAAAGCCGCATAAGTTGGACAGATGAGTTTTTCGCGTTGGTGCCGGTCCCGAAGCGGGTCGGCTCAAGCAGAAGTCCAGTAACTTCCCACGGAGATCAACCGCCGATCGTAGCAACGACCCTTCAATGAACCGCCGCGTTCGGGTGACTGCGGGCTAGGCTTTGATCCTTTCGAGATCGTCATTCCTAGATGGCAGCACCCACCTTTCCGAGGAACCTCAACAGGCACGGAGCCCAGACTGCGGCTCGTTAACAGTGCGGATGGAAGCAAGGCGAAAGGTGTGGCGAGATGTTGGAAACGGACTATCGAAACGGCCATGCCTCTGGGGGATTGACAAGCACCGGCCTTCTCATGGAAGGCCTAGGTGCGCTGCTTCCGCGTAACATCGATTTCGGACCCGGCCAAGGCTTTTGATGGTAGGGGCGCTTCAAAGTATCCGGGCCGCTGGAATGAGCGCAACGAGCGCGCCGTCTACCTGACCAAGAACTTACCGTTGGGCATACTGGAGGTGATGGTCCAAGATAACGTCACAGGTTTGAGCGGCTGCGGGTACTATGTGGCAGAAATTCCGGACGACGTTGTGCTATCAACGATAGACGTCGCGGCGTTGTCAGCAACATGGCGCACCGCACTTGTCGGCCGGACCGAGTGTCGCGCCATCGGCGAGGCTTGGCGAGCCCGCCACGAAAGCGTCGGCTTAAGCGTTCCGAGCGCGGTCGTACCAGAAGCGTTCGCCTTCGACGACTACAATATTGTGCTTGACCCGACGCACGCCGACTTTGGGCGACTGGTGATCGGCTCCTTCGTGCCCCTGGACGTCGATGCTCGCGTTCAATCCATGCTGATGAATCCGAGGCCATAGACCGAGACCGGTGATACCCCGCCCTGGCGGCGCCGCGTCTCGGGACCGCTGGCGTTATCGTGCCGAGGCAAACGGGTCGGCTTACTGCTGCCGGGACCCTCGGGGACCACTCAAAATGTACCAGCTCTAAGCCGCTTGAGAATGTACCGGAGATTCCGGTCCGGGCACGCCGGCGGCGCGAGCGCACCATACAGCGCGGTGGGCTGTTAATGTTAAAGTGAACAGTTTGGACCGAATCGCTTATGAGTCGTGGCCCTTGAAGCACACGCAGCCTTCGGTCAATAAGTGATGGAGCGAGTGAGGTTCTACCGGCGAACGTGAATCGTACGGTCGATCGACCGGTAAAGAAGTGCTTCGGCAACGTGCGCGCGGCTTATCTGCGGAGCGCCGGCGAGATCGGCGATGGTCCGCGCGACGCGGGCGATGCGGTCAAATGCACGCGCGCTGACCGAGCCGCGCGTCATCGCAGCATGCAGCAGCTCCATCGAGCCGCCGTCGAGTTCACACACTACGCGAACGTCGGCTGCGCCGATTTCAGCGTTGCACGCGATGTTCAATCTTTCCAAGCGGTGCCGCTGCGTCTCTCGCGCCGCTTCGACGCGTTCGCGAATCGCTTCGGAAGACTCCACGTCCCTGCCGCCGACCATCTCCTCGAACGATACGCGCGCGACGGTAACATGCAGATCGATCCGGTCGAGCAACGGACCTGAGAGTTTGGCGACGTATCTCGCGACGGTTGCGTCGTCGCAGCGGCAGTCGTTGGCGCGCGATCCGCGATAACCGCAGGGGCACGGATTCATCGAAGCGACGAGCATGAAGCGCGCCGGGTACGTCACCGTTCCCGCAGCGCGGGCAATCGTGATCGAGCCTTCTTCGAGCGGCTGGCGCATGACTTCGAGTGCGTTGCGAGAGAACTCAGCGAGTTCATCGAGATACAACACGCCGTGCTGGGCCAGCGAGATTTCGCCCGGCTTCGGGTTTGCGCCCCCGTGTCGGTTTTCACAGATATTGAGATAGGTTAGTGCTCAATATGTCACACCTCGTGAGACGATAACGGCTATATTTGTCACTGTATTTGAGACAATATAGCGGTTTTGTCATTCACGGGAGACGCTTTTCTAGCGGTTGAGGCGTCGTCTTGGCCGTTGCCTCCGGCGCACCCCCCGGAGCTTTGGGGGTTCTTAGCCGCAAACAGCCGCCGCTGGCCGCTGGCGAAGTCAACGGCTGCGCTAAGCGGTCATTTGTCCTTTCCGGGTGCCGGTGTGGCGGATTGGAGAACCGCAGGCCATGCGCCGGGGAAGCTCGTTGCACTCGAGGCCGCCGAAATCGGCTTCGAGCCGAGGGCTGGTGCTGACGATCCGACGATCCGGCGATCCAGGACCTTCCGCGAATACGCCGGCGCCACGGTGCCGTTTGGAGTTTGGAGCAGAAGAAGCGAAGAAGCGACGTTTTCGATTCGGGCCGTCTGCGCCGCTGTCTGACGGCTGAAGGTGTGAGTGACGGGCGCGTCTTTTCCGGATCGATGCGCATGGCAACCTCGGGCCGGTATTACAGGGGCGAGCACTGGCCGAGATCATGGCGGCTTCATGCGACGCCGCCCGGCCGGGAGTCGAATCGCCGGGCATTCGCTGCGCGCCGGGTTCGCGACCCCGACCGCGCGGGCCGGTGTTCGGAGGCCGCGACGACGCCTCAGAGGCCACCGTTAGATCGAGTTGACCCTGTTGTGCCGCCGTCCGCAACAGGGCTGTCGAAACCCACCGAAGTTATGGCGCCGACACGCAGTCGTAGTCGCGCCAAATCGCTGAGATTGATACGGGCAACTCGTGAATCGCCGATCGCCGCAGCCGCAAGCCTCAAACCTAACGTCATCGAGGGCCACCAAGGCCGTCGCCGGCGGAGCACGATCGCTGGGCTCAATGCCGAGTGCCTCCATGACCGCCGACTAAGCGGCGGATCGATGTTCTATAACCAGACCTGCGTCAATATCAATCAGCATTGTGCCCATGACGAAATGTGCAGTTGTTCGCAGTTTTAGGGACCGTTGTCCGATAAGCAGAGAAAGCGGCCGTAACGCAACTTTGCTCTACTAGATGGGGGTACTACACAATGATATCGTTTGGCAAGTGCCTTGCGATCGCCGCAGCCTGTGGAATTGTGCTAACAGTCAACACGCCAGTCCGCGCCGACTCAGACGTCGTAAGCAACATTCCTGCGCCGAAACACGATACTCACAACTGTATCGAGACCCATATCCAAGATGTGGCCTCGCGCATCGGCGCCCTGGATGCGCATGGAAAGTTCATAAACGAGGCGGGTGTCGGCTTCGTAGTGACGTTTGCTGGAAAACTGCCCGATCCATATATCGGAGCCCTGACACCAAGAGTGACGCATTATCAGAACGATCCGGCGGACGAAGTAATGGCGTTCGAGCGACGGGGCGACCCGGCAATCGTATGTGTCATCGCTTTCCCGGAAGTCGGGAGCTGCGATCCAACACACGACGCAAGAGGTCGTACACTTATGGTTTATGATGTCAAACTTCGCACTTCGTATTATGGCTGGAATTCCGAACACGGCTGCGGCGGGGCATAGACTATGCCAGGGCTGCGTAGCAAACTCGGATCCGACCGATTCGGACAAACCCGCGCGTTCGTAGGTGATATGTGCCTCTTCTTGTCCCAAAGCTACAACGAGTTGTTCATCACGAAGCGCCCTTTCTCGATAAGGACCACCTTGAGGATTGGTTGCAGTAAAAAGGCGGAGCAATGAAGTGGTTATGGGGCCTGCGTGAGCGAAAGGACGCCGCGACAAAACTAGAGCTTCAGTTAGACGAAAATGCCGCTATGGCGCTCGTCGATAAGGCGATAGCTCTCGATCGGCTCAGCCGCTTTGACGACGCAATCTCAGTCCGCGATGAAGTCGGCCTGGGACATTGTAAGCAAGCCGCTTGCCGTTCCAGTTCGTCAGGGTGTTGAGGTGCCAGAGAATCGACCGATCAGTCTGGGCGATAGACGAAAGACCGACTCCGAGGCAATTGCTGAATACATCGGGACGCTCAGAGCTTTTGGATCGGCACTGCCGTTGTTGCCGCCAGAGGAGCATGCTCGCCAAATCGGGCTAATCCTTGGTCTCCCACCCGCTGATCGGCAGACGCCACGGGCTGAGCTCTGGAGAGCGTTTTGCAGAGCATGGGTAGCTGCCGATGTAACGCAACCGACTAAACGCGTCGTGAAACCGCACGAACCTCATCATCGTCCCCCATCCGTTACAAGTCCGAAAAGTCCGGGTTGGACTGCCGAACAATCAGTAGTTCCGGTTATCCGAGCCGTCGCCTCTGATCAAGACATCGTCGACTTCGGTCAGGCTAAGTCTTCGACGATTTCGCAATGTAATGCCGAACTTCGTCTCCTACAAACCAACATTGCCCAGGCTGAAAGTAGCCTCAAGACACTTCGTATGAGGATAACCCTCGCCGAGAAGCGCAAAACGGTTATTGTCGACGAAACTTGGCGCATGCACCGGCATCGAACGGCGCTTCGCCAGAAACTTAACCACGCCGCGATCGAACTAGCGGACCCGCAATTTGCGGCGGCTCGGCTCATCGACGGGCTGAAGCGCTCCGAAACACTGCATGAATTACTCGAACACGAAACGAAACAGATCGACAAGATCTTGACGACATTAAAAGGTGAACTTTCCACAACCGCGGCTCACCGCAATGAGCTAAACTACAAGCACTTAGGGATTTCAAAGCGCCGCCAGCAACTTGAGGACGCAATGAGGCTAAACCTTGAGGCACCGCGCCGTTCTCAAGTAACCATCTCCGATGAAGGGCAGACAGACGCGACAAGTTTGACGGACAGGTCAACGTCGCCGCTTGACAGCGGAAGGTCGACCTGGAGACTGCCGCGACAGAATTACAGAGAAGACACATAGGCGGAGCAAACTTCTTACGTGGCCTGCTGCGAAGCCGCTGACGTCGGTAGCCGCACACCTTGCCTCCTGGCCTGACTCTTACCGAGCCGAGATTGAAAAGTCCGAGGCAGTAACGCGGCGGGCTACGAATTATCCCTGAACTCGAGGCGCTCGAGGCCGCGTTGCATTGTGGCGAGCTCCGGCGCCGATAGAGTCGGGGCGGTCATCGGACCGAACAATGCGCTCGGCCCCGCCGTTCTTAGTTGTCTCGTAGCCCTTAGTTTGGCCGTTCATTCTGGTCCCGTCGACGCGAACCGCAGAAGTGCGGTTTCTGCACTATCGATCACGACGGTCGCCGGAACGGCAAGCCAGTCGCTACGAGCCTGCCAACGTGGCCGACTTGTCGCCCGATGTTACCGGCTTCCTGATTCGCGGTTACGGCGGATCGACGACCGTCGGAAAAGGATTGGGACGTCGGACCACGTCAAGTAGCTGCGAGGACGATCGAGCGAGGGAGTCGTCGAAGAACGGATCGATGGCAACGTTCTTTAGCTCCGATCATCACTTCGGTCACGCGAACATCATCCGCTATTGCGGTCGGCCGTATGCGTCAATCGGCGAAATGAATTTTCATATGACCCGCCGTTGGAACGAGGTCGTGGCCGACGACAACGTCTGGTATCTGGGCGACTTTGCCATTGGCGACCGTATCACGTGGCCCGGGTACCTCGCGGCACTCAACGGTCGCGTTACGCTGGTCCGCGGTAACCACGACGCGGATCCGCAAACGATGCTCGCCGCCGGCTTCGCCGAGGTCTGCGAGAACGTTGTCGTCACCGTGGATGGCAAAAAGCTCTGGCTCAATCATTTTCCCCCGGCAACGGAGGGAGCCGATTATAAGGGGCGTCTAGGGTACGTTCGCCCAAAACCACCTGCCTCATACGACATCGCGCTCTGCGGTCACGTGCACGAGAAATGGACGGTCGAGCGTGAGACGGTCAACGTCGGCGTCGATCGCTGGAACTACCGCCCGATCACGCTCGCCCAGATCGAGGCCTTTCTCCAGTCCACGGCAGCATACGAGCGTGCGCGGCTACGATACGGCAGCTTATCGGCCCGAGCTGCGCAAGGGCAGGGGCCGTAGCAGAGTCACCGCGCCTGGGCGGCTCAAAGTACGGTCCCAAAAGCAATTCGTCGTCTCGAAGCCGGCTTTTCGATCGTGTACGACGACGATTCCGGCACGCTGGTCGAGGATGCCCGACGCCCACGGCTCTGCGCAATCCGCGTTGAGGCGGGTGCCATTGTCCACGTCCGAGAGTTGACCGCAGTCGCTTGGTAGACCGACGGCACCGGAGTTTCACATGCTTGCCGGACCAAGTGGTTCGGGAAAAAGCACGTTGACGCGCCAAATCCGAAGCAGCGCGCGTCGATACGAGCTGAGAACAATTAAGATTGGCTGTACGGTCCGTTTTGCAATGGTCAAAGATCGGAAAAGCAAGGCCGGAAGGCGTATCTTATTCTCATGTTGACAACCATGTTAGGCATGTTCCTCGAATCCTCAGTAGCACTCCGATGACCAAGAGTTACACGAACCTCGACCCGGCTCGGCGACTCGGCCGAGATCTCATGTACCTCCAAGCGACCTATAACGCGCAGCCTGCGGCTTGGAATCCCCACGGTCTCGCGATCGTCCGCATTATCGTCCAGGAGCCGTTGTCCGAAAACGCCAAGACGAGGAGTTCATTGCATGCCTTTGCTCGGCGCTTGAACTTCACATTGGGCGGGTCGACCTCGCCGACGACTCGCTTATTTTGTTCAACAATCGACAATCTCGGCTACGCCGCCCAGGCCCTCGACACAAAGCCGCTTGCTCGAAACGGCCAATTTCTCGTTGATAGATATTTCGGCCTACAATATACAGCCGACATGGGGCGCGAAGTTGGTAGGGAGCGCGGTGATCTGCTAATCTGCTATCACAATGTCGACCAGATCGAGGTCTGGCCTGGCATCGAAGCGATGGTGATCGCTCTCGGTGGAACAGACGCACGCCGTTGGAACGAGTTCGATAACACGAACTACGTATCGGTCCAGATTGACCATACTAAAGCCGTCGAGATTGCCAAGCATCCTCTAGTCCGGCGTGTGGAAGTCGCTCCGCAAATCTGCTACCGCTAGTATGCGTCGGTGTTCCAAAACTTGATCGAGGCGCTTATTTTAGAAAAGCGCACAAATAACCTAAGCCTTGAACTCCCCGGTTGTTTCTGTCACTAAGCCAGGGTATCTCACGCTGGGCGGCGTGGAAGCCTGAGAATCAGGTCGAGAAGCAAAATGCGATGGAACGTGCGGCCCAGGTTATGGAATAACTCCATGATCATAATCAAGGGGACAGGCGAAGGTGGCCAAGAACGAATCGACGTTGCGTCAAGCGAGTATCCGGTCTTCCTACAGCATGGTGGACTGTTCGTTTCTGTTGTGCCAGCCTTGTGAATCATCAGCACGCAAATGTGGCACCGTGTGCGATGCCTGACAGCTGTCAAGATCGAGTACCAGGTGCTTTTAGTGATCGCGCGCGACGCTCCCAAACTGCTTGTTAACCGACAGGCGTCGCGTAATCGAAGCATGGAAACCAGCGATAGGAGCGTAGCGTAGCGTCGCATCGCACGGCCTGACCCGTCCGGCCGCGTTCCAACTGCGTGTCTTTCTGTCGCCTTACCAATGTAGACGGTATCCGCGCCTCCGTACGTCGTACAGCCGGCCTGTCCAACCGCCAAACCCTCATGGGACGCGTTCTGCTGACGGAATCTTCTGTTGTGCGGCCGAACGTGACGAGTCAGAACCGAGGGAATATTTTCGTCGTTCGCCGCCGTATGCAGCTGCAGGTACCACGTTGAACACACTCTTTACCGAAGTTCGTTACGATCTTGGCCACCTCATCAGCATTATTTCGCTTGGAGAACTAGCACTGCCGGACATCCAGCGACCGTTCGTATGGAAGAACGCGAAGGTTCGCGATCTTTTCGATTCTATGTACAAGGGATACCCAATCGGCTATCTACTTTTTTGGCAGAGCGGGGCCGATACGAATGCCCGACAGATCGGCACGAATGCGAAGCAGAAGGTGCCGAAGATGCTCATCGTCGACGGCCAGCAACGCCTCACATCACTATACGCCGTCATCAACGGCATTCACGTCATGAGAGACAACTACGAATCCGAAGCGATCGAAATTGCGTTTAGCCCACTGCGAGAAGAATTCGCAGTTGCGGATGCCGCGATTCGCAGAGATCCAACGTTCATTCCAAACATCTCATCCGTCTGGCACACAGATCAATATGACGTCGTTGAAAACTACCTTGCCAGTTTGGGCGCGACGCGAGAACTTTCTGAAGATAATCGGAAGCTCATTAAATCGTCGATCTCAAGGCTCGTCAGTATAAGAAGCTACCCTTTCACAGCAGTGGAACTCTCATCGACCCTTGATGAAGAGCAGGTTGCCAATATCTTTGTCCTCATCAATAGCGCCGGGAAGACGCTTAACCAAGCCGACTTCATCTTGACCCTGATGTCAGTGTTTTGGGAGGACGGTCGTGCGGCCCTCGAAGCGTTTTGCCGCACAGCAAGAATGCCGTCGACAGGAGCTGCAAGCTCATTCAATCACTATATCACCCCTGACCCGGATCAGCTTCTGCGCGTCGCCGTTGGTCTCGGTTTTCGGCGGGCGCGCCTTAAATACGTTTACTCTATTCTGCGCGGCAAGGACCTTGAAACCGATATGTTCAGCGACGCGTTACGCGACGCACAGTTCGCTGTACTTGCGGAGGCACAAAGCAAGGTTCTGAACCTTCAATACTGGCACGACTTTCAGAAAGTGCTGCTGCTCGCCGGCTACCGTAGCGCCTCAATGATCTCATCGCAAACGGCCGTCCTTTACACCTATGTCTTCTATTTGATCGGCCGGACGGAATGCAGCGTTCCTGAACATATCCTGAGGCGCGCCCTCGCCCGCTGGTTCTTCATGTCCTCAATGACCGGTCGGTATACTAGTTCGCCTGAATCCACGATGGACTTCGATCTAGCTCGTATGCAAGAAGTTCACGAGACCAAGGAGTTCCTTGACGTACTCGAGCGTGCCTGCGATGAACGCATTTCGGAAGATTATTGGTCCTTAACGCTCCCAGCTGAACTCGCGACGTCGGCAGCGCGAAGTCCGGCGCTGTTTGCATACTTTGCGGCGCTGAACATGTTGGAAGCGCGTGCACTGTACTCCGAACACAAGGTTCGAGATCTAATGGACCCTGCGACCGCCGGGCAAAGGAATGCTCTCGAGCGCCATCACTTGTTTCCTAAGGCGTACCTGAAGACATTGGGGATCACTTCTACTCGAGAGACAAATCAAATAGCGAACTTCGCTTTGATAGAATGGGGCGACAACGACAACATCTCAGATGAGGCGCCGGCGACTTACGCTCCCGTCATGGAAAAGGGCGTTCTAAAGCGGGACCTTGAGCGCATGTACTATTGGCATGCCCTGCCCGACGGCTGGGCGACGATGGACTTCCAGACATTCCTGCAGCGTAGGAGAGAAGCTATCGCCGCCGTCGTTCGTGCTGCATACGAGTTGCTGGCCGGCGCTGGGGCTTCAGATAAGCCTCACGAGACGCCAGTTGCCGAGCTCATAGCTGGAGGCGAGTCGACAGGAGTTGAGTTTAAGTCGACGCTTCGCACAAACTTGCATACTCGGCTACCAGATCCAAGAATCGAACTCAGCGCCCTCAAAACTATTGCCGGGTTTCTCAACGGTACCGGTGGGACGCTCGTAGTCGGATGCGACGACGCAGGTGAACCAATTGGTCTTGAATTGGATGGCTTTGAGAATGAGGACAAACTCTATACTCACTTAATGAATCTTATCCGTGATCGGCTGAGCCCCCAAAATCGACATGCGATCTTTATCCATCCTCGCTTTGAAGATATTGACGGAAAGCGCGTGCTTTCCGTGCAGTGCCTGGCCGCTCGCTCCCCTGTCTTTGTAATAGATGGACCTCTTGAGCGGGCCTACCTCCGAGCCGGCGCCACCACCAACGAGTTAACGGCAAGTCAATTTTCGGCATATGCGAAGGAGCGTTTCCTCTGATCCTGGATATCGACGAGGCGAGATGACATCTTCTCCGTCGCTGGCGATCCGTAGCCGAGCACGCCGGCGAGTTCGACTGCCGAATTGGGATCGTAGCGTGCCGCGTGGAGATCGACTTCGTTGCTCATCGTAAGGATGTTGACCAGCGGGTTCGGGTACTAGCCGTGGATCGATTGCGATCGATCACGAAAAAAGTCGCGTTCGCGCGTGACATCGGCCGCCGCCCGTAAGGCATGCTCGACCTGGGCGCGCGTAACGCCGGCCGTCGAGAGAAGATGGCATCACGCTCGGCCTTCAGATACGCGGCTAACGGCGAGACCGATCGAAGCAGGGTCGCGTGGTCACTCGGATCGCGAATTAGTGCAACAACGGCGGACGGACCTTGCTGGAGCACTCTGGCCCATTCGCGGTAGTAAGGGTGATCGCCGTTCAGCGCCTGCCAATGAGAGAGGGTCTTGTGGGCATAGGCCATCGCCTCATCAGGCCGGCGCTCGATTTCAGCGGCGATGAGAGATGCAGTTCCAACACTTGGGCGCCGATTTTTCGCCGGGCATTCATGCTCTCAAGCCTGTTCGGTAATAATCCGCGAATAGATTCGTTACACGCCCCGCGCTGTCCGAGGTTCACCGTTTGAGAGATACCGTCGCTAGAGCCCGGTCGCTCGCGTCTTGAGGAGTACGGGTAGGTCGCGTTGCGTCAGCTGCAACCGCACGCTCCCGCCGGTCGACTGAAGGTCGATGAGGAGATGACCGGCGTGCCCATGGATCCCGACATCCGTGAAGGGCTGCGACGTGAGAAGAGACCACGGAGCGGCAAGTGCATCCGTGTCGATCACATGTCGGGCAGTTGGAGTCCCGCGACGAGCGAGATCGTTCATTCGAGCGACGGCCGGAAGCGTGGTCGCGGCGGCAACCTTGCCGGCGGCCGACTTGCCGATCGAGACGCCGCCCTTGCGGCGGTTGGGAGAAGTTCCGGTGCCGTCGGTGCGCTTTGAAAATGGACTCATACGTGCTCCTTGGCAAGATTTGGTTCAGGATTCGGTGATGCGGTCGCGCAGGGCGCGGGTGCGCGTGTTCTGTTACCGCGAAGATCGATCGGCGGGCGCGCGCTCGAGGACAGCGACGCGTCGACGCGTGACGGCCGCGCGAGCGCGGAGTGCGGGGCGCTCCCGCGCGGCTGTAACCAGGGTCTGGATGTAAAGGTCGCGATTGGCGATGTTGAGGCCGTGCGTGACGGCGTGTTCCGTCAAGCTGCAAGCGTCCTTGCCTTCGACCTGGATGGTCACTTCGTCGATCCCCCAAAGCTACGCCGCGAATTCATGGCGGCCGTGATCTCGCGGTCGCTCTTACCGAGGATCTCAATCCAGGCCGAGGGGGTTCCGGCTCCGTGGTGGACGAATGCGGCGCTCGCCCGCAACGGCGGCGACCAAGGGTGAACCGCTCGAACGCGGGCACCCGAGTTTATCCACGTGTCTCAACGCCTCGTCGTCGTCGCCGATAATGTCTTGGTAAAGTCGCCCCGCCATTGAGCTCACACGGCCTCAGTGCGACACGGTGCGACGGCGAGATTGGGACGATCGTGAACATCATGAGCACATATTATGCCTCGGGTTGCTGGGAAAACAGCGCCCCCGAAGGGAAGCCCTTTGAATTTTACGCCATGCCTGTCTGCGATCACGAGCACGTGACGAAAATCGGCGCGGCCAACTGCGCGCGCCTTCAGGCCTGGCCTCTTGTGGTGAGCGTCGCGCAAGTGGTTGATTCCGCGGACGACGAAATCATCAGCGTCGAGGTGACGCAGGTTCACGATCGGCATCTCAAACGATCGTGCCCGGTGGATCGAGCGACGCCGGCTTCAACCGATACCGTCGCTTGGGTGAAACGCTTCGAGCCGGAGAGTCCGTCGTCGAATGACAGCGACGTAGTGACGCTTTATCTCAAGCCGGTGTCGGTCGATGACGCGCGCGACGAAGTGACGATCCTCTGCCTGCGTCCAGTCGCGCCTGAGGACGAGGGACGGGATGTGCTAACGATCGACCTCGACCCGCTTCCACCGGAAGACGACGAAATCGATGACACACCGCTGCTCTCACCGGGGCTCACCGACTTGGCGGCGCGTTACGAGCGGTTTCCACTCGGTTCTCGCCTCGAGAAGGTGAAAATGCATCTTGAATGGGCGCGCCGACGCCGGATCGATAAGTTGCCGAGAGCCGACATCATAATGGCGTTGAACGAAGCAGCTTATTGGCGGCGGAGCGTCCAGTGGGAGATAGAGTTGATCAACACGGGCGCGACTTTCGTAATTCGCTCGATGCTTGAGTCCTATTTGCACGCCGCGTGGCGTCAAGGGTTCGCGCCCGCCAGGTTCGAGCGTTTCTCGCCGATTCATTGGCGCTTTCTTGATATGCCGCGTGGGGCTCAAACTCTATCATCAACCGACTTGCAGTCGATGCTCGTGAGTTGGATTCGCTCGGGTGAGCCTTACGTGAGAGCGGAGTAGCGGGGCATCGCCCCGTGTCGCCCGTCCCACGGTCGCCCGATGGTAGCGGCGGCGCCTGGCTAAGAAACAACATCTTCCCTCAACGCCGACGACCTGCTGAGCGTCGCCGATCCAGCGCTCTCGGGTGACCTCGCCGTATTCCATGTAGACGACCAAATCGACGAAACGTGCGATCATGTCGCGTGGCGTTCGGGCGAAGGCTGAGCTCGTCGCGGCGCCCAGCATGGTCTCGAGCCGGTACAGCGTGTCGAGCACACTGAGTGAGTGGAGCGTCGCCATGATCCCGCGGGCACCGGTGTTGCCGGCAGTTAAAAGTCCAAGAGCAGCGAGCGGATCGCGAGGTCGCCAAAGACATAGAAATCAGCGTTGGTCCGCAAAACGTCTTCGAGCAAGTCGGCCGACTCATAGCTGTAGACGACCGCGCCGCCGTTGTGGTCGTAGCGCTTCTGCGGAATCTTCCAAAGGAGTTTGAGATGGTCGCGGTGGCTGATCGACAGTTCGTCACGATCCTGCATGACGATGAGCCGCGCGTCGGGCCGGATACGCGCGGCGTCGGCGCAGAGCGACGACAGCTTCGTCGTCTTGCCGCCGTTCTGTGCGCCGGCGACGATGATGTTCCAGCGTCGCCGGATTGCTTCGTCGGTCGCGTCCGGGATGGTCGCCGCCCGAATCGGCTCGCGGTTCGTGCGCGTCGTACGCCGAAACGTGTACGCCGACGAGGGGATGATGTCCACGGCATGATTGCGCAACATGAGCGGCCAGCCGGGTCCGACCGGTGCGCAGAACGCCTGGCCGCGACCGGCGTAACCGTAAGGCAAATCGAACGCCAGACGGGAGGAGAGCCGCGATATCGACCGGTCTTGGTTTCGTTGGCAATGATCCCGATGAGCGTTGTACGAGATCACAGCAAACGGAGACAAGCGCGAGCACATCTTCCGCCGAGCAGAACGTTCACGCTAACCGTCTCGACCACGCGGCAGTAATGTCTCGACGGCGCCTGCTCTTGATCGTCGACGCTCTCGACGTGAATACCAGTCCGCATGGATTCCCAAGCGCAGACGCCGACGGTGTGCGAACTTAAAGCTCGGCTGATCACGGCGATTACGACGGAAGCTGAAGCGCACTGTCTGGCGCGATTTGACGATCGTTGCGGCTGCGAAGGCGAAGTTATCGGCGCTGGAGTCGTCGTTTATCCGCCGGCAAGGCGTTCTCCGGAATCTTGAGGCGGAGTTACTCGATGCCCTGAGGACCGCGGACAAGCGCGTACTGCGAGCGGCGCGGATACTGCCGCTCCTCTAACAGGTTGCGGAGTGCGCCAAGAAAGTTGAGGTTTGACTAACTGGTGAAAGTCCGGTCCGGGAAATCCGTAGCGCGGAGCCCGGTAGCGAGTCTTGCGCTCTTACGGCGACGGAAAGGGCGAAGCGTAGACAGCAAGCGTTTAGAGAAAGTATTGAGCCGCGAAATCCTGTATGTCGCGGAGGCCGAGGTCGTTCCGCATGGCCGAAGGCAACAGATGGGACGTCGTTTTCTGCGAGACGCACCATCCTCCGTCGTGGTCTTAGACCTTTTTATGAACGCACAGCCAGCCTCGAAACTT
>Ga0182013_10005913_pt1 | contig 14061 bp, 10 predicted proteins | sample 612S2MmetaG_FD_120487 | JGI IMG/M metagenome (GOLD analysis project Ga0182013, IMG submission 120487) | Permafrost microbial communities from Stordalen Mire, Sweden - 612S2M metaG | ecosystem: Environmental > Terrestrial > Soil > Wetlands > Permafrost | place: Sweden: Stordalen | collected... | reverse complement strand
GGTTTCAAACCTCACTTCATAACCCGCCCCCGAATCCTTCCCCGCGAGGAAAATCCGATGACCCAATCCGCAGAGCAGTTTTTCAAAACCTACGCGCATGCCAACGCAGCTTCGAATCTTGCCCTGATCGGCACCTTCTACGCCGACAACTTCCTCTTCGCCGGTCCGAACGGCGCTCAGCCTGTCAGGAAGGAAGACTTCCTCAAAGTTCTTCCGAGAATGAAGGCGCGCTACGCTTCCCTGGGCCATTCTGAAACGCGGCTCCATACCGTGGAAGCAACTTCCCTTGATGCGCGCTATCTGCTCGCGAAGGTCGGTTGGAAGATCGGGCTCATCGGTTCCTCTAGCGTACGGGAGGTGGATGCCGCCGCAACCTACGTGCTGATGCGCGGAGAAGGCGAGACTCTCTCCATCGTCTTCCAGCTCGATCATCAGGATCTTGCGGAGGCAATCGCAGACCGTTTGGAGTGACAGTTCGACGACGGCTTTCCCGCCGAAGGCCACCTGCTTTGGCAGCAGTTGCACTCCTGGTGTGTCGGAAGGCTGCCATCGGAGGTCGAATTATTCAGCTCGACCTTTGCATGCAATTTCGGCTCGCTGGCGCACAATGGTCTCAGATCGATGGGAAACAGGATCAAACGTGCAGAATTGTTTGAAAATCAGACTCGTAAGTCCTTATCTGTCTAGAATCTGCAAATAAGTTCTTTGGAATCAAGAATTTGGAAGGAGTGATGCCTTCTATCTATCTGAAAAGAGGGAACTTCTTTACAGAAACCCCCTTTTTTTCTTTTTTTTATTTCGGAAAAAAGAGAGGAATGCTGGCAATCCCCCTGGCTGACAGGATTCCTGGCTGCCTTCGGCAAAGCCGTCGTCAAAACCGAGCAGCCGGAGGCCTTGAACAGCAAGGAATTGGACACAAGGCAGCTGAAGAGGATTTTGCTAGGCCGTGGCCAGCAAAACGCGCTCAACCTCAGACTCCACCTGCAAGCCGCTCATCAGCGAGGCCACTACGTCGGCCGCGCCATAGGAGTTTTCGCCCGGCGCCAGGAAGCTGGCAATGGTGTTCAGGTCGTCGCCCACGGTCACAAGTGGCGGCTCAACCGCTCCGTCTTTCCGTGTCTGCGCATGGCCAACGTTGGCCATCAAGGCGTTGCAAAGGCACTTGCGCCCAACCGTATCCTCAACCTTGCCGCCCTTGGAGAGGTAGTTCGCCACCGGCTCAGCCGCGCACCGATAACCGACTGAGTTTTCGCCGGAGACATACGCTTCCCTCAGGTAGCCCAGATCGCAGACGCGCTTCCGCTCCTGGTAAATAGGAAATGCCGACGAGGTCCCTTCAACCTGCGCAACCTTGAATGGGAACCCGGTAGGTGACGCCAGCGGATCGGTAAACACAACGCCTGCACCGACTTTCGCCTGTTCCATCAACTTTTGCTTTAAGTCAGCCCGCATGCCCGATTCACGCGAAAAAGCGAATGCCGTGCCCACCTGGATGCCCGCCGCGCCCTGCTCCACAGCCTCGCGCAGCTTCTCGGCATTGCCGTATCCCCCGGCCAGCCAGAAAGGAACCCCAAGCGCCCGCAGTTCCTCAATGTTCACATGGTCCCGCTCGCCGTACATCGGCTCGCCCGACGCGTTGAGCTGCAGCTTCCCGCGCGGCGGCGCATTGTGCCCGCCCGCCGTCGGCGTCTCGATCACCAGTCCGTTTACCCGGCCGCTCGCCCGCCGCAGCATCGTCGTCGCCAACGTATTCGACGAGACAATGGCCAGAAACTTCGGCCGTTGCAGCATGGGCAAAATGCCCTCGGTGTACTCGCTCGCATCCAGGTGCATCTGCGTGTCTTGCCCAACCACCGCGCCCGTCACCTGCAACTTGTACTCCGCGATATGGTGAGCCGCAAACGCGTCAAGCACCCCAGGGATGTGCAGGGGAATGCCCGCCCCCATCAGTACGTAGCCGACGCCGGCCAGCATTGCGCCGTAAATCGACGCCAGGTGCGGCATCTGCACCTTCTCAAGAAAATTGATCCCCACGGGATTCTTGTGGCCATCCTTGGCCAGAAACACCTCAACGAAGTTGCTCACCATGCACAGTTCCACCAGCTTCCGCGGACTTGCCTTCTGGTGCATGGGAACATTCGGATAGGGCGCGTCCTCGGCCTTGCCGCCTGGGACAAAGTACTCCTGCCAGATGCGCCGGGCCATGTCAGGGAACGGGAACGCATCCACTCCCCGCTTCATGTAGCCGCCGATGTCGCCATCGGCCAGCCGCCGCACAAAAAGCTGATCGAGCGCCGTGCCCGAGACCACCCCGAGTTGGCCGAGCTTGGACACCGCCTGGGCAAGTCGCCAGTTGGAGACGCCCACTCCCATTCCGCCCTGAATGATCTTCGGAAGCTGTACCATCTGAGAATTGTTTCACAAATCCAGATGGATCAATTCTTTTTCTCACACCTTAGTGGCAAAAATGATTCGAAGAAGTTCTCATTCGGCCAGGATTTGTGAGATTAGTGCCAATTTTTGGCGCTCCAGCGGCAAATCCTCAGAGCTTTTCGCGTAAAAAGCTGATCACATGATCGGCCTGCACCTCGCCAACCATCCGCCCCAGGCCGTCAACAACCGGCAAGGCATGCAGGTTGTACTTGTCGAACATCTCTGCCAGCTCGTTTTGATTCAGGTCAGCGGGGCACGAAAGCACACGCGCCTCGGCCAGCACCGCCAGCCGGGTTTCTGGCTGCGCCATCACCAGCCGCGCCAAAGGAATCGCGCCGCGGAGCACCCGCTTTTCATCCAACAGATAAATCTCAGTCACGCTTTCAGGATCGCCTTCAAACTCGCGCAGCACCTGCACAGCCTGTCCGACCGTTGCCTGCATCCCCAAAGCGACAAAATCCGTCGTCATGCATCCGGCTGCGGAGTTCTCGTCGAACTCAAGCAGCTCTTCAACCTCGTGCCGCTCGTCCGGCTCCATCTCCTCGAGAATGGCGTCGGATTGCTCCTCTGAAAGCTCGGCCAAAAGATCCGCAGCCGCACCCGGGTCCATCTCCTCGACGATGTCGGCAATCCGCTCCTCGTCCAGCTTTTCCAGCAGCGCCTTTTGCAGTTTCGGTTCAACCTCTTCCAGCGTCTCCGCAGCCACCTCTTCGTCAAGCGAGGTGAACACCGCCGCGCGTTCAGCCGGCGCCAGGTCTTCAAGAATTTCGGCCAGATCGGACGGGTGCATCTCGGCCAGGCGCTCATATTCAATACGCAGCTTCACGCGTCGTGCCGGATCGACCTCGATGACGTCGACAAATTCCCAGGGAATACTGCGGGCAGCCAACCTGCGCGAGAGCGTTTCGACCGTGGCGCGAGGCAGCAGCCCTTTAAAGATGCGCCGGAAGGCTCCGCGCAGGCCCACTTCCACCTCGGCCACACGCAGCAGGTGAACAGCTCCGCGCCCCATCCACTCCAGGTCGACGTCGTTGACGCGCACCACCTTGCGGCCATGAATATCGATGATCTGCCGATCAACAAGGTCCTGCTGGAGGTAGAGATAGTTCCCTTCGTCCTTGAGTGGAACGAGTGCGCCTGCGCTGCGCAGTTCAAGCGTGCCCGCAGGAGTTTCCATCACATCTTGCGATGGCACAAGGCTGAGACCGGCACGGGTCTTCAGCACTAGCCCTGCCACCTTGCCCGCCTCGGGCCCCGTGACGACAGCAATATCTTTCAGGCGTCCGCGAAGATGCCCCTGTGCATCCGTCACCGGCGTTCCCAGAAGCGCGGTAAGACTCACGCGCGCGGTCGATCCTGGCTGCATGAAGTGAGTCTACCGCCTTCCGCCCCGCACGCGCTGTAACCGCTTGCGCCATGCGCATCGCGAGCCTGGCCGCCGCGGCGATCTCTACCTTTTCGCACCTGCATCAAGGGCTTAGCCGTGCGATTCCGAAGCCTTCCCGCTTGACACATTTACTTTTAGCAACGAAACTTCGAGCAAGGTTGCTGTCGCGCGAATGTATCCTCCCCGCCCTCGCGCTCATCCTAGAGGTGGAATCAGGCCCGGTGAATGCGCCCAAGGAAGGACGGATGAGCTTCTCGCTGAGTTCCACCATGGAAAGCGTCAGCACAGTGGAGGCTGCCGCAGATAAACTGGCCGAAGAGGCGGGCCTCGACGAAGACGAGCGCTTCCACTTCGCCATGGCTGTGCGCGAGGCCGCCGTCAACGCCGTGCTCCACGGAAACGAATACGATCCAGCCAAGGAGATTGCGGTGAGCCTTGAGAACACAGGCAAGTCGCTAGTCATTAAGGTTGCCGATCAGGGCAAGGGCCTGGACCCCGACACCCTTCCCGATCCGCTTGCTCCGGAAAACTTGTTGCGCGGCACGGGCCGCGGCATCTTTCTCATCCGGTCCTTCATGGACGAGTTACACTTTCGACAGTTGCATCCCGGAACCGAATTGACGCTTGTAAAGCATTTGGCGCCGGCGGCCGATTCAACCGAGGGTTCTGCGCCGCGCCCTGAGCCGGCTTAGAGGGCACTTCAGGCGGTGGGTCTGTTGCCACTCCGGCCGGTAAAAGTGCTATAACCGATACACCTAATAAGGAGGAAATTCTCGTGGCTCTAACTATTGCTTCCCGTGAAGTGGATGGCGTAACTGTTCTGGACCTCAGCGGGCGGATTACTCTGGGCGAAGGCAGTGTGCAACTCCGCGATGCAATTCGCGACCTCATCAGCAAAGGCTCCAAGAACATCCTGGTGAACCTTGGCGACGTGAACTACATCGATAGCTCGGGATTGGGCGAGTTGGTCAGCGCCTTCACCACCTCGAAGAATCAGGGCGCTTCCCTGAAGCTTCTGAAACTGACCAAGAAAGTCCACGACTTGCTGCAGCTCACCAAGCTCTACACCGTCTTCGACATTTATGATGACGAGGCAAGCGCCATCGCGTCCTACAAGTAGACCCACAAGATTCATCCGGGACACATGCGGAAAAGGCCATCCGCTTGAGGATGGCCTTTTCGTCTCGTCCTTCGGTTTTCAACTCAGAACTTCACGCCCGGCACCGTACGCGCGCTTTCGCTGGCGGTGAAAAACGCCGTGTTCTCCTTGTATCCGGCCATTCCCGCCCAAATGCTGTTGGGGAACTGCAGCACGAACGTGTTGTAGTCCTTCAACGTGTCGTTATAGCGCTTGCGCGCCACGCTGATGCGGTTTTCCGTGCCCGCCAGCTCATCCTGCAAACGCATGAACTGGTCGCTCGAACGCAGTTGCGGATAGTTTTCCGTCAGCAGCAAAAGCCGACCTAATGCTCCATCGAGCTGGCCATTGGCGGCAATCTTTGCAGCCGGGCCTTGCGCATTCAGCATGCCGGCCCGCGCATTGGCGATATCGCCAAACACCGTGCTCTCTTCCTTGGTGAAGCCCTTGACGGTTTCAACCAGGTTGGGAATCAAATCGGCGCGGCGCTCAAGCTGCACGTCCACCTCAGACCAGGCGGCCTTCACCGCTTCATCCTTGGCGACCATCTGGTTTTTAGCGCTCACGTAACTGCCGAATACCATGAAAAGCGCCAGGATCAAAACAGCCACAACGCCCAGCGTTACCAACAATCCCTTGCCCATATCGTTCTCTTCTCCTCCGGTCCGTTTGGGCGGACCCCTTCAATAGAACTTGAACTTCCTTACCAGCTTCCCCCGGCGCCGCCGCCGCCGAAGCTCCCGCCGCCAAAACCGCCAAAGCCGGAACCTCCTCCGCCGCCGCCTCCACCACCAAAACCGCCGCCGCCAAAGCCGCCCCCGCCGCCAATCCACGGCCCGCGGCCCCATCCGCCGAAGAACAGGCCAAAGCTGGTCAGCAGGCGAAGCACCCAGAAGCCGCCAAAAAAGAAAATCAGGATCAGCACCAGGATCACTTTGCCGACCGAAGCCTGCTGCTGATGCCGGATCGGCTGCGCTTCCATGGCTGGCTCTTCATTCAGAGTGACCTTGGCATCCGCCGCAATCACCTGGGCAACCTGGTCCACCGCCAGCGTCACGGCGCCGTCAAAATCGTTGGCGCGCAGATCGGGAACCATGGCCCGGCCAATATCGCCCAGCATGCCGTCGGGCAAAATCCCCTCGAGGCCGTAGCCGACTTCAATTCTGCGCTGGTGGTCGCGGACGGCAAGCAGAATCAGTACGCCCTTATCTGAGCCCTTGCGCCCTATCTTCCACTTGGTCTCGAGTTCGTCTGAATACTCGGCGGCGTCTTCCCCGTCAAGGGTCTGTACTGTTACCACCGCAATCTGCGAGCTGGCCTGGGAGTGATCGAGCTCGGCGCAAATCCGATCAATGCCGGCGATGGTATCAGGCGACAGAACGTGTGCCAGATCGCTGACGTAATCCGTTGGCTTGGGAAGCTGGTCGACCTTCTGGGCATTCGTCGACGTGGCTGAAAACACCACGGAGAACGTCAGCAGAAATCCGAAAACAGTCGAAATTGCGAGGCGAAAGCCTTTCATCGCTCTCAATTGTACGCGGGAGGGCGGGCAAAAGTTCCATGACAGGTGGCGGGTGACAGATGACAGATGTGGCGCTGATCCGGGATCCCTGATCCCTGATGAGGCTCTAGACTAGACTTGATGACCGAGCGCCAGTTCCCAGATGCCCACGTCGCCTCCGTAACCCACACCGAAACGGCTTTGCATGGCGTTGTTCTCACGGACGACTACGCCTGGCTTCGCGATAAGCAGAATCCTGCCGTGACCGCATACCTGGAAGCCGAGAATGCCCTTGCGGAAGAATTCATGGCGCCCCTCGCGAGCCTGCGCGAAGAGCTCTACGAGGAGATGCTTTCTCACATCAAACAAACCGACGTCTCCGTTCCTTTTCGCGATGGCAGTTGGTGGTACTACTCACGAACCGAAGAGGGAAAGCAATACTCTGTTTATTGTCGCAAGGCCGGTTCGGCATCAGGACCGGACGCGGACGCCGAAGAGCAGGCCCTTTTGGATGGCAATACTCTGGCGGAAGGAAATGCTTTCTTCGCCATTGGCACCACGGATGTGAGCGACGACGGGCGCTGGCTGGCTTACACCACGGACACTACGGGCTTCCGCCAGTACACGCTCCACATCAAGAATCTGGAAACCGGTGAGACGCTGCCGGAATCGGTCGAGCGCGCTGGCTCCGTCGTATGGGCCGCCGACAATCAAACTCTCTTCTACACCGTGGAAGATGAGGAACAGAAGCGGCAGTTTCAGCTTTTCCGTGCCCATCGCGGCCAACTTTCCGCAGCGGTCCTTGTCTACCAGGACGACGATGAGCGCTTCAACCTTGGCGCCGGCCGCACTCGCGACGGCAAATTTCTCGTCCTCGAATCGGCCAGCCACACCACCAGCGAATCGCATTTTCTTTCCGCCGACGACCCGGATGGCAGGTTTCAGCTCATCTGCTTGCGCCAGGATGAGCATGAGTACTCCATCGACCATCGCAATGGCCAGTGGTTCATCCGCACCAACGACAAGGGCAGAAACTTCCGTCTCGTCACGGCGCCGACATCCGCGCCAGGGCCCGATCACTGGACCGAGCTCATCCCTCATCGAGCTGACGTGATGCTCGAGGATGTTGACCTGTTCGCGAACTTTTTCGTTGCCTGCGAGCGTGAAGATGGTCTTCCGCGACTGCGCATCTGGCGATTTTCCGGAGACGGTGTTGGCGCGGTTCGGGATGCGGAGATCGCTTTCCCTGAGCCGGCGTACAGCGCGCATCTGCACATTAATCGGGTCTTTGAGACTTCCGCGTTTCGCTACTCATATCAGTCGCTGGTGAGTCCCAGTTCGGTCTATGAATACGACGTGGCGACGAAGGATTCGAAACTCCTCAAGCAGCTTGAAATCCCAGGTGGCTTCGATCGCAGCCTCTATGCGAGCGAGCGCGTGCACGCGGTAGCCGGCGACGGTGTGCAGGTACCTATCTCGCTTGTATACCGCAAAGACAAGCGCAAAGAGGGATGGAATCCCCTCTATGTGTATGGCTACGGCTCGTATGGTTACGCGCTTCCTGTCGGATTCAACTCCAATCGCTTGAGCCTGCTCGACCGAGGCGTGGTCATGGCCTATGCTCACATTCGCGGCGGCGGAGACTTAGGCAAGCCCTGGCACGACGCTGGCAAGATGCTCGTGAAGCGCAACACCTTCACCGACTTCATCTCTTCCGTCGAATACCTCACCAACTTCGGCTACGGCGACCCGGCGCGCGTGGCCATTGAAGGCGGCTCCGCAGGTGGATTGCTGATGGGCGCCGTCGTCAATATGCGCCCCGACCTGTTTCGTGCTGTGCTCTCCCACGTTCCTTTCGTCGACGTGATGAACACTATGCTCGACGCTTCCCTGCCGCTTACCGTTCCCGAGTATGAAGAATGGGGCGATCCTAACCAGGCTGAGTACTTCCATTACATGCTGAGCTATTCGCCGTATGACAACCTGCGCGCAAGCGAATACCCCTCGATGTTGGTGAAGACGTCGCTGCACGACAGCCAGGTGATGTATTGGGAGCCGGCGAAGTATGTCGCCAAATTGCGCACTCTTAAGACCGACCGCAACCCACTGCTACTTGTCACGAACATGCAGGCCGGTCACGGCGGCGCCAGCGGCCGTTACGATTACCTGAAGGAAATCGCCTTCGACTACGCCTTCCTGCTGCGCGAATTGGGAATGATCGCGTAGTCGGAAGCGCGGAATCGCTCGCTTCCCTTGCCGCATCAAAGAGGCAACGCATGAAAAACACCTCCGCTGAAGAAGACGATAGCCGCGCTTCGCCTCCGCCACCGGCTGCCCCTGAGAGCAATGCAATGCACGGCTTTCTCAGCGGGTCTTCTCACGCGTGGCGTGCGCTGCGGCACCGCAACTTCCGTCTCTTCTTCGGCGGCCAGTCAATCTCGCTCATCGGCACATGGATGACGCGCATCGCTACCAGCTGGCTGGTCTACCGCCTCACCGGATCGGCGCTCCTTCTCGGCACCGTCAGCTTTGCCGGGCAGATCCCCACGTTTCTCATCGCCCCCTTCGCGGGCGTGTGGGTCGATCGCCTCGACCGGCGCCAGGTGCTGGTCTGGACGCAGGCGCTCTCCATGATCCAGTCCCTCGCTTTGGCCGCCCTCACGCTTTCGCATCACATCACCATTGCCTGGGTACTGGCTTTGAGCGTGATGCAGGGTCTGATCAACGCATTCGATATGCCCGGCCGCCAGGCGTTCATGGTGCAGATGGTCGAAGACAAGCGTGATCTCTCCAACGCCATCGCCATCAACTCCTCCATGGTCAACATGGCGCGCCTCGTGGGCCCGTCGCTCGCCGGAATGTTGATCGCCGTCACGAGCGAGGGTTGGTGCTTCCTCATCGACGGAATCAGCTACATTGCCGTCATCGTCTCCCTGCTGATGATGCGCCTCAACATCGCGCCCGTTCCGCGCAAAGCTGCGTCGACTTGGACTGACCTGAAGGCCGGCTGGGATTACGTTTCCGCGTTCGTCCCCATCCGCACCATCCTGCTGCTCTTCGCAGTGATTAGTCTCATGGGCATGCCGTTCGTGGTGCTCATGCCTATCTTTGCAGCGCGCGTCCTGCACGGCGGCCCGCACACACTTGGGTTCCTGATGGGCGCCATGGGCGTCGGTGCGCTCATCTCCGCGCTGTCGCTGGCGGCGCGCAAGAGCGTGCGAGGGCTTGTGCGCATGATTCCGATTGCGGCGGCGGTCTTCGGCCTGGGCCTCATCGGCTTCGGACTGTCCCGCGTCTTCTGGCTTTCGATGATCATGGTGGCAATTGCGGGCATGGGCATGATGCAGGGGATGGCAGGCAGCAATACGGTCATTCAGACGATCGTTGCGGATGACAAGCGGGGCCGCGTGATGAGCTACTACACCATCGCCTTCGTCGGTATGGCGCCTTTCGGCAGCCTGCTCGCAGGTTCGCTCGCGCACGCCATCGGCGCGCCTTCGACGGTGATCGTCAGCGGAGCTGCTGTTATGCTGGGCGCAGCGTGGTTCTGGACGCAATTGCCCGCAGTCCGCCGCGTCATGCGGCCCATCTATGAAGAGATGGGCATTCTTCCGCGGCGTGAGGTGGTAGCGGAAGAGGCGTCAAACTAGGCTCTACACACCGCATTCGTGCTTTCCCAGTCCCCCAAATGCAAGGGACCTGGGGCATCCAGAATTGTGCTCAACTGGAAAGCGCATCGCCGCAAAGGTGTACCTTCAGGCCCAGCGCATCGAACATCGCGGCCTTTGTCGCCAACGCCTTATCTGCCGATTTCGCATCGGGAGCATAGGCGATGTTCACGTGGTTCGCGCGATGCCGCGCCATCATCTGATCCCGCGTCACCCCATGAAGCATGGCATGGACAATCGGCCAAGGTGGAGTCGTCTCTTTCCAGCGCCGGCCTGTCTCCTCTTGTGGTAAAGAAACGACCGTGCCTCGACCAACGTCGGCATGCAGAGCATTTCCCTCAACAAACACGCGGCTCCAGACAATCTCGCCCGGTTTGCCAATTCCCTTCAGCGATCCTCCTCCCAAGGGAAAGTACATTGCCGGTTGCCGCTCGCTGCGTGCGCCCGCGTATCCGCCGGCAAAATGATTCGCGGGCGCTGCCCCGGAAATCTGCAATACCCACACGAACCCGTCCACACCGTCGCCCTTGTAGTCGTCGCCCCAGCGAACATCATGCAGTGTCGTTGAGGGGTCCAGACCCAACGCCGTCCAGCAACGATTCGTGATCAGTGCATCCACACCGGCGCACTCATCCACTTCGTTGAAGTGCGGCAGCGGGCCTCCCCCATATAGCTCCTGCTTCGTTCCCTCGGCAAACACTGGCGGCCGATCTGCATTGTTCAGCAATCCTTCCGCAAGATCCGACGCCGGGGTCATGTCCTTCAGACCCTGCTGATACTGGATTCCGATCGCATCGCACCCGAAATCGTGCGCAATGCGCACGGCCGCGATATACATCTTGCATTGCTCCAGCACCTGCTCGAGCGTAAGCTCGGTGGCTCCGTCCTTTCCCAGAGCAAAGATCATTCCCTTCGCAACCAGCCAGTCGTAGACTGCCCGCGCCTCCGCCTCGCTCACCGTGCGCATCTTCGCCACCAGCGCCGATTGGCTCAATCTTTCCTTGAAAATTCCGGCCGGGTTCAGCAGTTCATCGTCGATGATGGCGTTGTACATTCCCATGCAGCCTTCATCGAAGACTCCCATTATTGCTTTGCGGTGCTGCAAGTCCGCGGCCAGCGCGGTGCCAAGTTCCCTGCTCTCCGCCGAGAGCTTTGCCGCATCGAACTGTTTGACGTGACTTAGATTGTGCGTGATCTTGCCATCGCGCAACCATTCCTCAAGACTCTTTACGAAATAGCTGTCGGTAAAGTCCTTGCTCCAGATGGTGGAGAATTTCTTTCCTGCTTTGACCAGCGATCCATTCAGATTCAGCAATCCAACGAGTCCTGGCCATTGTCCCGACCAGTTCGCCACGGTCAGGATCGGTCCGCGATGACTGCGCAGACCTGGCAGAACATGATGAGAGTACTGCCAAGCGGCAGTCGCGAAGACGAGACGCGCCTCGGGGTGGATGTTCATGAACACATCCATGCCGGCACGCTGCGATGAGAGAAACCCGTGCTTCAGCGCTTCGTCATAGGCGTGAGCGCGCACCAGCTTGATTCCCTTCTGCGCGAAAGCTGCCGTCAGCTTTTCTTCCATGTCGCGTTGCGCCGGCCAGCACACCTGGTTTGCTGAAAGCCGAAGATCTCCGCTCGTCACCAGCAGCACTTCATTGGCGGCCGGCTTGCTCATTCCGTTCCCGTTCCTCGTCATTTCCTTGCGCTCCTGCCCATCTGGCCGCGTTCTGCCAAAGAGCAATATACACCCCGCTTGGCGAGGATCCATGCGGCGCGTGCCACCCTTCCCCGCGCCCTCTATCGAAACTGCATTGAGGGATCGCTCATCCTCAGCTCACACATGCTTTCGTCGCGCCCTCCGGCGCTCTCCTTTTGCCAACAAACCTTGCCGCTCGTTTGAGTTGCGCCCGAGCTGAACCAGCGACGTTAACATGAAATCCTTACCGGACAAGGTAAAAAATGCCCGGCCGTTATGCACAACCCCTCGTTACAGGGTGCGCAAGTGACCTCTTATCACCAGTTTGCCGGGATTGCTGTTTGGTCCTTTAGATGCTATAACTTACCTAATGGGACCGCCGGATTCTCCGGCCCCCTCACGTGGGGAATGCCGGAATCTACGGCGTTTTAAGAGCAAGCATTTAAAACCTCGCATTAGATAAGGAGCGGAACCATGCGTTTGAATCGATTGGAAGTGTTGGGAGTCGCGGCTAGCCTCGTGGTACTCGGCGCAAGCGGCTGCGCAACCAAGAATTACGTGCGCACCCAAACTGCGCCACTCGTGGAGCACACAGATCAGTTGGAGGCCAAGACCGCCGACAACAACAAGCAGATTCACGCCGTCGACGACAAGGCGCAAGCTGGTATTGCCAAGGCGCAAAGCTCGGCAGATGCGGCAGGTCAAAATGCACAGGGCGCGACCAAGGCAGCAGGCGATGCGCAGACCGCGGCAGGCGACGCCGTGCATCGCGCCGATTCACTTGACGCGGTGGTTAAAGGACTCGACAGCTATAAGTCAATTGCCAACGTCACTGTGACATTTGGTTTTGACAAGGCGGTTCTCAACAAGGATGACAAAGCGCAATTGGACACGTTTGCCGCCCAATTGGGCGCGGCCAAAAGCTACCTCCTCGAAGTCACCGGCGGCACAGACTCCATCGGCTCCGCGCAATATAACTACGACCTGAGCCAGCGCCGCGCCGATGCTGTTGTCCAATACCTTGCCTCGAAATACGGCATCGCCGCGCATCGCTTCTATCTCATCGGGATTGGCAAGGACAAGGAAGTCGCTCCCAACAACACTGCCGAGGGCCGCAAGCAGAATCGCCGCGTTGAAATTCAGTTGCTGACCAACGCGAGCGAAGGCGCACCGGCCGCAAGCGGGCTCTAATCGACCAGTCGGTAACAACAAGCCAAACGTTCAGCTGACAGGCAGGGCCGATTCTGAATAGGAATCGGCCCTTTGCACGTGTGAACCCTTTTCCAGGCACTGCTTTTGCCTGCTCGATGCCAAGTGCGTACAAAGCAAATACCCGTGGCAGGGCGCGACCATCAATCCACTAGGCGTAAGCTCATCGAATCCGCTGGAGCGTGAGTCACCGGATCGCCTGGCATGCGAATCAACTTGAAGGCCTAGCCGTCGTAGCGGGCACAGCTGTAGTCGAGGCAGGCGCGCCGGTCGCCGGAGGTTTGGTAGCAGGGGCCACCGGCTTGGGCTTCGGCTTCCGCTTGACCGCAGGCTTGGGCGCAGGCGGAACGCAGGCAGGCGGCGTTGGCGCGGGCACAACCGCGTGCATCGCGAGCGCCTGCTTCTGCACCGTTACCTGCAAATCGCTTACCTGCTTTTCCGCCGCGTCGGCTGACTGTTGAAGACGGTCGTCGAGCGCCAGGCGCGCGGTCTTCAGACCTCCGAGAGCCTGCTGAATTTCCGACACCTGATCCGCCGGCGCAACCACGCGCGAAGCCTCATAGACCCGAAGCATCACGTCATACAGAGCTCCGAGATTGCGCGAAAGCGGGAGTGTCTTGCTAACCGCCTCGGGACCCGAGTCAGCAGTCTTCATCAAATCTGGAAGCGTCGACTTCACGTCCTTCAAAACTTCGTTAACGTTGTCGCCTGCCTCATCGCGCACCGTGCCTCGTTTCCACTTATCGAGCTTCAGCGCGTTCAAAGTCTCCTGCAGATGGTTGAGTGAAGGCACAAGCAAGTTTGACGGCAGCACAGGCGGTGCAGGTGCAGCAGCCGGTGCCGCTGGCTGTGCTGTCGTTACGCCTGCGGGAGCGCCCGGAACTTCCGAAGTCGCCGGCGCGGCTTTGGGAGGAACGCCCTCGGTTTGTGCCGCCAGTGCCGCGCATAAAAAACTGCAAACAGTGACTGAAATCACCACATGTGAAATTTGCATGAGTCTGAGTTTTCCTGGCTTTCTGTTCGCACTCC
>Ga0182013_10005911_pt1 | contig 14063 bp, 13 predicted proteins | sample 612S2MmetaG_FD_120487 | JGI IMG/M metagenome (GOLD analysis project Ga0182013, IMG submission 120487) | Permafrost microbial communities from Stordalen Mire, Sweden - 612S2M metaG | ecosystem: Environmental > Terrestrial > Soil > Wetlands > Permafrost | place: Sweden: Stordalen | collected... | reverse complement strand
GGCAAACTCAAGGAGTTCAAGCGGATCGCCCTACGCGCCGACAAAACCGATCAAAGCTTCAAAGCCATGATCCGCCTCGCCGCCGCGCTCATCAATTCGCGATGAATCTCAACAGGCCCTAGACCGAGGGCGTTGCAACAGATAAATCTTGGGTTCCGCACGCTCCCCGAGCGATGTTTGCTACCGGAGCAATGTCGTGAGAGGGTCTTACCTGGGCGATAGGCTGACGGTCGAACGCGTGAAGGATTTTTCGAAATCACGACGCAACCTCTGGACACGCAATATGCCGCGGTCCTCGCGCAGGCGATCGTGGACACGGTGCGCGATCCTTTATTGGTGCTCGACTGCGATTTCAACGTAGCCTCAGCTAGCCGATCATTCCTCCGTGAATTTGATGTCGCTTCTGAACATGTCATCGGCCATTCGGTTTATGCAATTCTAGACGGCCATTTCAATGTTGTTGGCCTGGCTAATTTAATAGGCAAAGTATTACCAGAGCACACCGCCTCTAATAACTTCGAGATCAACGGCGTATTTCCCCGCATAGGACAGAGAAGCTTGATCGTTGGCGTCAGTGAAATATTATTCGCCGATAAATTCCACAAGGCTATTTTGCTTTCGTTCCACGACGTCACGGAACGCCGACGTATTGAAAACGAAAGAGCGGCCCTTCACAACGAGACGCAAAAGCTACTTAAGGAAAAACACGTCTTGTTGCTGGAAATGCAGCACCGCATTTTTAACAGTTTGCAGATTATTGCGAATATTTTGATGATGAAGACGCGAACGGCGACCTCGGAGGAGACGCGCAGACATCTTCAAGACGCCTATTCGCGCGTTATGTCGGTCGCGACGATGCAACGGCACATCGACGATGCGGCCCGTACTGAAACGGTTAAGCTCGCTCCTTATTTCACCACGGTTTGCGACAGCCTCGCGAAATCGATGATCGACGATGAAAAGCGGGTGTCGGTTCGCTACGAGTTTGACGACGCTTCGGCGCGGTCGTCGGAAGCGGTGAGCCTTGGGCTCATCGTGACGGAATTAGTCATCAACGCCCTGAAACACGCGTTTCCGACAAATCGTCCGGACGCGGAAATTCTGGTCAAATACGAGACTTCTGGCGCTAATTGGCGGCTCACGGTGTCAGACAATGGCATCGGGCGGCCGCAGGATAGCGCGGGGTCTTCCGATGGGCTTGGCGGCACCCTTGTGAAGGCTCTTGCACACCAGATCAAGGCGCAAATCGAGACGGTGAGCAGTGCGCGCGGACTCGCGGTATCAATCACACACGCAACCTTTACCTCGCGCGCTGCCTGACACGACTCGAACGTCGGTCTTTTTTGAGGGTCAAAAACCGCGTTTTTCGCCTCATGGGCGCGTCGGGTCCGGCAGCAAAAGTTCGAACTGACCTACCGCCCAACCCCCACCGGATTGACTCGCCTGCGGGGCCCGACGAAAATGACGTCGCACTCGACCACCTATCCAGCGGAGCAGCAATGAAAATCCGGAGCGTCACCACTGCGGTTTTCCTCTGCCTTTTGTGCGGGCAAGCGCTGGCGCAACAACACCCGGTCCTCGTGCGCAAGACGAGTCCGGGGACAATCCATGGCCCAAGCGGGCCCGTTTTGGGCTCGGGCTCGGTCGGCGGTTTGAAGCCGGGACAGGCCTTCGTCGGCGGGAAAACATCCGCGCCGACCAACGCCGCGATCCCGGCGCCCAGCGGCGGCGCGCATCAGTAAGCTTCGCGGGAGTACGGCCGCCCGTCCGGAAAATGCCGCATGAGCGATCTTGACGCAAAGGCTTGGCTCGGCTTCGCCTGTCTCGCCGCGGTGGTGGCGCTGCTGCTTTTCGTCTCGGCGGGAACTCCGCGATATTGGCAGGCCTGGGCCTCTCTCGCCGTTTTCTTCGGGCCCTCGGCCGTCGGAACCCGTTGGCTCATGAAAAACGACCCGGCGCTGCTGCGCCGTCGCTTGCGCGGCGGGCCGGCGGCGGAGAAGGAAACATCGCAAAAGATCATCATGTCCTTCATCAGCATTGGCTATATCGCGCTGCTGGTCGTGTCCGCGCTCGATCATCGATTTCGATGGTCCAGCCCGCCCGCTTTTTTGACGATCGCCGCCGACCTTTTGATATTGCTGGGTCTCTACATTGTGTTTCTGGTCTATCGGGAAAACAGTTTCAGCTCCGCGACGATCGAGGTCGCCGCCGACCAGCGCGTGATCTCGACCGGGCCTTACGCGGTCGTCCGGCATCCGATGTACGCTGGGAGTTTTCTGTATCTTCTGGCCACGCCGCTGGCGCTCGGCTCCTGGTGGGGGCTTCTGGTCGCGGCGGGCCTCGCGCCCTTTTTCGCGTGGCGGCTGTTGGACGAGGAACGGGTTCTGAAGGAGAAGCTTCCCGGCTACGCGGATTATTGTTCGAAGTTGCGATGGCGGTTGATCCCGGGGGTATTTTAGCGGCGTGCGGACGGGGCGGTTTAAGCCGCAGGAGGCAGAGGAGGGCAAGCCTTCGAAGCCGCGCCTCGTTCATATGGGATTGGAGAGCACGATGGCTCAACGGGTTCTTGTAGTGAGCGTAAGGCCACGTTGGGTTACGGAAATCGTCTCCGGTAGAAAAACGGTTGAACTCCGTCGTCGTCCGCCTAGGCTGGATCAACCAGTTGTCTCTTTGATTTACGAAACCTCTCCGGGGTGCCGACTCCGTGCCAAATGTCTCATGGGCCCGATAGTGACAAACACTCTGCGGTCGTTGTGGCTGCAATTAGGAGACCGCTCTGGCGTGACAATCAATGAATACGACGCCTATTTCGCAGGAACTTTAAAAGCCTACGCCATCGAGATACAACGGGTCGAAGAGATGCCCGCCCATCTGTCGCTAGAATACCTCAGACAAAAAGCGAATTTCGTGGTGCCTCAGTCATGGTCGTGGGCTACACCGCGTCTGCTTGAAGCCTTGGGGATGTGCCAATGATCGTCGTGGTCTGTGGATTGTCGAAATGCGGGAAGACAAGCCTTGTCGACGCTGCGAAACCAATAGGGCTCGATTGGACGCCTGTTAGGGGGAGTCAGCTGCTTCATGTCGCAGGCAAGCCGACAACAGGCCTGACGGCATGGCAAACGTTGGACAACCAACAATCCTTGCGTGATCAACTTGCGAGACTCGACAGCGACAACCGACACCTTGTTCTTGACGGCCATTTGCTTATTGAAACAGTCGATGGTCCCCAGCTCGTACCAGACTCTGCCTTTTTCGGCCTAAAACTGGCAGGTGTGATCGCTGTCGTCATAGACCCTGATCTTCTCTCAAAGCGAAGGGCAGAAACTCCCCTCAACTCTGATCCGGTGGAACTCGCAGATTTGATGTCCATCGAAAAGTTTCAGGCGAGACGAATCGCTCGCCAATTCGATGTTCCCTTTTTTGATGTAGAGCATGATGACGCTAATGCTTTCGCTGAGGCGGTCGCCGCAAGTTTCACGAGTGCCGACGCAATGCGCCGTTGAAAACATATTCTCTACTATTCCAGCGATAAACGCCGTCAACCGCTTGAGTTTGTTCAAAGCCCCAACGGTTCAATAGTGTCTTGAACGCCTCTATTCGAAGGTCAGGGACGGTGAACAACGGCTTCTTCGTTCCAAGCCAAGAGAACGCCTCTTCGGCGCAGATCGCCGCCAATCCCAAATTACGAGCTTCGGGCGTCACCCACAGAGTGCAGAGCTTCCGCTCCTCTGGCGTCCGCTTGGCTATGGCGATAGCCAAAGGGGTTTTATTGACTGGGCTCGTCCGAGAGAAGATTTTCCTCGAGCCGTTCCGTAAGCCCGGAATCACTTTCGCGTGAAACCACCCACCGATGCCAGGGTACAGCGCTTCTAAGTGCTGGATCGGTTCAAAAATCTCCTCCGGCGCGTGCAAAGTAGGGCGAGCAAATTGTCCGAATTCATGGATATCGGGCGTTTGGTATAACATTCTCAATCCCTTTCCAGACATTTCTTCAACTTTGTTATTTCTCGGAAAAGGAACAAAACCTTTTGGTTTTGCTTTTCAGAGCTTGCCAGTTCACTGCAGATATCAAGTATCCGGTGCCGATAGACATTATCACCAGCACGATGAGCGAGATTGGAATCCAAATGGAGTCCTCCTTAAGGTTTGCTGCGGATTTGACCAAAAGCGTCCAATACGCCTGTAGGGCGCTTCCCGCTGCACCGAGCAGTACGATGACTGTTAAATAGGTAAGTAAATGGTAGCGAGGTTTGGTGAAGAACGTAAGAGCGATGAAATCTTCAACATTCGCGCCGGGCGTTCCCCCTTCCTTCCAGTGGTAAATAATCCATTTTTCTGGGGCAGACGTTCCGAGTTCACGAAGATAGCTATCCCAAAGTTTTGGCTCTAGCCTTCTCATTTTTCGAAAATCCGCGTGCGATTGAACTAGTTCTGTGGAGATATCACGGACAAGGAAATAATGGATTGCCTCGATTTTCGGAAATTCCATCTTTATCTTCCGTAGAAAATCTCCGAAATTGCGCCGCTCATTGACACGAAACTCGATGACGTCAGTCGAATGAAATCCGCTTAGGAACATTCTGTCGTGAGGATTGGACGCGTTCCGGAAGAGAGTTCGCAAATCTTCTCTAAGCTTAATTCTGAAACGGACGTAATGGGTCCCGCCAACTTCGTTGATGCCCAAAAACATGTTTTTCGTGAATCTTATAATGGTTCCCTCGTTTCCTTGGAGCTGCTCCACATCAAGGTCGCTCTGGAGATCAAGACACACAACGAAGAACGAAATTTTGTCTTTGGAGTCTCTGACCTCAAATCTGCGATTTATTTGACCTTCAATAATACGATCAGTACCGACTGAGAGCATAGAGTTGAATACCGCAGACAGCGTTTGGTCGTGATGCAGAACGTCCGAGAGGTCGATGATCGCTTCACGCGAGATCAGAGCGGGTAGGAAAAGATTGAGTTGTTCAATTTGTCGCGCTTCCTTGAATAGGATTCCGACGTCGAGGACGTCCGAGTCGGTTCCCGGTAAATCGAGCCACATATTGAAATGAAGGTCTAGTCGCGGTTCAAGGCCGGATACTTGCCGGGGAGTCGTGTCACACCAGACTGCAAGGCTTCCGTTCATCACCGCCTGCCTCAGTGTTTTGTGAGCGAGCCAAATTTATGCGAATCAGCTGGAACATGAATCATTTCGATTCCGCTGTCATCAAAGACTGCGTTTTTCGCGAAAAAATTTGGATCGTTCGACCCAAACGCACAGTCATATTGCGACGGAAAAGCATCGCTGAACGTGAGCCCCAGCTTTTCCTGTGATCCATCGCGGAATATCAAGAAGGCCCAATGCCCCTGACTCGCCCACTTGATTAAAACGCCCCTCCCTGCTTTTAAACGCGCTGCACCATTTTCAATTCCGCTAGGAGCCCGAAAAAATGTCGCACTGGCCCGTTCATGGCAAAATCACCGGCCCCATCGTTCTGATCGGCTTTGGCTCCATCGGCCAGGGCATTTTGCCGCTGCTCGAACGGCATTTCGAGTTCGACAAAAGCCGCTTCACCGTCATCGACCCCTCCGACGCACATCGGCATTTGCTCGACGTGCGCGGGATCGACTACGTTCAGGCCGCGCTGACCGAGGCCAATTACCGCGAGATTCTGACGCCTCTGGTCACCAAGGGCAAGGGGCAGGGCTTTATTGTCAATCTTTCGGTCGAGGTCTGCTCGCTCGACATCATCAAGCTCGCGCGCGAGCTGAACGTCCTCTATGTCGATACGGTCATCGAGCCTTGGCCCGGCTTTTATTTCGATCCCAAGCTCGGCAACGAGGCCCGCACCAATTACGCGCTGCGCGAGACCGTTTTGGCCGAGCGACGCAAGAATCCGGGCGGCTCGACGGCGGTGTCGTGCTGCGGCGCCAATCCCGGCATGGTGTCCTGGTTCGTCAAACAGGCGCTGGTCAATCTCGCGAAGGACACGGGCGTATCCGCCTCCGAACCCAAAACCAAAGCCGAATGGGGCGCGCTGGCGCAAAAGCTTGGCGTGAAGGGAATCCATATCGCCGAGCGCGACACCCAGCGCGCCAGAACCCCCAAGTCGCGCGGCGTGTTCGTCAACACCTGGTCGGTCGAGGGCTTTGTCTCCGAAGGGCTGCAGCCGGCCGAGCTCGGCTGGGGCACGCATGAAAAGTCTCTGCCGGATATCGCCGGATCGCACGAGACCGGCTGCGGCGCGGCGATCTATCTCAACTCGCCCGGCGCCAATACGCGCGTGAGAAGCTGGACGCCGACGCCGGGTCCGCAATACGGCTTTCTCGTGACCCATAATGAGTCGATCTCGATCGCCGATTATCTGACCGTGCGGGGCGCCGACGGCAAGGCGATCTATCGTCCGACCTGCCATTACGCCTATCATCCCGCCGACGACGCGGTGCTGTCGCTGCACGAAATGTTCGGCGCCGCCGGCCAGCGCCAGCCGCGCGAGCATATTCTGGACGAGCACGAAATCGTCGACGGGATCGACGAACTCGGCGTGCTGCTCTACGGCCACGCCAAGGGCGCCTATTGGTACGGCTCGCAACTGTCGATTGAAGAAACCCGCGATCTCGCGCCCTATCAGAATGCGACGGGGCTGCAGGTGAGCTCGGCCGCGCTGGCGGGCATGGTCTGGGCGCTGGAGAATCCGCTGGCCGGCATCGTCGAGGCGGATGAAATCGATTATCGCCGCTGCCTCGAAGTGCAACTGCCCTATCTGGGTCCGGTCGTCGGCGTCTATACCGATTGGACGCCGCTCGTGGGCCGCCCCGGATTTTTTCCCGAGGATATCGACGTCGAGGACCCCTGGCAGTTCAAAAATATTCTGGTGCGCTAAGAGGCGCGTTTTGGGGCGCACAAAATACACCGGGGCGCGCGCGAAGCGCTCCCCGGTGCGCGCGGACGCGCGAAAATGCGCGCGATTTTACGCCTTGGCGGCCTGCTTGCGCGGGACGCCTTCCTTGTCCAGAAGCGCGGCCAGTTCGCCCGATTGGAACATCTCGCGGGTGATGTCGCAGCCGCCGATGAACTCGCTCTTGATATAGAGCTGGGGGATCGTCGGCCAGTTCGAGAACCCCTTGATTCCCTCGCGAATCTCATTGTCGGCCAGGACATTGATCGCCTTGTAGGGCGCGCCGACGTGTTCGAGAATCTGCACGACCTGCATCGAGAAGCCGCATTGCGGCGCCTGCGGAGTTCCCTTTAAAAACAATACGATGTCGGCGCTGTCGATTTCGCTTTTGATGCGGGCGTTGATGTCGGTCATTGCTTGTCCTTTCATGCGGAATTCAAGGTTCCGCGCTTTGCGACGATCTGGTTATCTCACGCCGCGCGCTTGTTTTTCAAGGCGTAACGGTGGTCAGCGCCAGCGCGTGCAGTTCCGTCCCGAGTCTCGCGCCAAACGCCGATTGCACCAGCTGATGCTGCCGCACACGGCTTAAGCCTTTGAAAGCAGGGGAAGTTACGGTGGCGGCCCAGTGGTCGCCGTCATCCGCGAGCGGCGTGAGCTCGACCACCGCGTCCGGCAGCGCGGTTTTGATCAGACGTTCGATCTCGGCGGCGGGCATGGGCATGTGTCATCCTTTGTCGAAAAAAGCATGTTCGTTTCCGGCCATATAGGCCGGCAGCGGGCTTTCATGCGCTTCGCGCAGTTCCGAGAGCAATATCGGCGCCTCGCCGGGCAAGGTCAATGCGTCGCCGCCGGCGATCCCGATCGTGAGCGCGCAACCATCTGTTTCCATGCTGATTTGTGCGATGACGTGATCCAATTTATCCGGCGCGACGGCGACGAGATAACGCGCCTGATCCTCACCAAAAAGTACGGCGTACGTCGGTCCCGGCGGCAAGGCGTCGATTGTCGCCCCGACGCCGCCAGCGAGCGCCATTTCGGCCAAGGCGACGGCAAGGCCGCCGTCCGAAAGATCGTGCGCCGCCGTAACCCACTCGCCGAGCACGAGATTCCGCACGCAATCGCCGTTGCGCCGCTCGGCGGCGAGGTCGACCGGCGGCGGCGCGCCCTCTAGGCGCCCGAGGAGATCGCGCAGATAGACCGACTGTCCGAGCCAACCCTTTGTTTGTCCAACCAAAACGATCACGTCGCCGGAAGCGAGGCCCGTTTTGGCGGCGAGCGCCACGTCCGCGATCACGCCGACGCCGCCGATGGCGGGAGTCGGCGCAATCCCGGAGCCCCGCGTCTCGTTATAGAGCGAGACATTGCCGGAAACGATCGGGAAATCCAGCGCCCGCGCCGCTTCGCCAATGCCTTCGAGACAGCCGACGAACTGGCCCATGATCTCGGGCTTTTCGGGATTGCCGAAATTGAGATTATCGGTCAGCGCCAAGGGTTTGGCGCCCGTGACCGAAATATTTCGCCAGCATTCGGCGACCGCCTGCTTGCCGCCCTCATAAGGGTCGGCGGCGCAATAGCGGGCGGTCACGTCGGTCGCGAGCGCGAGGCCCTTGGGGCCTTCGCCGACGCGAATCACCGCCGCGTCGCCGCCGGGGCGGCGGACGGTGTTGCCGAGAATGAGATGGTCATATTGTGCCCAAACCCAGCGTTTGCAACACAATTCCGGCGTCGCCAGCAAGGCGCGCAGCGCGTCGCGATTGGACATGGCGGGCGCGATCGACGCCGAATCGAGCACGGTCGGCTTGGGCGCCGCGACCCAGGGCCGGTCGTAGAGCGGCGCCTCGTCGCCGAGTTCCTTGATCGGCAGATCGACCTTGACCTCGCCCCGATGCTTGACCACGAAACGCAGGGAATCCGTGGTCTTGCCGACGATGGCGAAGTCGAGGCCCCATTTTTTGAAAATCGCCTCGGCTTCCCGCTCCTGCTCGGGGCGCAGCACCATCAGCATGCGCTCCTGGCTTTCCGAGAGCATCATCTCATAGGCGGTCATGCCGGTCTCGCGGCAGGGCACGGCGTCGAGATCGAGCTCAATGCCGAGATTTCCCTTGGCGCCCATTTCGACCGCCGAGGAGGTGAGACCCGCCGCGCCCATGTCCTGTATGGCGATGACCGCGCCCGAGGCCATCAGTTCAAGACAGGCTTCGAGCAGAAGTTTTTCCGAAAAAGGATCGCCGACTTGCACGGTCGGGCGCTTCTCCTCGGCGTCCGCCTCGAAGGCGGCCGAGGCCATCGTGGCGCCGTGGATGCCGTCGCGCCCGGTCTTGGAGCCAAGATAGACGATTGGATTGCCGACGCCCATGGCCGCCGAATAAAAAATCCGATCGGCGCGCGCCAGCCCCACGGCCATTGCATTGACCAGAATATTGCCGTCGTAACTCGCGTCGAAGGCCGTCGAACCGCCGACCGTCGGCACGCCGAAGGAATTGCCGTAGCCGCCGACTCCCGCGACCACGCCGGCGACGAGATGGCGGGTTTTCGGATGCGCGGGGGCGCCGAAGCGCAGCAGGTCGAGGCAGGCGATCGGCCGCGCGCCCATCGTGAAAACGTCGCGCAAAATGCCGCCGACGCCGGTCGCCGCGCCTTGATAAGGCTCGATAAACGACGGGTGGTTGTGGCTCTCCATCTTGAAGACGCAGGCGTCGCCGTCGCCGATGTCGATCACTCCGGCGTTTTCGCCCGGCCCCCGGATCACCCATGGCGCCGTGGTCGGCAGTTTGCGCAAATGCAGCCGCGACGATTTATAGGAACAATGTTCGTTCCACATCGCCGAGAAAATCCCGAGTTCGGTGAAACTGGGGACGCGGCCGATCAGCGCGAGGATGCGCTGGTATTCGTCCGGCTTGAGCCCGTGGGCGGCGACGAGCGCGTCGGTTATTTCCGGTTCGTGAAGGGTCAAAACGTCGCACCTCGAGTAAAATCGCGGAATTACACGCAGTTTGAAGGAGTTAGACTCTCCAGGCATCCGCCGCGCCGGCGCCGCGAAGTCTCGCGAAAGCGCCGGCTTTTCGATTAAAGCGCCTCATGGCCCGTGGCAACCGGTCGCTAACTGTGGCCAAAGTGACACACTGCCGGAGAAACGTGCGTCCACCCTCGGAAGCTTGATGAACATCAAGTCATTTAGACGCAAATCATAGCAACCTATAGCGGACTCGACGCGAGCTTCGGGACCGTGTCGTTAGATAATCGCTTTAGGGGGATCCGATGAAAACCGTTATTCGTGGCGCTCTCGCCGCTACATTTCTGAGCGCCGCGTGCGCTGCCGGCCTTGCCGCCGACCTTCCGGCCCCGCCTCCGCCGGCGCCGCCGCCGACGTTCGTGGACACTTACCAGCCCTTCCAGGTTCGCCTGAAGGTTGGCGGCGTGGTTCCGACGGCTGGCAAAGGCACGGTTTACGACGCTGGCGCCGTTTATCCGGGCCTCCCGAATGGCGGCAGCCTCGGCATAGCGACGGGTCTCTCCGGCGGCTTCAATACCGTCATCCCGGGCGCGAGCACGAGCACGAGCTGGTCGATTATTCCGACGCTCGACGTCGCCTACTACATCACCAAGAATTGGGCGGTTGAAGCCATCTGCTGCGTCTCGCCGGCTCACATCCAGGGCACCGGCACGATCCAGTCCGAGTTCGCCCATACCTGGGTGTTCCCGCCGACCCTTCTGTTGCAATATCACTTCACCAATTTCGGCGCCTTTCAGCCTTATCTCGGCGTCGGCGTGAACTTCACGACCTATTGGGGCACGCGCGTCAACGCCCAGACCTGGCCGCTCGCCATCGTGCCCGGCTCGCCGCTTGGCATCGGCGGCGCTGGCCTCGCGGGCGTCAACGCCCAGTACTACAACGCCACCGTCACCCCGAGCTGGGGCGTGGCCGGCCAAGTCGGCTTCGACTACATGTTCAACGAACATTGGGGTGTGAACCTCGACCTCAAATACATCATGATGGAGCCGACCGTTCACGCCAACGTCTCCGCCTTTTCCCCACAAGCGCCGGGTCTCGGAGCGCTCTTTATTCCGGTCCGCGTCTATCTGCCGATCGATCCGCTCGTCGTCAGCGCGGGCTTGACCTACCGCTTCGGCGGCGGCTCGGTGGCGCCGATCATGGCCAAATACTGAATCCTTTAGCGAAAGCGAATGAAAAAGCCGGCCCCTCTGGGCCGGCTTTTTTGTGCTTCGGCGGCCAATAAAAAAGGGGCTGTTTCGGTTGTGAGACAGCCCCTTAACTAAGCCGGCGAAGCGGCGTTACTCGTTATGCCGCGATCTTGTGGCATTCTTCGGCGCAGGCCTTGCAGGACGCGCCCATATCGACGCATTCGGAATATTGCGGGAACTTGTCGCATTCCTTCTTGCAGGCGAGGCACATTTCCGCGACGGCCTTGGCGAGAGCAGGCGTATGGGCCGAATTGACCGCGGCCAAGGTCTCCAACGCCCCGCAGCCCGCGATGACGTCGAAGGCGGCCTTGGTGCATTCGGCCATGCTCGTGTCGTTCATCGTCAACATGCCGAAGCAATGGCGCAGACAATTATTGCCATCCAACACGCATTTGGCGGCGGCGTCGGAGAGCCCCTTATATTTCGGCGGATGATGATGGACGGCGCCCGCCTCTTCCGCGAAAGCCGAAGAAACCGATACGGCGGCGGCGACCGCGCCAACCGCGGCGATGAACTCACGACGTTCCATTTTATGTCTCCCTATTAGAAAAATCCCGCGAAATGCTCAGGATGTGCGGAATATCCATACTGTGATTTTTGTCACAAGGAAACGACGCCTATCGTCGCAACGCCAAGCTTGACTCTCCTCGGCAATGGCCCCAGCATAGAACATAAACAGAACATCGGGGTCTAATTCCATGACGCGGAATGGCGTTGGCGAACGCATCGTCCTTTTGCGCCGCCGCATCGCGACGATCGAGGCGCGCGAGGCGCCCGGCCATTGTCCCGCGGGCGCCTTGGCCCGGACAAGCCCGCGCCAGATCCCCGAGCAAGACCCTTTCGAGCGGTTGCTGCGAAATCTCGGGTCCGCGGGCTTATGCGAAATCATTCCCGCCCAGCCGCGCGCCGCCGGCGCCGCCGCCGGTTTCATCTGCGCCCTCGCCCTGCGCGCCGCGGCCGCCCGCCCCGGCGCCGGCGTCGTCTGGATCGCCGAGGGCATGGCCGCGCGCGAAATCGGCCTGCCCTATGGCAAGGGGCTGGAGACGCGGGGTTTCGACCTCGCTCGGCTGGTGTTCGTGAAAACGCGAAGCCCGCGCGAGACCCTCTGGGCGATGGAGGAAGCGCTGAAAAGCCGGGCCGTCGCCATTGTCGCCGAAAGCTGGATCGCGCCGCGCGCCTATGACCTCACCGCGTCACGCCGGCTGTTGCTGACCGCGCGTCGCGGCGGCGGTCTCGGCCTGTTGCTCCTGCCGCGCGCCAGCGGCGAAGCCGCGCGGCTGACCACCGCCGCGCCGCTGCGTTTCGAGGTCGCCGCCTCGCCGCCGATCGCGGCGGCGGAGTGGGGAGAGCCGCCGCCGGGACAAGCGACGCCGTTGCCGGGTCCGATGGGCTGGCGTTTGCGCATCGTCAGGGCGCGCGCCGGCCTTCTGGGCTCCGGCGAGATCGATCCGCTGGCTTGGCGCGTCCTGACCTGGGGCGACATTGTGTTTGGTTCCGACAAGGCCGTGTTCCAACATGCGTTTCCTGAGCGTCTTCCTGCCTTCGCTGTCGACCGACCGGATTTTGCGCGGGCGCGATCCGAGCGCCGCTGAGGCGCCCTTCGCGCTCTGGCGCAAGATCAAGGGCGGCGAGCGCATCGTCGCGGTGAACGCGGCGGCGCGAAGGCGCGGGATCGCTCCCGGCATGGCTGTCGCCGATTCGCGCGCGATCGTTCCCGCGCTCGCGCTGGAGGAGCACGACGCCATCGCCGAGGCTTCGACGCTGGCGGCGCTCGCCGACTGGCACCGCCGCTTCACGCCACTGGCCGCGCTCGATCCGCCCGATGGCGTCATGCTCGACGTGACCGGCGCCGCCGCGCTTTTCGGCGGCGAGGCGAATTTGCTGGACGAGATCGAGCGCCGTCTCAAGGCCCAGGGTTTTCGCGCGCGCACGGCTCTCGCGCCGGGGCCGGCGCTGGCGCGGGCCTTGGCGCGTTTTTCCGATTTGCGGCTTACGCCCATGGAGGCCACGCAGGACGACCTCGACGCGATCGCGGCGAAGCTGCCGATCGCGGCGCTGGAGCTGCCCGAGCAACGGACGGCGGCCGTGGCGCGCGCCGGGCTGCGCGGCGTTGGCGATCTTTTGACGCGGCCGCGCGCGCCGCTCGCCGCGCGCTTTGGGCAGGAGACGCTGGCGCGGCTCGACGCGCTCACCTGCCGCGTCCGCGATCCGATCGCGCCGCGTTTCGAGGCTCCCGATTACATCGTGGAGCGGCGCTTTCCCGAAGGATTGACGCGGCTTTCCGACATAGAGGCGACGCTCGCGACGCTCGCCGACGAGCTGTGCCTGTTGCTGGAGCGGCGCGGCGTCGGCGCGCGGGGGCTGGAGGCGGCGTTTTACCGCGTCGACGGCGTGGTCAGGCATGTGGCGGCGGGAACCAGCCGGCCCTTGCGCGATCCGGTCCGCATCCTCGCGCTGCTGCGCGAACGTCTCGCGGCGCTTGGCGAAGACGGCCTCGACACGGGCTATGGCTTCGACGTTCTCCGTCTTTGCGCGAGCGCGGTGGAGCGGCAAGGCGGCGAGCAAGCCTCGCTCAAAGGCGTCGCCCTCGCCGTTTCGAAGACCGACGATCTTTCCGATCTCGTCGACCGGCTCGGCGCGCGGCTGGGGCCGGACCGCGTGCTGCGGCTTTATTCGCGGGACCGGCATCTGCCGGAATTCGCCGTGGCGACGGCGACGGCGGCCTATCCGACGCCCGCCGCTACCACGCGGCGCGGCGTTGGCGGGCCGCCGCGGCCGTTGCGCCTGTTCGAGCGGCCCGAGCCCATCGACGCCGTGACGTTTACGCCCGATGGAGCGCCGCTGCGTTTTCATTGGCGCCGCGCCATGCACGAGACCGCGGCTTTCGAGGGGCCGGAGCGAATCGCCCCCTCTTGTTTGGAGGCGCCTAACAGCGCGCCCGCGCGCGATTATTTTAATGTCGTGGACAGCGAGGGGCGC
>Ga0182013_10005910_pt1 | contig 14065 bp, 9 predicted proteins | sample 612S2MmetaG_FD_120487 | JGI IMG/M metagenome (GOLD analysis project Ga0182013, IMG submission 120487) | Permafrost microbial communities from Stordalen Mire, Sweden - 612S2M metaG | ecosystem: Environmental > Terrestrial > Soil > Wetlands > Permafrost | place: Sweden: Stordalen | collected... | reverse complement strand
GGCCGATGTCCCGGCGCGAAGGCTGCACGACCAGGGCCACTCGGCGGCGACGATGATGCTCGAAAACAAGCTCGACCTGCGCGGAACGGATCGAGCAGGCGCTTTTCGGTACCAGAGCGACCATCGTTGAGGCGAGGGGAGGACTAGACGGGTGTGAACGGCACGCCGGCCAACGCGGACGGCGATAACGACCACGGTCGCTCCGGGGACATGTCCCGACGGCGAGCCGCCATCTTCGCCCCATTGGCTACGGCCAGGGCCTAAGCGCCGGGGTCGGACGGCCGGCAGGGCAGGACCGTCGTGCCTCGCCCGGTCGCCACCGTCACGGCGGTAGTAAAAGAGAGGACGTCGATGACAACTAGGCACCGCTTCTCAGCCCCCAGCGTCGCCGCACCGGTGGGCCCCCACTCGAAGCGCACCTCGGCCGTGCTCTGGCTCAGTTGACCACGGACGAACTCCTCGACCATTGGCAACAGTGCCACCGCTGAGTGCTTATCGCTGGACGGTCACCGCAATCCCAGGTCGTTCAGCCCCGAAGAGCACCCGGGACCAGCGCGGCAGGAAGAGCGTCGGCTGGCCCGGCGTTGCGGTCGGTCTAGTTGTGTCCTCCATCGTGCCATGATGAACGACACATGGTGACCATTGCTGAGCTTCGGCACGCTCCCGGCAAGTCAATGAGAGCCCAGGGAGACGTGCCGGCTCTGTACATCGACAAACGAGGTTTGTTCGGTGACCGTGAGTACATGTGGGTCGAGGGGGCGGCCCACCTCAACGTTAATCACAAGCCAGGGACGAAAGCGGGCCCGGGGCGGTTCATATCCCAGCGAGAGGACCCGGTGCTAACGGGTGTCACGGCCAACCTCGAGGCGGGCGGGTTAGCCCTGTCATGGCGGGACGGGGAGCGTCTCTTTGTCCCCCGAGCCGCTGACACCTCCGCCAACCGGCTCCCGGTGAGCCTGTGGGGCTGGCAGGGCGAAGGGGTCGACCAGGGAGACGAAGCGGCCCGGTGGGGAGAGGCCGTGCTGCGCCGGCCGGTCCGGCTGGTGGCTATAAGTGACGAAGTGCCGAAGTACGTCGAAGACGACCCAGCGTTAGGCCGCGTCGGGTTCTCCGACGGTTACCCGGTAACCGTGGGCAGTACAGCTGCCTTCGAAAGGATCAACAGTTACCTGGTGTCAATAGGTCGCCCCGCCGTAGCCACCGACAGGACGCGGACAACGATCATCCTCGATGGCCTCGACGTCGGTGACGACCACTTCTTTCCCGAGGACTACGTCGGGGCCATAACGATCACCACTGAAGCAGGGCCTTTGGTCCTGGAGAGGCGCAAAGCCTGCGGGCGCTGCCCCATCCCCGACACCGACCAGCTGACGGGTGAACGCAAGACGCACGTACGCTCGGCGCTGGGCAAGCTCGGCCGAACGGGCACGCACCTTGACACGGTCCGGTACGGCAGTGAGACCGAGATCTTCTTGACCCAGAACTTCATCATGCGGCTACGAAGCGATATGACCGACAATGCCCCTCTCAAAATTGAGCGCGGCTGCGAACTCGAGGTCACCTATACCGCCCATACCAACTGGGTCCCGACGACCCGAGCCTGATGCAAAAGGTGTTTCGAGCCGGCTAGCGGCCTGTTGAGTCTGGCCACACTATATTGTCTGATGGGCAACACAGTCTTACACTGTGGCTAAATGGCGCCTGGGCCCTTTCTCGCCGATACTGCCCTGTCCCTGATCGCCGAGCGGCTCAGGTCGGCGCGCGGACAAACCGGCTACACCTCGGGACAGCTGGCTGGGCGTACCGGGCTCTCCAAAGCACACCCGTCGCGGCTCGCGGGCCGGACGCAACATTTACGTCTTCAACTCCGACTGGTTAACGGTCTGTTAAGTGTGGCAACAAGATGTTGTCTCTCAGGCAGCCTCCCCATAGTGTCGCGGCAATGGCTCCAGCGCAGCTCGTCAGCGACCGCTCTGAACGTCGTGCCGTGCAGCGGCTACCCCGGCTCGAGTGCTCTGGAAGCCTTGCGGGTGACCATCTCGGCCGACCGCACGCCCACCTCGCCGGCGCGCCACCACAGTGAGGAGTGGCTGTACGTGGTCCCCGGAACCTTGTTGCTCGACTACGACGGGCGCCTACTGGCTCACCAAAGGCAGCTGTGCGCATTTCGATGCTGAGCGCCCCCATCAACTGTGCGCCGAACGCTTGGCCACCGAGGTCCTGGTAGTGGCCGCACATAGGCCCAAGGGCCTCTGGAGCGCCCACCGGTGACAGGCTGGCCAGAACCGACAGAAAGGAAGATCCTCGGCAAATGACAATGACCGCCGCGCAGATGGAAGGCAGACCTTCTGCTGACAGACCAGTCGTTCCCGGACTGGGCGCTTTCCGCCGACAGCGTCGCATGTGATTGAGGTCCCAGTGCACGTTCACGCGAACGCAACAGGGGCGTAATGGCCCAGCATTAGTGCCGGCCTACATTTTCCTGAGTTGGGAGTTTTTGAGGTAGTCGCGGCCTCGGCATACCCGGCCACCCACCAGGTGACCGGAGAACCAAGACGGGCAGTCACGTCACCGAAATGGCGGCGGTGCCCGCCTCTCATAAAGGAGGCTAATTGCGATGGCACTCACACGAACACGCTCGCCCAGAGCGGTAACCGGCACAACCACCCGCCCAAACCAGAACCTACGCGCCAACGCACTGGGTTTTCCGACTGTGCTGGCCGAGTCCATCGGGGTGATATCGCCGACCATGACGGCCGTGCTTATCATACCCTTCGCGTTCTCGTTCGCCGGCCAAGGGACATGGTTCGTTTATGCCTTCGGCACCGTAATGCTGATGTTCGTGGTGCTCAACCTCAACCAGTTCGCTCGTCGCAGCACCGGGGCGGGCTCCATGTACGCGTATACGGCGCGGGGGCTGGGGCCAACTACCGGAGTTCTCTCGGGCTGGACCCTCATCTGGTGTTACCTCTTCATCGGTATTGCCGGGCTGACGGGCTTTTCCATATTTTCCCAGCAGTTCCTGAGCGCTATCGGCGCCGGTTTTCACGTTCCCCCGGTGCTGCTGTTCCTCATCAGTGGTGCCGTGTGCTGGTTCGTAGCCTACCGGGACATCCATGTCTCGTCGGCCCTCACGCTTTTGCTCGAAGCCGTGTCGGTTGCCTGTATCGCCGTCCTTGCGTTTATGGTGCTGTTCAAGCACGGCTTTGCCGTGGACACCACTCAGTTGAAACTGAAGGGCCTGGACTTTCATGGCCTTAGCTACGGCATAGTAGCCTCAGTTTTCAGCCTGGTCGGTTTCGAGAGCGCGACAGCGTTGGGTGGCGAGGCCCAGAACCCGCTCCGCAACGTGCCCAAGGCCGTCATCTGGAGCTTGGTGTTCGCCGGGTGTTGGTTCGTCTTCATGAGCTACGTCGAAGTGGCTGGCACCCACAATTACGGGACGTCCTGGCAGAACGGGCCTCTGATCGCCTTGGCGAAGATCTACGGGGTGAGCGCCTTCCGGGCCCCGATCTCGCTCGGGGCCATGGTGAGCTTCTTCGGGCTGACACTCACTTGCCTGAACGCGGGGGCTCGCATCATCTACCGGATGGCGGGCCACGACGTGCTCCCCAAACCTCTCAGTCGGGCGCACCCTCACAACCGTACGCCTCACATCTCCATCACCGTCTACATCGCGATGATCGTGACAGTGCCGCTCCTGCTCGAGATCTTCACTAATCCCCTCACGCTCTTCGACGACGCAGGGTCTCTGGCCGCGTTCGGGTTCCTCACGGCTTACTTCCTCATATCCCTCGCCGCCCCCGTGTTCCTCTGGAAGCGTGGAGAACTTCGGGCCCGGCACATCGCCGTTGCCGTCGCCGCCTTCCTGTGCCTGCTCGTGCCGACCGTAGGGACCTTCTACCCGGTACCGGCCTGGCCGGTGGACACTTACCCGTACATCTTCCTCGGTTACATGCTCCTCGGCGGAACTTGGTTGTACGTCGCCAACAGACGCCGGTCCGGCGTCTTGGGTGACATCGCCCTCGACCTCGCCAAGGACCCGACCACTTTGCTCTCGGGCCCTGCTGCCGAACTGGGCCCGGCCGGGGCCGGCGGTCCTGCGATCGACCTCACCGAGCTCACCGGGCCAGGCGTGGCGACGTCAGGAGAGGCTCGACAGCTGGCCAACGACTTGACGATGGTGGAGCCCGCTTGAGCAATTGCCGGCCTGTGATAAGGCTCGCGCGTGACTCACCCGTGTCCGCGAGCCGAGCAGGAAGGCCAGCCTAAACAGGTCCCAGCCCGGCACGCCACGCGACGGCGTGCCGGGCGTGGCATTGCGAGCAGCCCGTCGTAGGTCCCCTCGGCGTGGGCACTGCTCCAACTGCTTGGTTAACTTCGGTAATTCTGCCCTAGCTTTGAAGTCACGCCTCGGTGACCGTTATTGGCGAACGGCGGCGGCGAGCGCGGCCAGGCAGCCCTCCCACCCCTCCCGGTGGGAAGGCTCGCGGTCGGGTGGGAGGTCGCGGTGAGTGAGGTTCACGTAGCTGCCCCGGGGCGGCGGTACCCTCGAAGTCGAAAGCGAAGGTCCCACCGGGCCGGGCGTCAAGGTCGGCGCGCTGGCCGGTCCAGGTGACGAACAGCTGGGGGCCGGTGAAGTAGGCGAACACCACCTCGGGGGGTGCGGCAATGCGCACGCTGGCGCTGATCACGTAGGTCCTTTCCTTTCGGTGCGGAACAGCACCCGGTGCCGTGCCGGCGCGCTTGCCGTCGTAGGGGCGGTCACGGACACAATGGCTGTCGCCGCCAACGACAGCGCGGCAAACCCGGTGCCGATGACCCGCCCAAAGGAGCGCCCTTTGGGGCTGGGCGCAGTACCCTGATTGCGGCCACCCTGAGAGCCAACAACGCCGCGGACCTGTCAGTGGGGGACATCGCGTGCTCGCTTTCCTCGACCAGTGGGGTCGTGGCCCCATTGCTCGCAGGGATCCGTCCGCGCCGGCGTCACAGTTCTGGGCCGCCTTAGGTGGCCAGTCCAAGGGCTTCACGTCGGTGGCCTACCGTCCTCGTTGGGGGCCGAGCATGGACCTCCAGGTTGGGCACCTCCGAGGGCACCTGGTCCACGCGTCGGCCAGGTCTTCGCCCATCCCAAGGCGGCACAGTACCGGCGCCGTGGTCTCGCCAGTCGTGTACGAGGCTCTGCTGGCCAACCAGCCTGATGCGTCGGGAGAATCTCCTGGTCGGTGTGCCAACATCGGTGACCAAACCACCAGCCTCCACGCGGAGGAGAAATTCCAGCGCCCGACCCCGTCTGGTCCCTCGCTGGCGGCTCCGGTCCGGCCGGCAAAATGCTTTCGCGACACACGCACTCATAGGCGCTAAGCTCCGCGCCGTGCATGCCCAGGAAAAGATAGCTCTGCAAAGAGCGCATGGCCAGCGCTACACTCCGTGTCCGGCCTCCACTCGGCGAACCGGCCAGCGCCTACGCTGGTCAAGGAACCCGCGAGCGTCAGGGGCGGCCGTGATATTCGCCGGCGCTCTAATTGCCGCCGGCGGTACGACGGCAGCGGCGCCCTTGAAAACCGCCTCCAGTGGCCAGCCTGTTCTGAGTGCCCCCGGCCAGTTGACAAAGTCAAAGGCGTCGACGTGGTGGCAACAGTTCTTGGCTGCTTCTAAGGATCTGGGACGGTCCCGTGCCCCCTCGGCCAGCGTGATAGTGGACCTGGACGGGCGTGCCAGCAGGGTGCTCCAGGCGTGGGCCACCGCGCACGGGCTGCGCGTCCGGTGGTTCGTGGGGCGTTCCGTGGCTGAGCTCTCAGCCACGCCGGCCCGGTTGGGCGCGGTATTGGGGGCCCACATTGATGACTTCCGCGCCCCAGACGGGCAAAGGTTTTATGCTGCCACGACCCAGCCCGGGGTGCCGGCCGCCCTCTCCCGCGTGGTGAGCGCGGTGGGGCGGGTGAGCGACTATCAGGGGATCTCCAGTGCCTATGTCGGCTCTGGTGGCCTGAACCCGTCGGGCCTTCTCCAGGCCTACGATGCCGACCCTTTGCGGGCACTGGGCTACAACGGGGCGGGCGAGACGGTGGTGGCGTTCGAGATCGACAATTACGTCACCTCCGACCTCAATACGTTCTCCCAAAAGTACGGTTTGCCTGCTTTCGGTAGCTCTAATTTCTCGGTGAACGGGGGCGAGGCGGGCAAGGTGGGGGGAGAGACGGACATGGACCTGGAGACAGTCAGGGAGATAGCGCCGAGCGCCAAGATCGTTTACTACAATATCTTCCAGAAGACTGCCGGCCAGAGCTCTTCTGACTTAATCCTAAACGCCTTCAATAACGCCAACAAGCTCTACCCGGGCGCCATTTGGACGCTCAGTATCGGCTCGTGCGAAAAGCTCTTCACCTTCGCCGACCTCAGCGCTCAAGATGAAGCGGCTTTTGCAGCGGTAGCCAAAGGCACCACTATTTTCGCCGCGTCGGGTGATACGGGCGGCCTCGAGTGCGTCCCGAGCAAATGGGGCTCGGCGCCCTCGCAAAACGACGTTGGCGTGTGGACCCCCGCCGTGCTGCCGGCAGTGACCGGGGTTGGCGCCACCGCCCTTTCGGTCAGCTCCACGGGGGCTTACCTGGGCGAGTCGGCTTGGTTTTACTCGGCCTTGGGCCAGGGCACTACCGGCGGGACCTCGACGATATTTGCCCAGCCCGCCTGGCAGGTGGGCCAGGGCCTGCCCAAGCCGAGCAGCAAGGAGCCCCGCCAAGTCCCTGACGTGTCCGCCGTCGGCGACCCCATCACGGGCACGGCTATTTACGAGGGCCAGTGGGAACAGGGCGGGGGCACGTCTCTTGCAACGCCCATCTGGGCCGGGTTTACCGCCCTTATTGACCAGTACCTCAAGCACAACGGTAAACCGCCTGTGGGCTACCTCAACCCTTACCTCTACGACTTCGCCGACCACCCGCAGATATACGCGCCGCTACATTTGGTAACTGCGGGTGGGAACAACATCTGGCGCAACACCAACGGTTACAACCAGTCCACCGGGTTAGGGACGCCCGACGTCTACAACCTGGCCAGGGACCTCCTGGCGCAAGAAAGCAGCCGCTGAGCATGACTGACCAGCCGACGACAACGCCTCCGACATCCGGTGGGCTCGCGCCCTTGCCGACCCAGCTATGCCCTCACTGCAACAACGTCACCCCTAGTGGTCACTACTGCGGCGTGTGCGGTGCCCATCTCGCCCACGCCGGTGGCCCGCTGGCGGCCCGGCGCCCACACTCGTTCTCGGCCAACCCCGGAGAGCCCGTACTGCGCCTTTCGGTCATCAGCTCGCTGTTCCCCCACCTCTCCCACCGGGCCAGCACGCCGTTCCGGTTGGGGTTCGCCGCCCTGGTTGGCCTCCTGGCTATCTTCTCGGCCACTGGCCTGCAGGCGCCCGTCATCGCCCTAGCCGCCATCGGCGTGCCTCTGCTGTTCCAGCTCTATGTATGGGAGGTGGACGTCTATGAGGACGATCACCTGCTCCTAACGGCCGAGACCCTCCTGGTCGGTGCCGGCTTGGGCGTGGGGTGGGCGCTGATCGGCGGCCATATAGTCTCCGAAGCCTTGGCGCCAACACTGGGCAAGAGCCTCGGCGGTTGGGACGTGGTCAATGCGGCTGTGTTCGTGCCCATTGTCGGACAAGCCCTGATGCTCGTCCCTTTGTTGGTCGTGTTGGCCCTCGTACCTGGGTTCGGGAGCCGGCGTGAGTCGCTCGACGGGTTCACCCTGGGCGCTGCGTCCGCCCTCGGTTTCAGTTTCGCCGCAGTGATCACGGACATGACCTCGCAGCTGTCGGCCGGCCTTGTCACCCACGAGCCCTTCACCAACACCTTGACCGAGGCACTCATCCGGGGTATCGCCACCCCCGTCATGTTCGCGGCGGCCACGGGGGTAGTTGGCGCTTCTATCTGGGTCCGCCGCTCGGAGGCGGCCCAGTCACGGGGCCGCTGGCTGACCCACCCACTGCTCCTGATCCTGGCCCTCTTGGCCGTCGAGGTCGGGCTGGGCTTTGCTGACCAGGCCCAATTAGCCGACATCCCGCTTTTGGTAATCCATCTGAGCGCCACCGCCGTGGTCATCATCGCCCTGCGGGTCGGCCTGCACTACATATTGCTGCACGAGCAACGTGATGTAGCCATAGGCCCGGCGGCGACCTGTGGGAACTGCGAACACGTCGTGCCCCATATGCCCTTCTGCCCATCTTGTGGCGTGGCCCAGGTGGCCACCAGCAAGCGCGACCGTCGCACCGGGCTGGGCAGCCTTGATGCGGGCGCCGTGACCGCCGACAACGAGCCCTTCGACGCCTTGGAGGGCGGCGTCGCCGTTCCGGGGTGGCCCACCCTGGCGCCCGCGGCCACCTCCAGTCCAGCAGCGGCCGCCTTCCCCATGGCACCGGCACCGGCGGCGCGCACTCACCGCGCCCACCACGCCCTCGTCCTCGCCATGTTCGGAGCTGGCCTCGCCGCCATCGCCGTGGCCGTCGTGCTTACCGCCGTTGCCAACGAACCGAATACCACGCCAGCGCACAAGTGCACCGACAACATCTGCTCCAACCCCCCAATCCGCACGCCCCGGGCCGCCGCGGGGCTGACCTCCGCGTTGAACATATCTGTCGGAGGTAGCGCGGACCCGGCGCCGGGCGTATACAACAGTCCCGACGGCCATTTCAGCGTGGCCTTGGGGCTGCTCCGTTGGCCAACCCAAATCTCACTGGGGGGGAAGACGTCGTCGTTGATCTCGCTCGACTTCCCCAATGTCTCAATAGGGTCGACACAGCTGTCTGGGGGCATAATTCAAGTGGCGGACTATTCCGGGTTGGGAGGGGCTACCGCTCAGCAGGTGGTGGACGTCCTCGTCTCCAAGAACGTGGCCTCGGCATCACTGGCCTACCCCGTGCCCGACCCCCTGGTTGGCCTCACCCCCGGCTATGGCGCCGTCTTTAACGCCAACCTCAATAGTTCCGGTGGTCAGCAGGTGACCTATCGCATACTGGTCATGGCTGCCATCAAGGACGGCGTAGCTGTCGTCGTATGGGCGGAAGGCCCAGACGACCCGTCCTTCCCCTCGTTACCCCTGCTCGACCACCCCAGTTTCATCGACATGGACGTAGCCACGCTGGGGTTGGACCCGGCCATAAACAGCATCCAGTGGACGAGCAGTCCGTCGTTCAACCCATGAACGCCACGGGGGTGCGGGAACGTCTGCAGCTCAGGGCGCGGGGCAGGCCTTGAAGGCGAGCATCGCCTTGACCGTGAGCCGTCGCTGGCCGTCACCGAACACGACGCGCCCGACGAGCTTGTAGGAGGCACCCGGCCGCAGGCGGGCACCGTTGAGGACACTGCCCTGGCTCTTGCCCGACAGGGTGAGCGCCTTGCTCAGCACCTGCCAATGAGCGGCGGCGGCGGCGGCCACGGCCACGGGCGTGCTCACCACCGGCAAGCACGAGACAGGCCCGCTAACACGGACCGAGCCCGCCACCGTGCTGGTGGCCGTGGTGCTCGTTAGCGCCGGCAGCAGGACCGGGACGGCCACCAACTGGTCGTAATCGGTCTCGTCCTGCAGGGCGTAGACCACCCAGCCCCGCCCGCTGGGCAGGGTCGCTAGCTCGGGGCCACTACCAGCAACGGTGCCCTTAGCCGGGAAACGGAAGATTGCGGCGCGAGAGGAGGTGGGCATGTTGTCGACGGTGATCATCCCGCACTCGTTGGTCACGTCAGTGAGGCGCCCGCTCGGGTCGCTGCCGGTGTGAGCGCTGTTGGGAGCGCAGTTGCTGGTGTCACCGATGGGCGAGGCCTCGGCAAAACCGTGGCCCGTCCAGGCGGAAACCACCGGCTGGTAGGACGCGTTGGCGGTGGCCGTGACCAAGCGCAAGCCGGCCGCCGTCTGCGTCAGCCCTGGGGCGTAGCCGACGCTCCACGTGCCCGACAGGGGGCGTAAGGCCGTCCAGGCCCCCCCGGTTTGCGAGGCATAGGCGACCGGGGAGCTCAGGCTGCCCGCTTTTTGTACGGCGATCACGGCCGCACCACCGGCGAAGGCCAATTGGGCATAGCCGAGAGCAAAGGGGACCGCCGGGCCGGCCACAAGGGCCCCGTCCTTGGCCAGGCGCACTTGGGCCCCGTCGCCATTGTCGGTCAGCGTCCACAGGTGACCGCCTGGGCCCACGCTGGCGTCCATGAGGGCGCCGGCCGATGACCCTGGCTCCAAGGTGTGGCCAGCGGACGGCACGCCTCCGGCCGTGGCCGTGGCCTCCTGCACGGTGGCGCCTCGATCGCTGTCATCGAACCAGAGCACCCGGACCGTGCGGTGCCCGGCCAGCAAGTAAATGTCCGTCCCCGGGGCCGGGTCCACTTCAGTCGAAGTTGCAGCCTGGGCGCCGTTCAGGCAGCCGGACGAGCCGGTCCGTAGGGTGCACAGGAAAATGCCGCCTTTTTTCCCAAAGTTGGTCCAGCTCACAAAGGTGTCGCCCTGGCCGTCGGAGACGGTCGCGAACCCACCAGGGGCGAACCTGGCGTGTTGGGCGAACGGTACGAGGACGAGCTCGGGCCACTGGGGGCCGGGAACGGGGCTGGCGATGTTGGGGCCTTGGCTCATGGCCGAGGCGGCCGAGGCCGGTACGCCGGGCACGGCGAGGAGCGCCGCTGACACCGACAGCGCCGTGGCGGAGATTGCGCTGCGTAGGACTGAGGACATGGGCTGAACCTTTCGGGCTGAGCGAAGTGGCTGGACGCTGACGATATGGGCCGGCCCTTCGGCCCGAATCAGAGGAAACCCTCGATCAGGGCCGAGCCCTGGCGCCGGCGCCCGCTCGCCCGTACCGTCGGGGCCATGCACGGGTACCTGGTGGAGCGCTACTGGCCCGACGTTTCCGACGACGACGTACGGGAAGCCTGCCAGAGGGTTACCGCCACCGACGGCCCGACCACGACGTTCCTGGGCGTCGTCGTCGTCCCTGGTGACGAGATCGTGTTCTTCCAGTTCGCCGCCGTCTCGGGAGCTGAAGTCATTGCGGCCTGCGCCTGCGCCGGGGTGCGTTGCGACCGCCTGGTGGCAGCCGACTATTGGGGGCCCTCAGTCCCGCTCGGCCATGAGGACGGCGAGCTGGGCCCGGCTGCGGACACCTAGCTTGCGGTAGACCCGTCCGAGGTTGGCCTCCACCGTCTTTACGGACATGAACGCTTGGGCGGCCACGTCGCGGTTGCGCAGCCCGCTGGCAGCCAGCAGCGCCACCCTGTGCTCAGTCTCGGTCAGCTCTTGGGGGGCACTGGGGCGGACGTTGACCCGAGCCAGCTCGGCGGTCGCCCGGACCTGCCACGCCGGAGCGGGGAAGGACGAAAAGGCGTCCGCCGCCTGCTGGATGAAGGCGTGGGCCGCCGCCTTGGCCTTGGCCCGGCGATGGACCTGGCCGGCCAGCAGCAGGGCACGGGCGTGGTCGAAGGACAACGAGGACGACGCGTACCAACGCACAGCGCGCTCGATGCCGGTCGCCGCCTCGGCCAGCCGCCCCCGGTCGGCCGCTACGAGGGCGCGGCCAATGTCAGCGGTGGCCGCCGCCGAACCCCGGCCTGAGCGCTGCGCCTGAGCGGAGAGGGTCTCCACTACGCTCAGAGCGTCGTCGCTCCGCCCGGTGCCCACCAGGGCGCACAGGTAGTCGAGGTGGGAGCGGCTGTAGCCGGGTTCGCCAAAGTGCATGGCCCCCAACATCGCCCACCAGTTGTCAAGGTGCCCCACCGCCACCACCGCGTCACCACCCGACAAGGCCACAAAGCCGAGGCCGCCCTCGGCACGGTGACGGTGCCATAGCAACGAGGTCGGGTCGTCCCTCAACCCGATGAGCACCTCCTGTGCTCGCTCGAGCTCACCCTGGTAAGCCAGGGCCAAGCCGAGGTTGTAGCGGGCTTGCGCCCGCTGGAAGGCGAGGCCACCGTGAGCGGCGGTCTCCATGTGCTCGTCGGCATAAGCCCGCCCCAGTTCGGTCTGGCCCTGCCACAAGGCAACGTGGACCAGGTGATCGATGGAGTAGGCCATCGAGCTCAAGTCGGCGTCCGCCCGGGCCTCGCTCAGGAGCTCCTCGAGCATCGCCTTGGCCGGCTCCAGCTCGTCGGCGTACTTGAGCAGGGCGGCGTAGGCGGCGTCGGCTCGGTCCGAAAGACGACGGTAGGGGTGAGCGCGCTCGATCTCGATAGCCCTTTTGAACATCTTGTGGTCCAGGCCGTGGCCGGCCCGGAACTTCACCGCCGCCGCCTGGTTGAGCGCCCCCGCCAGGACCCGGGGGTCCGGTCGGGACAGGCTCTCCATGATCTCGAGCGCCTGGGCCGAATGGGCCGCCGCCTGGCTTATGTCATCGTCGATTGCAGCCCAGGTGAGCAATGCTTCAGCCACTACCGTGAGGCTCCCGCCCTCGCCCGCCTCTTCGGCCGCTGTCCGCGCCTGGGCCATAGCCCCCTGGCGGCCCGTTACCTCCGTGGCGATCTCGGCCAGGCGGACCCGGCGTCGGGCGCGGTCTACCAGCTTTGGCGTGGCGGCCACGGCCGTCTCTTGAGTGGCCATGGCCCCCGCACTGTCCCCTGCCCGGAGCTGGGCGTCGGCCAGACGGTCCAATCGCTCCAGGCGCGCCGGCGTGCTGCTGGTGTGCTCTAGGCCGAGACGGACCAGCTCTACGGCCATGGCCGGCACGCCCGCGGCGACCGCGGCGGCCGCGCCCTCGTCGAGCGCCCGGGCGATATCCTCCGAAGGTTCGGTGGCGGCCAGGGCCAGGTGGCGAGCGCGCTCGGCGGGGTCCCGAGCAATAACGGCCAGCCGGGCGTGCACCACCCTCTTGCCCGTTGGTCCCAGTTGGTCGTAAGCGACGGCACCCAGCAGCGGATGGGCGGCCCGCACGGTCGCCGGACCGTCGCCTACGTCCACTACTACCAGCTCGGCCCGCACGGCGTCGTCCAGGGCTGGCGCCTCGACGTCGGTGACGGCCAGCCGCCACGTGGCCACAGTCTGGGCGAGGAGGAACGCCACCCGGGCGGGCTGCGCCGCCACCCGCACCCCGATCAAGCCCGTCAGGGTCGCCGGGACCGGGAGCGGCGCCCCCGGAGCCGGCGCCACCCGTCGGCCCTGCAGGGCCCACCCCAGCTCGAGGGCGTACATGGGGTTGCCCGCGGATGCCTCGTGCACGCGGAGCAATAAGGGCCGGGGCATCGCCGTGCCCAAGCGGTCTCGCAAGAGCTCGAACAAGGCCGCCACGCTAAGTGGCCCGAGCTCCACCTTGCTCACGGGCTCGGGGCCCGGGACGGCCTCTGGGGCCTCGCCGTCGCCCGCGCGCCAAGCCGCCAGCGTCGCCACCGGGACCGGGCCCAGGCGACGCGTAGCGAAGGCCACGGCGGCCAAGCTGTCTGGGTCGAGGTGCTGCACGTCGTCCAGGGCTATAAGCACCGGCGCGGTGGCCGCCAGGGCCTCGAGCACCCCGAGAAAAGCCGTGCCCACTGCCCGTTCGTGGAGCACCTCGTCGTCCCCGTCAGCCTGCAGAGCGACCAAGCGAAGGGCCCGGGCCAGCGGCGAGGGCAGGGCGGCAATAACCCCCTCGTTTACAGGGCGCATAAGGTCCGCCAGGCCGACCCACGGCAACCGGGCTTCGGCCGGGGTGGCTCGAGAAACCAGCACGTGGCGGCCCTGGGCCTGAGCCCGGCGCACAGCCCATTCCCAAACCGTGGTCTTGCCGATCCCCGCCTCACCGGTCAACCAGACCGCGCCCGGCGCCCCCGCGTCCAGCGCCGCAGCGACGGCGCTGCACTCACCGCCACGGCCCGTTGGGACCTCTAGGTCGGGGCCCATCGGGCGATTGTAAATGACGCCCCAGACACCCGCCTCGTACGCTGGGTCGGCGCAACTCGGCTGAACGATGCGAGTGGCCCGGCAACTCCAGCGCCTCAGCCTGGCGCCACGGCTGCGAGCAGCGGTCGGCCTGTTCCTACATCGATCGGTTCGGCGTCCCACGTCCCAGCAAGCGTGGTTCGGAATGTCCGAAAGCGCTGGGGCGGGGGCCTGCAGTTGGGGG
>Ga0182013_10005908_pt1 | contig 14066 bp, 8 predicted proteins | sample 612S2MmetaG_FD_120487 | JGI IMG/M metagenome (GOLD analysis project Ga0182013, IMG submission 120487) | Permafrost microbial communities from Stordalen Mire, Sweden - 612S2M metaG | ecosystem: Environmental > Terrestrial > Soil > Wetlands > Permafrost | place: Sweden: Stordalen | collected... | reverse complement strand
TCCGGTCGTGTTCAACACCGTGTAGCTGTTCGTGTAAACGTTTGGCGTCGAGGACAGGTTCAGCGTCAACAAGGTTGTGCCCGGCGATGTTCCCGCTATCGCGCTCACGTCCACCGTCACCCCTCCAGCATTGACCGGATAGGAATTCCCCAGCACCGTCGCGCTGATGGTCACTATCTGGCCCGGTCCAACAGGATTGGGGCTGGCGGTGGCCGACACAATCGTCGGCGCGCCGGATATGATGCTCAAGGTGTTCGTGGCAAAGTTCGTGATTCCCGCATTGTCAACCAGCTTGAAATAATTGTTTACTGTGCCGACGGAAACCGACGCCCCAACGGTCAAGCTGTTGGTGTAGGTCGTCGGATAGGCCGCGCCGGTTGGATACAGCGTCAAGACCGTGGTTCCGGGCACCGTGCCCGCAGCCTGGCTCGCATCCACCGTGATGCTGGCAAGCGTGCTCCCATTTGTCGTTACCGTCGCGCTGATCAAAACACTCTGGTTGGGATACGCCGAGTTCGGACTTGTATATGACGTCAGCACCGCAGGCCCAGTAACTGGCGAATAATGAAGAAGAACGGTATTGCCAAAAGGCAAGATTGTATATTGGCTGGCATTCAACGGCGCAACATCCCAGACCAAGGAAGGGGAGCCAGAGGCCGTGATCGCGCTCGAATTGGTTATCAATACATAGTCGCCAAGGCTCAAGTTCAGCGATGTGCTCGGAGCCTTGATATGGAAGACGGCGGCATTCAATGTCAGGGTGCCATTCGCCACAATCATGTCGTTTGTTCCAAGGTTGGTGCCGACATTAAAAGTGAGTGTCGAGCCTGCGGATAGGGTCAGGTTGCTGTTAATGGTCAACACCGTTCCCGCCGTGCTCGCACCCGCTCCGGGGGCAATGTTGCCGCCGGATTGATTTGTCACCACGCCGCCAATTATCCCGCTGCCGCCCAAGATGCCGCCGCTGGCAACCGTGACCGCGCCGGTGCCGGTGGCACTGCCGGTGGAATTGCCGGCCAGCAAGATGCCGCCGCTGACGGTTGTGCCGCCGCTGTAAGTATTCGCCGCAGATAGCCCCTGTGTTCCTGACCCGCTTTTATTCAAAGCCAAGGTGCCGCCGCCCGTGCCGTTTTGAATCAGGCCATTAAATGTTGCCGTATTGGTGCCGCCGATGGTCAGCGTTGCGGCTGCAGCGTTGGCATCCTGAACCACCGGCGTTAAACCCGCTTGATAATTGGCCGTGGAAAGCGAAGCGACGGAAACACTGTTGCCAGCCAGCGTCAGGGTCGGCGCGGTGGCATAGGTGCCAACCGTGTTGTTGGCCACGCCGGCGATCATGCCGCTGCCATCAAAGTTGATCGCATTGGGCGTGGTTGAATTCAAGGCGCCGGCACTGCCCAATTGGAGCGTGCCGTCATTGATGTAAACCCCTCCCGTGAAGCTGTTGTTGCCGCTGAGTATCAAAGTGCCCGGCGCAGCCTTGGTGATGGCCGTGCCCGAATTATCCGCAATGTTCGCGCTGATGCTGAACGGTATGACCCCCGTGTTGGTCGCCGAAATAAAGATCGTCAGATCCGAACCTGCCGGCCCGATCAAACTGCCGCCACCCACACTGTCCTTGATGCTGGATCCCGCGGTCACGAGCGCCAGCCCGTTGACCAGAATGCCGCCCGTCTGCCAGGTGTGTCCGGCCAGGTCAATCGTCGTCACCTGATTCACAGCATCGCGGAAACTCGCATCCGTGGCGTTCGCCGCCAGCGTTGTGGTCGCCACGGCCACATTGGCGTTCTGGCCCGCTGTTCCCAAGCTCGTCGCCGTCGTGGCGGTGTAACCTACCGCCCCAAGCTGGTGTGCCGCATTAACAAGACCCCAATCATTAAAATTGTCGTAAGTTGTCCCGCTGGGCGGATTGCCAACCGTCAAATAGGCCGTTCCAGCCGCATTGGTCAGCAGCGTGTCGGTCGCAACTGACGACAGGACAACTTGCTCCCGGCCCGTGTCCACTGGGCGCGTTGTAAGTGTGCCGCCGACATGACGGGTAACGGTTCCGGAAAATGTCAGGTTGGCGTTAAAACTGCCGTTGCGATTGACCATGATCGCCGATTCGCCGGGGTTGATCGTCAAATTCGCATTGGTCGAACTGATGGCAATCGAATAACCATAAAGCAACGCTCCGCCGCCCAGGGATACATTGGCCGTGGTGTTCAAGGGATTGGCAGTGCCGCTGGTGACGGGCACAACCAAACTGACTATGCCACCATCAATCGCCAGTGTGCTCGTGCCGATGGTGTTCACATTGGCGGTGGTTCGGCCATTGATCGTGAACGTGCCGCCACCCGTCTTGGTGATGCCCCCCGTGGATGTGAGGGCATTCGTGCTTGAAAACGTCGTGTTGCCGGCACCGGCGATGGTCAGCAAGTTCGCACCGGCATTTAATGAAGCCCCCTGTATCGTCAAGGTCCGGCCAGAGGCCACATTCCAGGTCTGCGCTCCGCCCAAAACCAAGGCGCAATTAAATGTGGCGTTGGTGTTGTCCGCCGACATATTGATGCCGGAAGTGCCCAGCGTCAAAGTGAAGCCACCCGTGTTGGCGATGGTCAGTGTGCCGAGGGTGTTATTATCCAGTTGAAGGCCGCCCAAAGTCAAACTCCCGCCCAAAGTCATGGCCGCCATGTGGGCTGCTGTGGGCACATTGCCAAATTCGCCAATATCTGTCGTCGCAGGAGCGGCACTCCAGTCAGCAGTTCCACCGTTCATGGTGGTCGTGTCCAGCTTGGTGACGTTGGCCGCGCGTAGACTCAACATACCTGCGAACAACAACAGGCTGACGGCAAGTGAATAATTTCTGGTTAAGGTGGTTTTCATAATTATTAAGCTTTAACGGTTGCCCTTGCTACAAAGACGGAACACTCTGAAAATCTCGGGTCACAATTACAGTCCGCCAAGTGTTTGGAATCTTCAAAATACGGTGCAATTTTTGGTTTTACCAAATGAAAAAACTTTCTGGTTGTTAAAAGTGTTCAAACCCAAAAATGAGTTCTGAAAACTTGCTTTTTCTTCTAAATGGGCTTTGGGCGATAGTATGTTCATCCGGCACTCTGGTCAAGAAAATTATTGAACAATTGAGTGCCTTGTTTTATAGAAGGAGAAGTACTCTGATTTGAGGATTTTAAAGAAAGTCGTGAAAGTCGTGCCGAATTATGCGACATACCTTGATTATTAAAGATCCTGAATTTCAGTATATGGACGGCGTAGCCCACCGGACTTCTCAACTTGCTGGGGCCGGGGCACCAGTCCATCCAAAGACTTACTGTTCACCAGTTTATCGGCCTGCTATCCTTTTGCAGTTAATGATTTTATTAGTGTTGTTGAGAAGGAACTCCGGCTTTGGCGAATGGCATTTCATCATCGGAATGGATGCGGTTGCCCGCCGCGTCAACAATCGTGGCTGTCACAAAGACCATTATCTTTTTTGATATCTCCGTTTTGGACTGGCTTTGAAAAAGCCGTCCAGCGAGCGGCAGATCGCCAAGAAAAGGAACTTTGTCCTTTGTCGTTTGGTCTGACGAGAGAATCAACCCGCCAAGAACAACAGTCTGACCATCCCAAACATTCACATCTATTCTGCCTTGTCCATGTATGGTGGGCAAAACAACCGGCAAATTTATTTTATTACCTGCCTTGATATCAGCAACAGTAGTATTGGTTGTCGTGTCATAAACCAAACCGGCGTCGATACTCAAATCAATGGTATAGCCATCACTCAAAACCCATGCGGTTGAATCCAAAACCGGACCAAACTCTACGCTTTCAATTTGTGGGGTGATTCCCGAATTGGTTGCCGTTCCCTGATCGGTGAAAACTCTTACATTTGAAACAATGCTTGTCGCCTTCATTATTGTGCGCCTTCCGCTAGTTGTGACCACTTCAGGTTCACCCAGAACTTCGGATTTGCCGCGCTGCTCCAATGCGTGGAGAACAACCCGCAAATTTGTATCTGTCAAAATACCCGTGAACGGGGCAGATAACCTGGCGGAATATTGCTGGCCGCCGGTGCTGGAAGTTGTGTTGCTGGAAAAAACGCCCAGTGGATTGGCCGCTGAAACTGGCACGGCTGGCGACGGAGAACCGCCGACTTTGCCAATCACGTTATTGCTGCCGAAATGTCCCAAATACCAGTCAAACCCGGATGCGTTGCCATCGTCCTGCGACAATTCAATAAACCGCGCCTTGATGTGGACTTGCGGCGGAACTTGATTGAGCGTCTCAATTGCGCGTTCAATAATGTCCAAATCCGGCGCGGTCGCTCTGACAAACAACATACCCAACCGGTCATTATAGACAACCGACTTGCCTTTGGGTGAGTCCCAGTCCACGCCCAACTTGCCGAATAAACTTCTGGCCATCGTCGAAACATTGGTGGTTTGCAAGCCGGCGGCTTCTTTCAAAGCGGTAACAAATACTATCTTGTCCACTTTGAACATCCGTTCAAAAAGTGGCGGAGATTCATCCTTCGGAGATTCATCCTTTAATGAGAAAACGATGCCGTAATCCAGAATGGAATATTTGATGGGGTGATCACATGACAATACAATTGCGTCCAGCACATCGGCCAGCCGCGCGTCTTTCAAATTTAGTTTGATAAGATACGACCCTATATCCACCGGCTCGTCACTGCCAGCCGGGGCATTTCCCGATGTCGTGGCATTTTGTTTGTTGTTGTTGATTAAAAAATTGATTCCCTTTTTCTCGGGGTCACTGGCCCGGATTTTTTTGCTCAAGTCACGAATAACCTCCGACAACGGAGTAGGAGGGTCGTATGAAATCAAATCAAACCGGATGCGATCGAGCTTCGAGACGATTTTTTGCCGACCCTCACTAAGATAATTAGTAGCCGTGCTTGGGCTGACTTTCCAAACCGGAAGAATAATGCCACTTGACGGCGGAAATGTTGCTGCAAGACGTGCTTCACGGGCTTTTTCAATAAGGTCACGGTAGTAGTAGGCTGATTGATTATCTGGATTCAGAACAATCGCAGCTTTCAACTTGGATTCCGCCTCTTCCAGCTTTCCCATCTCATAAAGCAGCTTGGCATCCTGAACCATTTTATCGGCTTGGATTTGTCCTTCAAAAGAATTGGTGTCCACCGTTGTCGTGACGATTTCAACACCGATGAAAACCACCAGATTGCTCGCGGTCGAACCACCCGAATTCTCCACTCGGATGACAATACCGCCGTGATTTTCCAACGTGGATTTTGTTTTGAACTGGTTGGTGACAGCAACATTCATCCAACGGTCAATTGTTTTGCCTTGCATGGTCAGTTTTATCAAACCGCCATCCACCACCGGCAGGCAGGAAAAACTCACGCTGTTTGTTTCATTGCCAACAAACATCTCTGCGGTTTCGCCGCTTAACGTCATCACACGCGACGCAGAAATTCGCTGGAATGCGGTCGCGTTCAGCTTTTCATGAATCTGGCTGAATTCATCCGCCGGCACAGACCACCACGAGTCACCATTTTCTTCGCCCTGATTAAATTTTAGCGGTGCGGCAATTTTTTCAAATTCAGCGGGAAGCGCCCGATAAAAATGTGTGGTCACCAGAATCGAAGGCAGGTTTGTCTTTTGCAAAACGGCAGGCTGCGCGGAAACGGCGGGTGCAGGCGCAAACAGTATTTTATTTTCCGCCGGAGTCGGCCCTTCGCCCATCGGCACGGCGACGGCGGTGAACGCCAGAATTCCGAAAATCGAAACGAGCGTCAGCCCGGCCTGTCGCGGCGGACGAAAATCCACCAACCGTTCAATGCGTTGCCTCAGCGCGTGGCGCGATTCCAAAATCCCCACGAGGCCGAGGCTCGCCAGCGGACGGTTCAGCGCGAGCTTCGCCACTTCCAGCAACGTCGGCGCGTAGGATTCCGCCTCGTCACGCAGCGCGAGCATCACGGCGTCGTCCACGGCCTCCTCGCGCACGCGGCGGATGCGCGCATTTGCCAGCCATACCAGCGGATGCCACCAATAAAAGATTTGCAGCAACGCTTGCGCAAAATTCATCCACACGTCACGTCGGAGCAGATGGATTAATTCGTGCAGTAATACTGCGCGCAATTGTTCATCTGAGAAGTTTTCAGCGAGCGATTGCGGAATCAAGATCACCGGACGAAACAATCCGCAAACGGCGGGGGACATGGAATTCGTCGTCAGCTTCACCTGCACTTTGAATTTCATGCCGACGACTTTTTGCGCTTTCGCAGCGATAATGCTTAACCGTTCCGAAGTTGCCGCGCGACGGATCTGCCGCGTGATTTGCCACCAACGCACCAACAGCCAGACAAACAACGCCGAACTGACCGCTGCCGATACAACCAACAACCATGCTGCATTTGTCATGGCCGGTTTTGGCGAAACAAAAACAGGCAACGGAGCTTGTTGAATTTCCGGCAGCGGCGCGTTGTCGTAAGTGACGGTAAAATGCTTCTGTGGTTTGGCAACAATTGGCGGCGGCGTTTTGTGCAGCCACCAGGCCGGACTTGTGGGCAACGCGAAAGTTGTCGGCAAGCAAAGTTTCAGGAGGACAACCAGCCAGAGCGCGTAGCGAATGGATGCACGCAGCTTGCGCCGGAACAAAAAATCAAACGTGAACAAGACGACTATGAGGAGGCTAGACTGCCAGAGCATTGGCCATGCGAAACTCAAAAAGTTTCCGCCCAATTCGTTCAGGGATTCGATGAATGAATTCATGTCGCGCCTTGGTGCGGATCATTTCTTCGCGGATTTTTTCTTCGCCTTGATGAGCGATTCCAGCTCCGCCAGTTCCGCCGTGTTCAAATCCTTGCTTTCCAAAAGGCATTGAACCATCGGCGTGAGAGCGCCGTTGAAGGCGTGCTTGAGCGCGTAGAATAGCTCGCCGCTCTGCGCCTGCGCGCGAGTGACGGCAGACTGGTAGATCGTCAGCTTGCCTTCCTTCTTCGCCTTGAGCACGCCCTTGGCCACCATGCGGTCCATCAGCGTGCGTACGGTGGAATAATGCCAGCCGGTTGGCTTAAACAGCCTGTCCTGGATGACGGGCGCGGTGCAGGGTTCGGTTTCCCAAACGGCCTTGATGACGGACCATTCGGACTCGGTAAGTTCGACAGTTGGCTTGGACATGCGCCTAGAATCTCTACAATCGTAGAGAATGTCAAGCGGATAATTTACAAATGTAGATTATCCCTGAACGGCGGCGAAACAGTGGTCAGACTTTTTCCGGCACGACAAATGGCTGGCGGTATTCGCGCGTGAGAAGCTGGTTCGCCTGGCTGTTGTTGGTGAAGCGTTCGGTGTGCGGATTCATCTTCAGGACTTCGCCCAGCATCAGCGGCGTCTGGCGCAGGTCCACCTTGTTGCCGCCGAGATGTTCTTCCATGCGCCCCAGGCTTTCGGCCAGATCGCTGTTCCCCTTGATGGCATCAAGAGTGCCTTCCGGCGACACCGTCTGACCGAGGCGATAGGAGATATTTCCGGTATGGCACAGCGCGCTGGAGACATGCCCTTCCGCAATGTCCGCATGCAGGTCGGTATGCTTGCGGCTGCGGACGGCCTGGATGAAATTCGCAAAATGGCCACCGCCTTCTTCGTAGGTTTTGATTTCCTTGCCGTCCTTGTCGCGGACAATCGCCTTGGTGTAGCTCGGGATGACGATGGAGCCGCCCTCGCAATCCACCACCACGCCGATGCTCGCGCCGTGATACTCGTCCATCTTCGTCGGATCGCTGGAGGAGGGCAGCCCGCGCACTTCGAAGATCAGCGGCGCGGCCTTGTAATCATGAAAAATAATCTGCGTGTTCGGCGTCAGACCGTCGTCGTCATAACCCAGCCGTCCGCCGATGCTCAAAACGCGCGTGGAAACTTCCGGCTCGCCCAGCACCCATCGCGCGATGTCCATCTGGTGGATGCCCTGGTTTCCACCTGATTCGTCGTCGCAATGCTGTCGAGGATGACCAGGCGATACCGGAACGTTGCCGACTGTTTCGGCTGGATGGTGAAATTCAATGTCTCCTTCCCGTTGCTGAAAACCGCCTGGCCGAGCGGGTTGGCGGCGAACAAGCCGTAGCCTCGCGCATGCCAGTAGGTCGGGAACCCGGCATTCAGAGGATTGTCGAGCATGACGAGCGTGATATCTTCTTGGTTCACCTTGCCCGTCAACGTCGTCCAGCGTCCACGAGTGCTCCAGACCGCGTCTCCGGTTTTGCCCTCGCTGCTGCGATACAATCCGGTCACGCCATTTGTGTCCATGGCCTTCACTGTGGTAGGACGGCCACTGGCATCGGTGTATGTCACCGCATCGGTGGAAGGCTGCTCAAGTTCCCGCCGCACACGCAAACCCAACATGCTGTCTTTTGAGTCCTTGAACACCACCGGCTTGTCGAGGGCGGTGAGCGTGGAAATCCGGTCCACCGCGCGCAGTCCCGGCCCGGCATGAAAAATAAAATCCGCCGTCTCGTGCAGAATCGGCAGGCCGTCGGGCATGATCCAGTCCATCTCGGCTACAAGCTCGCCTTTGTCCGCACCACTGCTCGTCTTCACAATGCGCCGATGCACCATCGTGCCCATCTTCGCCTGCTGGTCCGCCGGCAACGCGGTTGAATTGTTCCAGAAATCCACGCCGTTGACGTTTTCGTAATTGAGCCAGAGACCACGTGATGCGGATGGTCCGTCCGCTCGCCCGGTCGCGGTTCAAGCGGGTATTTGAACAACGAACCCCTCACCCCGGCTCCATCCTGTCTGGACGGAGAGGGAATATCAGCATCCGGCTGTTGGAGGAACTGTAGGAAGTGTTGGAGGCGGGCGGCGTCGGTGAAACTTTGGGTGAGGGCGATGTCACAGAAGTTCCGCAGAATTCCCGTCAAATCTAATGCCCGTTTGGAACCGAACCCGGGCTGCCCGCTTTCCGTCGCGCCGGATTTTAATCCGCTAAATCACCGTTCCGTGGGGGATGATCGCGTTTTTCGGGATGACGACGATGCCGTCGCGGACGAAATAAAGTTCGTGGTCAACGCTGTCGGGTTTTCCGGCGGGCGAAATCGTCACGTCGTTCCCGATGCGCGCGTTCTTGTCGATGATGGCGTTCTCGATCTTGCAGTTTGCGCCGATGCCGATGCGCGGCAGGCCCTGGCTCTCGTGCTTCTTCACGGATTCGTCCGATTCGTAGAAGTCGCTGCCCAGGATGATGACGCGGTTCAGCTCCGTGCCCGCGCCCACAAAGGTCCGCAGGCCGACGATGGTGTTCTTGATGCGCGCGTGGTTGATGATGCAGCCGTCGGTGACGAGCGCGTGGTCAATCTGGGCGCCGTTGATCTTCGAGCCGGGCAGAAAGCGCGGGCGCGAAAAAACGGGCGCGCTCATGTCAAAAAAATTGAAGCGCGGCAGTTCGGACACCAAATCAAGGTTCGCCTCAAAGAACGAGCCGATCGTGCCGATGTCCTCCCAGTAGCCTTTGAAAACGTAGGAATAGACGGCGTGGTTGTTGATGGCGTTCGGGATGATGTGCTTGCCGAAATCGGACAGCGGATTGTCAAGCAGACGGCAGATGAGGTCGCGGTTGAAAACGTAGATGCCCATCGAGGCCAGAAATGTGTCGCCCTCGCCTTCGATTTCGAGCTTCGACTTCAACTCCGTCGTCAGCTTCAGCGAATCGAGCACGGCGGCCTCCTTGGGCTTTTCCACGAAGCGCGTGATGCGGTAGTCGTCCGCGATCTGCATGATGCCGAGCGCCTGCGCCACCGGGCGCGCGACGGGCATCGTGGCGATGGTGATGTCCGCGCCGGTCTCGGCGTGCTGCTCGATGATCTTGCGGAAATCCATCCGGTACAGCTGGTCGCCGCTCAGGATGAGCAGGTAGTCAAAATCGTGGTTGAGGAAGTGCGTGAGATTTTTCCGCACCGCGTCCGCCGTGCCTTCATACCAGGAGGTGTTCGTGAACGTCTGCTGCGCCGCGAGCATCTCCACGAAACCGCTGGAGAACTGGTCGAACTTGTATGTCCGCGAAATATGCCCGTGCAGCGACGTGGAATTGAACTGCGTCAAAATGTAAATGCGCCGGAAACCGGAGTTGATGCAGTTGGAAATGGGGATGTCCACGAGCCGGTATTTTCCGGCGAGCGGCACGGCGGGCTTGGCGCGGTCCTTCGTCAATGGAAACAGCCGCGATCCCTGGCCTCCGCCCATGATGACGCAGAGGACCTTGCTGGTGTTGAGCGTTTGGCGTCCTGTTTGTGGCATAAGATTTGGTAGAGACGGGCAAAGTTTAGCAGCGAGTCCGCGGCGGGGCAAGAGGCGGATTCGGGAACTTGCAAAAAAAAATTGGCGGGGGAGTTTTGCGGAGGTGCTGGCGGCAATAAACCCATGTTCACGGTGGGCACGCGACAGCGGCGGTGAACCGCACGCAGTCCGGCGCTGCGCGAGATTCGCTGACGCCCGGCGAACGCGGAGCGTCTGGACTGCGCGTGCTTGAGCACCGCTTTTTACGCCACCACAAACGGCGCAAATTCCCCGTGATGCTGCGGCGGTATGCAATACATTTCCGCCCCATTGAAATTAAGTCGCTGCGCCCGTTTTTAGGGGGTTGACGCGATCTGCTAATTTTGAAAGCCTGTCAATGAAGTTCAAAACCTCAACCAGACAAATCTATGAAAAAACGACTTGCTCATATCGCTCCGCTCCAGCTGGGAATTGTTCTAGGCATTCTTTATGGAATCATTTCCCTGGTTTTTGTGATCCCATTCTTCATCATTGTTTCATTGGTCGGCGCTGCCAGCGCCGGATCTGGAACGGGCGCTCAGGCGCTGCCCGCCATTTTTTCAGGCATATTCTTGATTTTCCTGCCAGTCATTTACGCCGTCCTGGGATTTATCGGCGGGGTCATCTCCGCTTTTGTTTACAACCTCATCGCCAAGTGGACCGGAGGAATTGAATTCACCACGGTTGAGGTGCCGCAATCCTAGCGCTCACTCTTCGCCCAAAATATACGGCGCAAATTCGCCGTGATGCTGCGGCGGGATGCGGACCTTGAAGCGCGCGGTCCTGCTGTTGTAACGCCGCTCGACCACCTGGCCGACCTTGTGCAGCCGCGCGATGACGGCGGATTGTTCGTGCGGAATCCGCAAATCCAGAAACTCGCGCGTCGGGCGCAGCTGCGTGCCCAGCTCGGCGAGCAGTTGTGACACGCCTTCGCCGCTCATCGCCGAGATTCCGACCGAGTGCGGAAATTTCTCCTGAAACCGGTTCAACGCGCCGCCGCCGTTCAGCTTGTCCATCTTGTTGAACACCATCAGCACGGGTTTGCCCTCCGCGCCGATCTCCTTCAAGACGGCGTCCACCGCGTCAATCTGTTCCTGCGCCTGCGCGTGGCTGATGTCCACCACATGCAGGAGCAAATCCGCCTGCACCACCTCCTCGAGCGTCGCCTTGAACGCCTCGACCAGCCCGTGCGGCAGTTTTTTGATGAAGCCCACCGTGTCCGTCAGCAACACATTCTGGTTCGTCGGCAGCTTCAGCCGCCGCGTCGTCGGGTCCAGGGTGGCGAACAATTTGTCCTCCGCCAGAACCTCCGAGCCGGTCAGCTTGTTCAACAGGGTGGATTTTCCCGCGTTCGTGTAGCCCACGATGGAGGCCAGCGGCCAGTTGCTGCGCTGGCGCCCCGCGCGCTGCGTCTCGCGCTGGGAACGGACCTTGTCCAGCTCGCTCGATATCTTTTCGATGCGCTCGGAAATTTTCCGGCGGTCGGCCTCCAGCTGCGATTCGCCCTCGCCGCCGATGGACCCGGTGGAGCCGCGCTGGCGCGACAAGTGCGACCAGAACCGCGTCAATCGCGGCAGCAGGTATTTTAACTGTGCATGCTCTATCTGCAGCTTGCCCTCGCGCGTGCGGGCGCGCTGGCCGAAGATTTCCAGGATCAGCGCCGTGCGGTCCATGATTTTGACGCCAAATATTTTCTCCAGATTGCGCGTCTGCGCCGGCGACAGCTCGTCGTCGAAGATGATCGTGTCCACGTCGTTTGCCTTGCAGAACCCGGCAAACTCCTCCGCCTTGCCCGGCCCGATGTAGGTGGCGGCCACGGGCACGGCCATTTTCTGCACGCCTTCGCCCACGATCTGCGTGCCGGCGGTCTCGGCAAGCTCCTCAAGTTCGTCGAGCGATTCACGCACGTCGGCGCCGGTGCGGGATTTGAGTTCCACGCCGACAAGAAAGACGCGCACGGAGCGCGTGTCACGGGTCTGGATGAGCGATTTCAATTGTTGCGGGCGGGACGATAACACAACCGCCCGGCTGTGTAATCCATCATCTTTCAAAATCGGACACGGTCCGGGCGAATGGGAATTGGTTGATGGTTGAGAGTTGAGGGATTATGTCTTTGACAAACTTTTGGGTGGTAGGGACGCCGCGCTGCGGCGTCCCCGCCCGTCAGGACGGAACGAGCGTAATAAAACGCCCGCTTTTCCGCCGCCTGACGCTACGCTCGGCGACGGGGACAGCGCAGCGCGCTGTCCCTACCTTGAAAGTTTGTGAACGGGATAATCCCAACGTTCTGACAAATTAAACAGCCGGGGCGAATGACTTCGCCCCGGCTGTAGCTTTCGGACAGGGTGTTCAAGTCTTGAACCTTCCGAAAACCCCCATATCCATTACTGCAAAATTCCCGTGGCGGCGCTATGTGAGCGCCGTGGATGAGGTTATATCCAGGAAAACACGGCGGTCACAGACCACCGCTGCAACCGCTACAATCCAATTCCGGCTTTTGCAGAGAATTCCAGGATTATCCAGATGACAAACAAATGGGTTAAACTGGTAGGGCGGGCAGTCCTCTGCCCGCCGAACACGTGTATTTGCAATTGGCGGCGCGCACGGAGTGACGCGCCCTACTTGGATTGTTTGTAAACAAGATAATCCCAGAGAATTCATTTCATGTGGACATGATGCTCATGGGCGCGCTCCAGGCGCTCTGGCCCGTGCTGCCGCCCAATGCGCAGATTTCGATCATGTAAATTTTCCCCGGAACCGTCGGCGTCAAGAGCATCCGCCGCGCGCTCGAGTATTTGGTCGCCGATTCCGTCCACGTCACGCCGTTGTCTAGGCTGAATCGCAGCAGATATATCCGCCCGTTGACCACCGATCCGCCGCGCACCAGCAACTGCGCGCTCACGCTGTTGTCAATGGTGTTGATCTGCGGCGTGTCCAGCGGGCCGGAAGAGCGGTTGGTGCTCACCACCTCGTAGCCGGAGGTGAGGAGCGTGTTTAAATCGTGGCGCGCCAGTCCCTGGCAGTAAAGGGCGTCGGCCACGAGCGCGTCCACGAGCGCCTGGCGCGCGATTTTTTTGGCCAATGTGCGGTCCTTGCCCAGCTTGCGCGCGGCGGTTCTGGTGGTGCTGAACGTTCCCAGCAACGCGGTCAGTTGCGCCGCCGAGAAGGGCGGGCCGATGAATACCGGATGATCGGTCAGAGCGTCCGCCACATCCAGCGTCACATCGCAGACTTCATTGTCCGGCCCCTTGGTGAATGCGGTATTAATCCTGTAATTATTTACAGGTGTATTGCTTGTTGTAATTGCGGGCATAATTTTGCCTTTTTTTAATGGTTTAAAGGTTTAAAACGAATAAGAAGCTTCCGAAGGGACGACTTGAAATCTCGTCTGAAGTTCAGGAGAAAAGGCAGCTTAATTTGTGCCACGAATTTTTTACCCTCAAAAACCTTGAAAATCCGAAGTCCACGGTCAAAAAGATGTAAAATGCGTGTATAAAATTGAACAGCATGTCAATTTTTACGCATAAGATTTGCTCCATTCCAAACTTGGAATGCTCCATGTCTGACTTGGAATGTTCAAATCCAAACTTGGAATGCTCCATATCAAACATGGAATGCTCCGTTCCAGACTTGGAATGCCGCATGTCTAACTTGGAATGCCCCGAATCAAACAAGAAATGCTCCGTTGCAAACATGGAATGCCCCGTATCAAACAGGAAATGCCCCGTATCAAACAGGAAATGCCCCGTATCAAACAGGAAATGCCCCGTATCAAACAGGAAATGCCCC
>Ga0182013_10005906_pt1 | contig 14066 bp, 14 predicted proteins | sample 612S2MmetaG_FD_120487 | JGI IMG/M metagenome (GOLD analysis project Ga0182013, IMG submission 120487) | Permafrost microbial communities from Stordalen Mire, Sweden - 612S2M metaG | ecosystem: Environmental > Terrestrial > Soil > Wetlands > Permafrost | place: Sweden: Stordalen | collected... | reverse complement strand
GGTGTGTTTTCCCAATTCAAAAACACATACATTAATTAAAAATAAAATTATAAATTATTTTATTTAACCCCAAAAACATCAAAAATTCATTTTCAGTTTTTATTTGCGACTTTTAGGTTTAATTGTTATGGATGTAAGAAATCTAAACACCGTACAGGTAGAACTGAAAAATCGCTATTTTTGAATAAATTAAGGCATTATGAATTTTACACAGCATATAGAAGCGGATAACCTTACGAGTGATTTCCTTGACTATGTCAAGAAAATGTTCAAGGGTAAGAAAATAAAATTGACTATCGAAACGGAGTTAGATGATACTGCTTATTTGATGGCTAGCCAGCCAAACCACCAACGTTTGCTCAAGTCTATAAAGAATGTAAAAAAGCGGGAGAAGTTAGTTCGGTTAGATAAGCATGAGTTAAAAAAACTGCTTGCATGAGAGATGTTTTACTGGAAGCAGCGGCGTTTGAGGATATCCAATTCTGGGCAAAGAATGATCAAAAACTTTTGAAGAAAATTATAGAATTGCTTGCTGACATTCGAAAAACTCCTTTTGCCGGAATAGGCAAACCGGAAGCCTTAAAATTTGATTATAAAGGTTTCTGGTCTCGCAGAATTAGCGATGAACATCGTTTGGTATATACAATAACCGATAAAGAAATTGTGGTAATTGCGTGTAGATACCATTATCAAAAGTGATTTGGCGCCAAACCACCTCAGTAAAAGAAAATCAGAAGAAATAATTGACTAAGACTGTTGCCCAACCTCGTTTGAGGCTGCAACCTTTAACCTCCACGTAGCCCTTATTTTACCCGCGTTTTTTATAATGTCCACCTGTCCTTCGCTTGCTTTACTTAAAAAACCGGGTAGTCCGCTGAGGTTGGAGTAATCCCCACCCGCAGCCTTGTCAATAACCAGGCCGTTGTCATTGAATAACTTTTCTGCCGCTTCAAAGCTTTCAAACTTATTGTCTTCTATTTTATGCGTATCATAGAACCCCTGCAAAGCTTCAGTTACCATTATATTGCGCTGGTCAATATCCTTCCGGATATATATATCAGCTACTATCCAATATCCGCCCCGCTCTTTAAGGACATTATGAATGATACCACATAACTTCTTTTTCTCTTCAGGATTTAAGTACATCATCAGGCCTTCGGTTAATATGGCTACTTCGCCCGGTGGAAAGAGGTTGATAGTGTCTTTAAATTGCTGTTCATCCAGTGCATTTAAAGCAAAGGTCTGTAGTTTCCCCACAGGCTTAAAATCTTTGGCAGTAAAGGCATCAATAAAATTCTTTTTAATGTCAATAACCTCAGGCAGATCGGTGTCGATATAATTGACATCAATGTGCATAATTAAATCTAACCCGCGGAACGAAAAACCTGATGATAGTTCAAGAATATTGCGAACCGGCAAATCTGCCAGCAACTCATCAATGCTCCGGTATCGCGATTCAAAGTGCATCAGCCGGGCATTGAATGAAAAATCCATATCGGCAAGGTTGGCAATGTATTCTTTAGGGTGTAACATCAGCTCCGCCGCCTGCCGGGCAAAGGGTATTTTAGTAAATCCTTTTAACAGCAGTAATTGTTTGGCCGATGGGCTTATTGAACTGTAATTTCTGTTACGCGTTTCTTCAGATGGGGTGTTATTCATTTCGGAAAATTAGTAAAAGGTTTGAAAGAGAGGAAAAATACAAGCCTCTCCCGCCCATCGCTTCGCTTGGGCACTCTCGCGTAAGGCGGGATGAAACACCTCTCCATTCTTCGAATAGAGGGGAAATTAGCGCTATCTTTTCCCTCTCTATCGCTTGCGATGGAGGGTGGTCGCACAAAGTGCCGACCGGGCGAGGCTTGTATTTTGCCCTTCATTCAATCACATTGCAATTTCAGCATTATATTTATCGCAATGAAGCAACTCTTCACTGCTATATTTTTATTGTGGGCCATTGTTTTGCTTGCGCAGCAGGAAACAGGCGCATTACACGGCAGGGTCATGTCGGGCAAAGATACTTTGCAGCAGGCTTCGGTTATGTTGCTTAAAACTGCATTTGGGGTCAGCGCCGGTAAATACGGGGAATTTGAGATAAAGGATATCCCACCGGGCAAATACCAGTTGCGGATAACATTTATTGGTTACGAAAATTTTCAGCAGGAAATAGAAATCAAGACTGGTGAAACATCTATAATAAAGGCTGAACTGACTCCGCTTACCTCGCAAATAAACGAAGTGGTTGTAACCGGCAATATGAAAGAAGCAAGCAAGCTAAACAGCGTTACACCGATTGATGTTTATACCACACAGTATTTTCAGCGCAACCCCACCAATAACCTGTGGGACGCCCTGAGCTTTGTAAATGGCATTTTCCCCGATGTAGATAATGGCGTGGCCAATACCAGCGATATACAGATAAACGGCATTGAAGGAAATTATACTGAAACATTGATTGACGGGGTGCCTGCCATGAACGGACTGGCAGGTAATTATGCGTTTACAGCTTTCCCTATGAGCATAATTGATAAGGTTGAGGTTGAGAAAGGGGCATCGGGTACTCTATATGGTAGCGATGCCATGGCCGGGGTAATTAATATTATTACTAAAAACCCCGACAACGCACCCACATTTTATACCAACGTGGAGTTAACCAGCTACCTGGAAACAAGTGAGGATTTATCTGCTTCGTTTAAGTTGAAAAAGGTGAGCGCCCTTTTTAGTTTGAGCGGCGAAAACATGAATACCCGCTGGGAACTGAACCCCGAAAAAGACGGGTTTATGGATATACCGCTTACCAACAGGTTGAACTTTTTTAATAAGTGGAACATAGCCCGCAAAGACGACCGCGTTGCTACTGTTTATGCCCGCTATTTGTTTGAAGACCGGTTTGGCGGACAAATGAATGCGACCCGGGGCGATATAGGCAGCAACAGTACTTATACGCAGTGGATACGTACTAACCAGTGGCAGGCAGGCTTTAAATACCAGTTGCCGCTAAAAGAAAAAGTAATGCTGCTGGGTGATTACAGCGAGCATTATCAAAATGCCTATTTCGGCAATCTGTATTACACCGGCAGGCAACGTGTGCTTTTTACCCAACTTAGCTGGACTAAAAAAGTGGATAAGCAAAATGAATTGCTGATGGGGGTCAATTACCGGTTGAAGTACTATATTGACAACACACAGCTTTCTGATAAATATATTACCGGTAACGGGCCTACCTCGCACATTGCAGGTGCCTTTATGGAAGATGAGATTTCGATAGCGGAGGGCCATAAACTGGTTTTAGGTTGCCGGTTTGATTATAATAACCGGGTGGGGCCTTTTGCCACCCCACGGGCAGATTATAAATGGAATTCGAAAGATGAACAGAATGTTTTCAGGTTCGGGCTGGGTACCGGTTACCGGGTGCCAGACCTGTTTAACGACGGTTATGGCGCCATGGCCCAGGGACTGAAAGTGGTTATACCGGTGAGGTTAACCCCTGAATCGGATCTGACGCTAAATGCCAATTATACACGTGTGCAAAAGCTGCCATTTGGTATTCTGAGTTTAGATGTAAGTGCTTATTACACTTATTTTATGAGCTACATTGACCCTGATTACTCGGTGAACGGGGAGGTGATTTATTACAATTCGAAGAACGGATTGGACGCACCCGGGTTTAGTGGCAGCGCCGATTTTGTTTTCCAGTTTCCGCTAAAAGTAGGTATCAGCTTTTATTATGTGGATGTATGGGAAGTGGATACAGTCAATGGCGTAAGGGTGAAAAGCTGGACCCAGCACTCCCCTCACCTAACCACCGATTTTTATTTAAGTTATGGCATTCCTGCTGCGGGCCTGTCGCTGGATTGGACCGGATATGTTATGAGCCCCATGTTGCTGGTTACAGAAAATAACGATTACCGGCCGGCCACGTCACCCTGGTATACCATACAAAACATACAGGTAACCAAAAAATTCAAAAAGGGAGTGGAAATTTACTTTGGTATCAAAAACCTGTTCAATTTTATGCAGAGCAACCCCATTATCCGGCCATTTGACCCGTTTAACAGGTATGTAAACGTTAACAACCCCAACGGATATGTGTTTGATACAGAATACGGATTCATATCTAACGAAGGGATTAAGGGATTTGTGGGATTCAGGTACACGTTTCATTGAGTTCGGAGTGTTCAGGTGCGCAGGTGTTCATGTATTAACGTTGTTGCATTGAACGTTCCTACTCGTTAAGAACTATAAGCAGAAAATATGGGTGCATATCAAATTGTCGCTTTAATTTTTTTGAAAGTTCTTCATTGCCGTCTGCTTTAGCTGACGGATTGTAATGACAAAAAAGTACGGCTTTAGCCAAAAGACCCTTTTGGCTAAAGCCGACAGAGATTTTGATTATACTCCGTTGGCTGAAGCCAACGGCAATAAGGGAAAAAGAAGTAGCGACAATTTGTTATGCACCCGAAAATATGCCTTCAATTATTAGTTCAGCCCACTTTAATACATTCGCACATTAACACGTTAACACATTAACACAATGAGCGACACAGTTCAAATAGAAGACAGCTGGAAAAAAGCTTTGGCAGACGAATTCAGCAAACCCTATTTTGGGGACATCAAGCAATTTATTTTGAACGAAAAGGCAAAAGGTAAGAAGGTATATCCACCGGGACCGTTGGTGTTTAATGCGTTTAACTTAACCCCCTTTGATAAAGTAAAAGTGGTCATTATCGGGCAAGACCCCTACCACGGAGAGGGGCAGGCACATGGTCTTTGCTTTTCGGTGCCTGTTGGTGTAAAACCCCCGCCATCGCTGGTGAATATTTTTAAAGAGATTAAAAATGATTTGGGAATTGACCCGCCTAACCATGGCAATTTAGAGCACTGGGCTAAACAAGGAGTGCTGTTACTCAATGCTTCTCTTACAGTTAATGACGGGGAACCCAACTCGCACGCAAAATGCGGCTGGCATACGTTTACCGATGCCGTTATAAAAAAGATATCGGACGAAAAAACAGGGGTTGTGTTTCTGTTGTGGGGAAAGTTTGCGCAAGATAAAGCGGCCTTAATTGACAGCACCAAACATTTTATATTAAAATCAGCCCACCCCTCTCCTTTCTCAGTTACCCGGTTTTACGGTTGTAAACACTTTTCAAAAACCAACGAAATTTTAAAAAAAGAGGGAAAGGAACCTATTGACTGGAAGCTTTAAAGGCAAGTATTTAGTATCGAGTATTAAGTATTTAGACAAAGACAAAATACAATCTGGCCGAAGGTATTAATCTTAATACTTTATACTATATACCTAATACTAATCCGGTATTATCTTCAGATTCTGAAAAATCTTGTACGCTATATCCATCCGCGCATTTTCAAAATAAGGATTACCGGGGTCAGTGCTTTGTATACAATTGGCAAAAAAGAAAGTGTCGTCTTTGGTTTCTATATAGCCTACAAACCAACCTATGTCCTCATTGTCCTGCTCAGCCCAACCGGTTTTACCTTTTAAGCTATATCCCAGGGTATCTTCAATTTCCATCATACCCTTCACCTTTTCCATATTTGCTGCTGAAAAAGGTAATTTATGTTCATATAACCTGCGCATAAAAGCAACTTGCGCATCGGAGCTTATTTTTAAACCACCATTCTGCCAAAACTTAGGAATGCCACCGGTGGTATCATCATTCCCATATTGCACTTTATCCAGCCATGTTTTTATTTCCGGCTGGCCAATGTTTTGCGAAAGAACCTCGTAATAATGAACACTTGAAGACTGGTAGGCCGCTTTGGCTTCACGTTCGGGTTTCCAGGTTGTTTTAAGTTCAGTAACATCCACACCGGGACTTTGAATATTTCCGGTTTCAAAACCAACCAGCGATAAAAAGAGCTTAAACGTGCCACCCGGCGGATAGGCCTGCTGCGCCTGGGCCTGGTTATAATAAATGTATTTATCCTTCTTCAGGTCGTACAATACAAAATTGCCCGAAAGGCGGTATTGACTGTAATATTTGGCAAAATCGCTCCGGTTTTCAACGCAGGTTTTACTCTTACATCCGCTCAGGATAAGAACTACCGCAAAAATAATATGTAAGCTAATTGATTTCATAACCCACCGTTGGTTCCAAATATAACAAGCAAATTATTTTCACCGCTCACTTTATCAACATTATTAAAATATCAAATGCCTGCTATGCCGTATCACGGGAGATTAAATGCCTTTAACGCAAAAATGAATATTTATTGCATCCATGTACAACTTAATGACGAGGATTCGTTTATGACCATTCTTACTTGTCCTGCTGCTTTATGTCAGCTTTGGCATGTTCTATCTGCTTTATCTTTACACTAAGGCAATGGGGGCATAAACATCCGGCACCTTCGGTTATAGGCACCACGTTAGGCAACGCGGTGCACCAGCAGGTTCCGGAAGGTTCAGTGGCGCCACATTTAAAGGCGGCACCGCAATTTGAACACGTTTTGTCCTTAATCATGACGCAATTTAAAGTTTATGATTCAATGTCATTAAGTTAAGGGAATCTTGACCTCGGAGAGGTCACAGCTTTGTAGAAATAGCCAGTAAGAAGGCATACGACCCCAGCGGGGTCGAACCTTGGCAAAGCTTAACTTAACGACATTGATTTATGATTAATTACTGAATAACGGGGAGCCGATAAATGGTAAAAAACACAATGCTATAAACACAAAAACGTTATTAATACATTTAAAAGAAGTATTTATGAAAACAGCGCTAAAAGCAATATTTACAATCGGCATCTTATGCGTACTGCAAAGTGTATACAGCCAGTGTAGTGAAACCAAAGAATCCTTAAAAAAGACCTCAGGAGCTGTGGGTAATTCGGTAGCCATCGAGTTAAAGAACCTTTCAGAAAAACCGGTAACTATTTTTACCGGCAGAAGGGATGAGTTGAAGAATTCTAAAGCCATGCAAAAAACATACGCTGGTTTAAGCACCACTACGCTTTATACAAGCGTAAACGAGGTAGTTTGTATTATGAATGCAACTGGTGCAGTTGTGGTTTGCACGGATGTAAAGGCAGGCGTCACGGAAATAGAAATTGATGCGTCAGGTTCGGGAATTAATGGGAAATAAAACAAAACTGTAAACGGCTATTGCTATTTTCGGGGCAACCAGTTAACCTCTTCAGCCCCAAGATCTTTGGCCATCATGCGACTAAGCGTAAAAAGATAGTCGGAAAGGCGGTTCAGGTATTTGATAATCAGTGGGTGCAATTCAGAGGTCTGATGTAACGCCACAGTTAAACGCTCGGCCCTGCGGCAAACCGTTCGGGCAATATGGCAATACGAAACATGCACATGCCCACCGGGCAAAATAAAATTACGCAGAGGTTCCAGCTTTTCATCCATTGCATCTATAGCCTTTTCAAGTCGTTCAATATCCAATTCATGCAGGTCTGGTGCCTTTTCTGCCTGCTTATCGGAGCCTGCGGCTAATACCGAGCCGAGAGTGAATAAACGGTCCTGTATCTCCTTTAAAAGTTCGCGCGTAGCTATATCGGTGGTTACATCCCGCACCAGTCCAATCCAGCTATTCAACTCGTCAACGGTGCCGTAGCTTTCAATCCGCAGTTCGCTTTTCAAAACCCTTCTGCCCCCGAAAAGTGAGGTTTCGCCTATATCGCCGGTTTTGGTGTAAATTTTCATTTGCCAGTATTAAGTATAAAGTATTTAGTATTTAGACTTGAAACATCAGCCCCTTCCGTCCCCTAAAGGGGAAACCAGAGCCGGCTTTGGTTTCCCCTTTAGGGGACGGAAGGGGCCGAGACTTTCGCTTTGTCTACAAAAATTTATTAATCAACTACAGTAGCCCTGCAATCTAAACCCCGCTTGCCACCGGGGCATTTGTCAAATCCGTTTCAATCAAACCATCTCGCAGGCGCATTACGCGGCGGGCATGTTTGGCAATGTCCTCTTCGTGTGTAACCAATATCACCGTATTGCCTTTCTTATTTATCTGCTCAAAAATATCCATAATGTCGTTGGAGGTTTTGGTATCCAGGTTACCGGTAGGCTCGTCGGCCAGTATAATGGATGGATTATTAACTAAGGCCCTGGCAATAGCTACCCGCTGCCTTTGTCCGCCCGAAAGCTCATTGGGTTTGTGGGTCATCCGCTCTTTTAAGCCTACCATGGCCATTACTTCTTCAGCCCGGGCTTTTCTGTCTTTGCTGCTCCAACCGGCGTAAACAAGTGGCAGTGCAACATTTTCAAGCGATGTAAGCCGCGGCAACAGGTTGAATGTTTGAAAAACAAAGCCTATCTCCTTATTTCTTACCAGCGCAAGCTGGTCATCGGTCATAGTTGAAACTTCGGTATTATTCAGGCGATATGAACCCGCGGTAGGCGAATCAAGGCAGCCCAATATGTTCATCAATGTAGACTTACCGGAACCCGAAGGGCCCATCAAAGCAACATACTCGTTTTTTTCAATAGACAGGGATACATCTTTAAGGGCAGAAATCAACTGATCGCCCATGATATATTCTTTTTTAATGTGCTTTATTTCTATGATTGGCATGTTACTCTGGTATCAGTTGCTTATTTCAAAAATTCCCGCCTCTCCCGGTCGGCACTTCGTGCGACCACCCTCTCCATCGCAAGCGATGGCGAGGGGAATACACCGCCCCAGTTGCATTTTCCCTCTCTATCGCTAGCGATGGAGAGGGTCGACCAGCGAAGCCCCGATAGCTATCGGGAGGGAGAGGCCAGTATTGGCTTGTTGCGTTAATCAATATCTATTTCTTAATAACTTTAGGCACTTTAAAATAATCCGAATCACGTTGAGGGGCATTTAACAGGGCTTCCTCCTTGGTTACAGTGTCTTTAACCACATCTTTGCGCAAAACATTGGTCTCGTCGGTCATATAAATCAATGGCTCAACTCCTTCCACATCAATTTCTTCCAGTTTTTCAACCAGGTTCAATATCTTTTGCAGGTCCTTCTTTAAACCTTCTTTTGCCTGCGCGTCAAATTCAAGTTTCGAAAGCTCCGATAACCTGTCCACTAATTCATTATCTATCTTCATGCATTTAATTATTTTCGCTCGCCAAACCTACGTCATTCTGCCTTAATATAAAAGCGGCATCCTCATCCTAAATCCTTCTCCGGGGGAGAAGGACTTTGAACCGCACTATTATGGCAGTGAAGCGTATGATTAGACTGGCATTTTATAAAAAGGCAAGATTATTTTTATGTCGAAGGAAATAGTAGTTAGCGGAGTAAGGCCTACAGGCAGACAGCACCTGGGCAATTATTTTGGGGCAGTTGTGAATTTTGTGAAGATGCAGGAAATATGCGATGGCTATTTCTTTGTAGCAGATTATCATTCGCTGACTACTCACCCTAAAGCGGCCGACCTTAAATCGAACATAAAGCAGATTGTGGTTGAATACCTGGCCTGTGGATTAGATCCCAATAAATGTACCCTATACCTGCAAAGCGACCTGCCCCAGATACCTGAACTATACCTTATTTTTAACATGTTTTCGTACGTGGGTGAGTTGGAGCGCGAGGCTACTTTTAAGGAAAAAGTGCGCGAGCAGCCCGACAACGTAAACGCCGGGCTACTCACCTACCCCGTGCTTATGGCTGTTGATATTATCATACATAAAGCAGTAAAAGTGCCTGTGGGTAAAGACCAGCAACAACACCTGGAAATGACCCGCGACTTTGTAAGGCGGTTCAATAACCTGTATGGGGTTGAGTATTTCCCCGAACCACAGGCATTTAACTTTGGCGACACCCTGGTATCTATCCCCAGTTTAGATGGTGAAGGCAAAATGAGCAAGTCGAAGGGCGAACAAACCTGCATTTACTTATCCGACGAGCCAGAGGCTATCCGTAAAAAGATAATGAGGGCCGTTACAGATGCCGGCCCGCAGGCGCCAAACTCAGTTAAACCTTTAGTCATTCAAAACATATTTGACCTGATGAAACTGGTTTCAGCCCCTGAAACCATTCAGTTTTTTGACGAAAAATACAATGACTGCACTATCAGATATGGCGACTTGAAAAAACAATTAGCCGAAGATATGGTTAAATTCGTTTCCCCCATAGGTGAAAAAATAAAGGAATTGAACACCAACGACAAAATGCTGAGCGAGATTATTGGCGATGGAGGCACAAAAGCCCGGGCGAGCGCAGCGCAAACAATTAAAGATGTGCGCGAAATTATTGGCATAAAAAGTTTCTGAGAGAAAAAGTATTTTTATTTTTAGGCACACACTGAATTAACGATTAGCATTCTTATTTTACATTTGGCAAACCGAAAGGTGGGGGATAACTATTTCAAGAAAAAAAATATGGCAAAGAAAGCAGCAGCAGTAGTAGATAAGAAGCAGATAAAGCACATTGCAATAGCGGGTAATATCGGCGCCGGTAAAACAACCTTAACTAAAATACTATCAAAAAACTTTGGCTGGTTGCCGCAGTTTGAAGATGTAGAAAATAACCCATACCTGAACGACTTTTACGAGGACATGCCTCGCTGGTCGTTTAACCTGCAGATATACTTTCTGAATTCACGTTTCCGTAATATTATTGAAATACAGCGTGGCGAAGAGATAGTAATACAGGATAGAACTATACATGAAGATGCCATGATATTTGCACCCAACCTGCACAGCATGGGCCTGATGACCACCCGCGATTTTGAAAACTACACCAAGTTATACGAAACCATTTCTTCTCTTATCCGCCCGCCGGATTTGCTGATTTACTTAAAGGCCACCGTGCCCACTTTGGTAAACCAGATACAAAAACGCGGTCGCGAGTATGAAGATAACCTGCGCCTTGATTACCTGCGCCGTTTAAATGACTACTACGAAAAGTGGATAGCCAACTACAAAGACGGCCGCCTATTGGTAATTGACGTTGACCAGGTAAACTTTGCCGAGGATGAAGAAGCCCAGGGCGAAGTAATTAATAAGGTGAATGCCGAGCTTTACGGCTTGTTTTGATAATTAGTAATTAATAGCAGGTATTAAGTATTTAAACTAACATCCCTTACATCTTAACCCATCGTACCCGCTGTGTACTTTGCCCTTTAATTATTTCCGCCAGGTAAACACCAGGGACAAAGGTTGAAACGTTAATGGTATTATTTATACCACCTGCAATGGTTGTATAAAGCAGTTTCCCTTGTATATCAAAAAGCCGGATTGTGTATTTACCCGATTGGGCTATTTCTATACTTAACTGGTTATTGGCCGGGTTGAGGAATACTCTTACACCAAAATCATCTGAAACAAGAGACTGAATACCCGAAATTGCGGACTCTACGGTATCTGCAACTGTATTGGTAGTAACCGGGTTAGCTAACTTGAAATAAATATTTGCGTAGTTGTTGATTATGCTGCCACCGGGCATGTTATTAAAGGTCTGAACCCTGTATTGCACAAAGCCGCTTGCCAAACTATCGCCCGCTACACCGGCAGGTGGCAGGTTAATGTCAGGAAAATTAAACGTTGCAATATTACCCGATAGTTGGGTTACATGTTTGGCGCTGGCGCTTAGTAAATCAAAGCTGTATTCGTTCAAATTGGGGTCAAGCGTGTCTGTTACCATTATATTCTGAACCGTATCTGTACCGGTGTTGCGGAAACGGATGGTATAGGTAAGCCATTGCCGGGCACTGTCGATCTGCCCTGCGGGATAAACTTCTTTCTCATTACCAGCAACCGAATTAACCACCGGAAAACACCACGTAAGCATGTTGTTGGCCGAATTGAAATCGCCGCTGTTAGTGGTTACAGAAACTGTTATACAAATTGGTTCACCGGCAGTAGCGTTAGCGTTTACCTGGAACAATGTATTAAACGCAGCATAATTATTTACAGCGCCAAAGTCAGATATGTTCCAGGTGATAATATTTCCACTCGCCGAACCAGTTGTAAGTGCCCCTGTTGCCGGGCCAATATAAGTTACCGGGCCGGTGAAAGACAAATGTACCTGCCCGTCAATACCGGTTGCACAATCCCCGCCGTACAATGCCGAAATATCCCCGCAAATCGTATTAATAGTAATAAGGTTTCCGGGGGCTGGTGTTACATAATTATTCATAATGCTGGTTACGCCCACATCAAAACCGGTTGGGCGACATTCATAAGAAAAGTTGTTGCCAAAGCTTAACGAGTCAGTAACGTTTACGGTATCTGAAATTGAGCCTGCATGCGGACAAATAACTTTAAAAGGGAAGCCAGCCGTATCAACTCTCACCAGGTAGTTACCATAAGGCGCCTGAAAAGAATAATCGCCTCCTGCGCCTGTATACACCTGCTGCAACAGATTGCTGTTACCAAACAGTTCTACTTTTACATGGGGTTCGGGTTTATCGGTACCATCAAATACGCAGTTGTGGTTAAAATCGCTGAATACCTGCCCGCTTATATCGGAATAGACATTGCAGCCTGTGGTATTAAATAAGCCGCAAAGCGGTAAGGTATTTAATGCGGGGTTGCTGCTGGTAACCTTGCCGTAATTGGGCAGGCAGGTTACTCCACAATTGTAAAACTGCATACTAACTATTCTTTTAAGCTGCGGCAGGCAGGTAAGGTATTGATTAAAATAGCAGTTAAACTGGTAAAGGCTATCAGGTAATTCAGGCAATGATGTCAGCTGATTTTGGTTGCAAGCCAGGGTAGTAAGCGTTGCCGGCAATAAAGGAAGGGCGGTAATATTGTTCATACCACAATTAAGGTACTGCAATCCGGTTGGCAATATTTGCAGGCTGTCTATCCCGTTTGATTCGCAGCTCAGGTATAACAAACCAATGGGCAGCAGTGGAAGATTTGCAATCTGATTTGAGCCACACTGCAGTGTTTGTAAGGTTGCGGGCAGTTGCGGTATGCTATCAAGATAATTGGCGGTACAGTTTAAGCTAACCAGGCTTGTGGTATTTAGCACCGGCAGGGTCGTAATGTGGTTAATTTCGCAAATCAGCTGTTGAAGGATGCCGGGCAGTGCCGGAATAGACGCCAACCCATTCGAGCTGCAATCCATATAAACCAGAGTTGCCGGCAATGCCGGAAGCGTGCTAATGTTGTTATAATTACAATATAGAAGCGTTAAGCCAGTGGGAAGTGCGGACAGGCTGGAGATTGAATTGAAACCACAATACAACTGCGTAACGCCAGCAGGCAACGCAGGTAGCAACAACAGCGAATTTTCACCGCAGTTTAAATAAGTTAATGACGGGGGAAAAGCCGGTATAGCATTAAGTTGATTATTACTGCAATCAAGGTATTGCAGCGTGGCGGGAAAAGACGGTATCAGCGTCACCGAATCATAGTAGCATTGTAGGGTATCGAGGTTCTTAAAATATTGAATCCCAGTCAAATCATGGATAGGGACTGAGGTACAATAAAGGCCATGGGTATTCAATACAGCAGGGCAGCTAGTATCTAACTGGTTTCCGCTCATACAGGCGGCATAGCCATTGGTACTAAGCCAGTTGGCAAATTGGGCATCGGGTATGGTTACAAATTGTGCACGGCTGTTAAAGGCATTTATAAGCACCATAGCTACCAGGCAAAATCTAAGCATAGAGGTGGATAGCTGCTTCATGAATCATCTTTTACCAAAGATAAAAGATGTTTTGATTATGAGCCACCGGCAATCGCTTTCTGTGCACATTTAATGAGCGTAAATAAAAAAGCCCACAGGCAACAACCTATGGGCTTTCAATTTATTAAGTCGGCAATCTTACTTCTTTGTGTCCCCGCAGGGCAATGTCGTTAAGTTAAGCCGAAACTCAGTTCTTTTTGCGCTATGCTACCTCCCAGCCTCCGAAGCGGAGGAGCAGCCACGCAACAAAAAGAACAATTTTGCCGAAGTGGTTGTATTTTGTATTTCTGGGTAGCGGTTCTCCCGTTTCGGGAGCTAGAGGGTTTGCGTGGATGCATTCCCTTAACTTAATGACATTGCCCCGCAAGGTCTCCGCCCCGGGATCCGCGGGGACGGAAATTTAGTTTTGTAAAAAATAATATTTATACGGGAAACCGTGTATTATTAATATTTTATTTAAGTTAATTTTTTT